>WNFQ01000162.1_pt1 | contig 59990 bp, 62 predicted proteins | sample 5400171 | NCBI WGS metagenome assembly WNFQ01 (sample SAMN13153356, study PRJNA577476) | soil metagenome | isolation source: 20 cm soil under Madrone tree | place: USA:California | collected 2016-06-14
CCGCTGACCTCGGGCCCGACGCCCGCCTGGCCGGACGGATACCCCCACGCGCGGGGTGCCGCCCACACACCGACGTGAAGCACCTGCGACACATCCACGTCCTCGCGCCGGGCGTAGGAATTGAATCGCTCGAGCACTTGGAAGCGCACATGCCCGACGTCCATTCCCGCACCCACCGTGGCGAACACCGAGCGGGGGAACACCGTGGTCCCCTCGGGCGCAAAGTCCTCGCGGCGCCACTGCGCTGCGAGCCACAGCCGCAGGTAACCTGCCGAGGTCGCGTGCGGGGCGAACCCTGCCGCGACCCCCACGCGCAGGGCGCGGCGCTCCACGATCGCGCTCGTGTCGCCGTCGCGGAACACCAACACGCGCTCTGAGGCCGCTTCCCCGTCGGTCGTGAAGGCGCGCCGTGCGGCGGTTTCGTAGAACGGCACTCCCACCAGCCAGGTGCCCCGGACGCCGTCCGACTTGTTGCTGTACCTGGCTTGCAGCCAGCCACGGCGCGAGAGGAAGTGGGGGTTCACGTGCCCGAGATCGAACGTGCGACGGTCGGGCGTCTTGTTGTATACGGCGGTGAAGGACGTCGCGGTGCCCAACAGGTTGTCTTCCACGAGGCCGACCATCCAGGTGACGTCGCCGCCGGCGGACGAATAGCCGATCTGCGGCTTGGTGCTCCAGCCGTCGGTGGTGGCGACGCGGAGCGCCAGACGACCGTCGAGTCGCGTGGTATCGATCCGCACACGGCTGAAGACGTTCAGGTTGCGCAAAGCCCGCTCGCTCTCGGCGACTCGCGCCGAGTCGTAGCGGTCCCCGGGATTGACCAGCAGCGAGCCGCGGATGACTCCCGCGCGCGTACGCGCGTGCAGCCGGTTCGCGAGCCGGGCGATGAAGCTGGGCGCGTCGGCCTCCTGGAGATCGAACACGTTGCGGTTCACAATGATGATCGTGTCGATCGTGACGGCGGGCGATTGGCCGGATAGTCGGACGGGCGGACCGGCGGTCAGGAGTGCCGCTACGATTCCGACCGCCAGTCCGACTGTCCGCCAGACCGCGCTACTTGAGCAAGTCAACGCGCTGGTGCAGCGAATAGGTCACGTGGCGAGCGGCGTCGCTCCATTCGGCAAAATACAGGGTCGCGTCCACACGCCCGGTGATCTGCCGCAGCCCCCGCGTCGCGAGTGTGAACGTGCCTCGGACCGAGTCCGGCTTCAGAGGACGACACAGGCAGGTCACGGTGGCGTAGGCGGGAAGGCGCGCGGGCGGGGGGCCAAGCGGGTCTGGGATGTTTTGTCGCAGGTCCCGCACGTTCCCCAGGTCCAGCGCGAGGGTGAGCGAGTACTCGTCTCCCTCGCCGACGGCGGGATTGAAGTCAAACCGGGCCAGGGCCACGTCGCCGCCGCCGTGCGTCGTGTCGAGCGCCATCCGGACGAGCGTGAGCGCGGGGTCACCCTCCACGACCACCCGCCCGTGCCATTCCCAGCGGGCGAGGCTCTGGAGGCCCAGGGTGTCGTCGGGGCGGGAGACACCATCGCAGGCGAGGCACACCAACGGCAACATCGTCAAGCAGAGGCGTCGCGCGACGACGTTGCACAAAGACGTCCAGCGGAGGCGGGAAAAGGATGCCACCGTCAGTAAGGCTCCCTCCTATCGTTCGCCATGACGCTGCGCGCCTATGCTGGTCGGCTGTGGGTACACGAAGTCGCCGTGGAGGTCTCCGTCCGGGTAGCCCGTTTGAGCAGGACGCTATCCGGACCCGGAGCCGCGACGCGTACGGACCAGCTCGTCCGGGCGGCGCTCTCCGTCAGCTCAAACATAGCGGAGGCCTGCGGCCAGGGCACCGTCCCGGAATTCCGCCAGTTCCTGCAGTATGCTCGGGGGTCGGCTCAGGAAACGCTGACGCAGTTACGGGTCGCGGCGGCGCTCGACCCGGTCCACGCGCACGCCATTCACGAGATCGAGGGTCGAGTCGCGCTCGTCATCAAGACGCTCGGGCGCCTGATCGCGCACCCGCCGCCGGACAGGTGACGACGTTTTCGTGTTACGTCGTTGTGCTACGTCGTTGTGGTACGCCCTTGTGCTACGCCTTTTGTGCTACGTCTTTAGTATTGCCCCAGATATCGATTCAACTCCCACTCACTCACCTGCCCGATGTACTCCTGCCACTCCTCCCGCTTCGCCTCGAGAAAGCGCTCGTAGATGTGCGGCCCGAGAGCGTCGCGGACGACGGCGTCCTTTTCGAGCATCTCGAGCGCCTCGTGCAGGTCGCGCGGCAGCTCGTCGATGCGGTACTTGCGCCGCTCGCGGAAGCTCATCGTGAAGATGTTCTTGTTCACCGGGTCGGGCGGCGTGAGCTTGCGCTCGATCCCGTCGAGCCCCGCCGCCAGCTGCACCGCGAGCGCGAGGTACGGGTTGGCCGACGGGTCGGGCATCCGGAGCTCGCAGCGCGTGCCGATCCCGCGCCGATCCGGGATCCGGACGAGCGGTGACCGGTTCCGCATCGACCACGCCACGTTGGTCGGTGCCTCGTAACCCGGAACGAGTCGCTTGTAGCTGTTCACCAGCGGATTCGTCACGGCGCAGAAGCCGCGGGCGTGTGTCAGCAGCCCCGCGACGTACTGGAACGCCGTGTCCGACAGCTCCCACTTTCCTTTGGGATCGTGGAAGGCGTTCTTCTCGCCCTTGAACAGCGATTGGTGCGTGTGCATCCCCGAGCCGTTCTGCCCGAAGATCGGTTTGGGCATGAAGGTCGCGAGAAACCCATGCCGATAGGCGACGTTGCGGACGATGAACCGGAAGGTCGCGAGGTTGTCGGCGGTCTCGAGCGCCTCGGTGTAGCGGAAGTCGATCTCGTGCTGGCCAGGCGCGACCTCGTGATGGCCCGCCTCGACCTCGAACCCCATCGAGACGAGATCCTTGATGATGAGGCGGCGGATCTCCTCCGCACGATCCACCGGCGTCTGGTCGAAGTAGCCGCCCTTGTCGTGGGTGTCCGTGGTGGGGTCGCCGCTGGCATCGAGCTGGAAGATGAAGAACTCCGCCTCCACCCCCGCCATCATCCCGTAGCCCAGTCCCTTCGCCCTGGTGATCTGCCGCTTCAGGGCCTGGCGCGTGCACCCCGCGAACGACGAGCCGTCGGGGTTGTAGATGTCGCAGATGAGCCGCGCGACCCGCCCGCCCTCGTCGTCGTAGGGCAAGACGCGAAACGTCTCCAGGTCGGGCTTCAGCACCATGTCCGACTCCTCGATCCGCACGAACCCCTCGATCGACGAGCCGTCGAACATGATGTCGCCCTCGAGCGCCTTCTCGAACTGGCTCTCGGGCACCTCCACGTTCTTGTTGATGCCCAGAATATCCGTGAACTGAAGCCGCAGGAAGCTGATCCCCTGCTTCTTGCAGACCTCGAGGAGGTCGCGCTTGGAGGCGCCGGTGGCTTTCGGGGCGGTGGCCATGGAGTCGATGATAACCCTGGGCGGCGGAAAGCGGCAAAGGCGGCAACGGGCCTTCCTGCGCCCGCTACCGCCTTGCCGCCCTTTGCTGCCCTAGGTCAAACGTCGTAGTACAAGAAGAACTCGTACGGATGCGGCCGCAGCGCCACGGGATCGACTTCCTTGGCGCGCTTGTAGGCGAGCCACGTCTCGATCAGGTCGGGCGTGAACACGCCGCCCTCGAGCAAGAAGGCGTGGTCCGCCTCGAGCGCCGCGAGCGACTCGTTCAGGGAGCCGGGCGTGTTCTTCACATGCTTGCGCTCCTCCGGCTCGAGGTCGTACAGGTCCACATCCATCGGCTTCGGCGGCTCGATCTTGTGCTTGATGCCGTCCAAGCCCGCCATGAGCAGCGCCGCGAATGTCAGGTACGGATTGCTCGACGGATCGGGGGCCCGGAACTCCACCCGCTTGGCCTTGGGCGACTTGGAATACACCGGGATGCGACAGATCGCCGAACGGTTACGCTGCGAGTAGATCAGGTTGATCGGCGCCTCGTAGCCCGGCACCAGCCGTCGGTAGCTGTTGGTCGTCGGGGCCGCGAACGCCAGCAGCGCCCCCGCGTGCTTGATCAACCCCCCGATGTACCAGCGCGCCGTGTCCGACAGCAGCGCGTACCCTTTGGGGTCGAAGAACAGGTTCGTCCCGTCCTTCCACAGACTCATATGCACATGCATCCCCGACCCGTTATCCCCGAACATCGGCTTGGGCATGAAAGTCGCCGTGTAGCCGTTCTGGTGACACACGTTCTTCACGATGTACTTGTACATCATCAGCTGGTCGGCCATGCGCCCCAGCGTCCCGAACCGCATGTCGATCTCGGTCTGCCCGGCCGTACCCACCTCGTGGTGGTGCACCTCGACGTCGACACCCGACGCCATCAGCGCTAGCATGATCTTCGAGCGCAGGTCTTGCAGGCGGTCCACCGGCGGCACCGGGAAGTAGCCCTCTTTGTGTCGCGGCCGGTGCCCCATGTTCGGGCTGCCGTTCGTCCCCGAGTTCCAGATCCCCTCCTCGGAGTCGATGTGGTAATAGCCCTCGTGCGCGTTCTGGTCGAAGCGTACGGAATTGAAGATGTAAAACTCCGCCTCGGGCCCGTAGTACGCGGTCGTGGCGATCCCCGATTTGACGAGGTACTGCTCCGCCTTCTGCGCCACGTAACGCGGGTCGCGCGAGTACCGCTGGCCCGTCACCGGGTCGGACACATCGCACGTGAGCGACAGCGTCGGCACCTCGAGGCACGGATCGACAAAGGCGCTCGCCGGATCGGGGAACAGCAGCATGTCGCTCTCGTTAATCGCCTGGAACCCGCGGATCGAGGAACCGTCGAACCCGATCCCCTCGGCAAACAGGTCTTCGGTCATCTCTTTCAGCGGGATCGAAAAGTGCTGCCAGGTACCGGGCAGGTCGGTGAACCTCAGGTCCACCACCTGCACGCCGGCCTCCTTCGCCTTCCGCACCACGTCAGCGGGCGACGCGCCCGCCGCCGGCTTCGCCGGGGTGGATGTGGTTGGCTCCAACGTCGCGGTCATAAAATCGGTCTCCTAGAACGGTCCTTGAGCGGGGAACGCACAGACGATGCCACGAACGAAGAGGTCCCGGGCATGCGGGAAGGTACCGGAGGCGTTGCGAGGTGTCAACCGTTTCGTGTCACCGACGCAACAGACATCCGCTGAGCATGCTCTACACAGGCCGGCGGGTGCGTTTCTGCGAACAGAAACGTGCAGATCGTGCAATGTTCTCCACACACCGCGTCAGCCATCCAGGGCCGCCACGAAGTGCCACAGCTCGACGGCCGAAAATTCCCCGAAGCGCTCCTGCACCTCACGCTCCGAGAGCTCGAGAAAGATCCAGCTCGTGGTGCGGCGGCGCTCTCCGTTCACGAAATGCACGCGCCCCCGCACGGCACCTACTTCGACGTCGGGCTGCATCTCGACGAACACCTCCCACCGCTCATCACCGCGCTTCAGCTCGCCCATGTGCTTGGCGCGGTCATGTCCCGGGAAGGTGGCGCTCATGGGGTCCGATCGTGGCTCACGCGACTACACTACGCTGCCTCTCAGATTCCTGCCAGTTAGATTCCGGCCTCAATGAACTGTCACGCGTGCGGAGCGCCTTGCGCCGCCACAGCGCGGTTTTGTCACAAGTGTGGTGCCCAGGTGGCCGGCCTGCACACGTCCGGGTGGCGGGCCGGCCTCCCCTGGGGAGTGGCCGGGGCAGCCCTGGGAGCGTTGCTGACGATCGTTGCGCTCCGCTTCGCCGGGAGCGGGGAGCGGGGAGCGGGACCCGCCGAGGCCACGGGAGGTACCGCTCCCCGCTCCCTGCTCCCCGTCGGTGCCCCCGACATCTCTCAAATGTCTCCCGAGGAGCGTGCGACCCGGCTCTACAACCGGGTGATGATGCTGCACACGCAGGGCAAGGCGGACAGCGCGGCGTTCTTCCTGCCCATGGCGCTCCAGGCGTACGCGATGCTGCCGGCGTTGGACGTGGACGCCCGCTACCACCTGGGGGTGCTCGAACTGACCGGCGGCAACGCGGCGGCGGCGGTCGCGCAGGCGGACACCATCCGCCGGGCCGTCCCCACGCACCTCTTCGGATTCATGTTGCGGGCCCGCGGGCTCGAGCTCGAGCGGGACACCGCGGGGGCACGACGCGCGTATCGCGACTTCCTCAAGTACGAGGCGGCGGAGCGTGCGCGCCAGCGGCCCGAGTACGGCGAGCACGCGGAGAACCTCGATGCGTTCCACGGGCAGGCGACGGCGGCGACCGCCGGAAAGACGACGCGTGGCGGTTAAGGGCCCGCAGACGATTCACCTGGCGCACAGCCCGGACGCGGACGACGCGTTCATGTTCTGGGCGCTCGCTGCCGGGAGGATCGACACCGGCGACCGCCGATACGAGCATGAGCTCGGTGACATCGAGTCCTTGAACCGGCGCGCCCTCGCGGGCGAGCTGGAAGTGACGGCCGTGTCGCTGCACGCCTACGCCTATCTCGCCGATCGCTACGCGCTGCTCGCCCACGGGGCGAGCATCGGGGACCGCTATGGGCCGCGGATCGTGGCCCGCGCCGCGCGCCCCGCCGATCCGCGCGCGACGCTCGGTGCTGGGAGCGTGCTCGTCGCGGTCCCGGGCGAGCTCACCACGGCGTTTCTGGCGCTCAGGCTGTACCAGCCGGCGGCGCGCCACGTCGTCGTACCATTCGATCAGATCGAGGAGTACGTGGCGGCGGGCCGCGCGGACGCGGGGCTCCTCATCCACGAGGGGCAGCTCACCTACGCCGACCGCGGGCTGCGCCTCTGGGTCGATCTCGGCGAATGGTGGCACGACGAGACGGGCCTGCCGCTGCCGCTCGGTGGCAACGTCGTGCGCCGTGACCTGGGAGACGCGCTGATGCGGGACATCGCCCGGGACCTCAAGGCCAGCATTCAGTACGGCCTCGCCCACCGCGCCGAGGCCCTCGCGCACGCGACGGCTTACGGCCGCGGCCTGGACCCATCGCGCATCGACCGGTTCGTCGGGATGTACGTAAACGCGTACACGGTGGACTACGGCCCAACCGGCCGACAGGCCGTGGCCGAGTTGCTCGCCCGCGCCCAGCGGGCGGGCTTGCTCCCGGGGCCGGTGCAGGTCACCTTCGTGGCAGGTTAGTGGAGGTTGTGGAGGTCAAGACTGCCCCGGCCTCCATCCATAAGGAGGACCGCCGTGGCCGATGTGACGGGTCCCGTCCAGATCCTGGTCGTGGACGACGAGGAGCCCATCCGGAACGCCCTCAAGAAGTTCCTCATGCAACAGCAGTACGAGGTGTACGCCGCGGGCACCGGTGACGACGCCCTGCAGCAGCTCCGGCGCCACCGCATCGCGCTTATGCTGTGCGACATTCGGATGCCCGGCACCAGCGGGGTCGACCTCGTGCCGCAGGCCATCGAGATCGAGCCCGAGCTCGCGATCCTCATGCTTACCGCCGTGAACGACGCGACCAGCGCCGCACTGTGCATGCAGCGGGGCGCCATGGACTACCTCACGAAGCCGATCGAGCTCGCCGATCTGGGGCGGGCGGTCCAACGGGCGCTCAAGCGGCGCGAGATGCTGCTCGAGAACCGCCAGCTGAACCAATGGCTCAAGGAAGAGGTCAGCACGCGCACCGCCGAGCTCCAGCGGGAACGCATGAAGCTGGAGCGGCTTTCGATCGCCACCCTCGAGGCCCTGGTGAACGCCCTGGAGGCGAAAGACCCCTACATGCGGGGGCATTCGGCCCGCGTCGCCGACCTGTCCGCCACGGTTGCCCATGAGCTCGGGATCCCGGAGGAGGACGTCGAGCACGTGCGCGTCGCGGGCCGGCTGCACGACATCGGGAAGATCGGGACACGTGAATCGGTCCTGAACAAGCAGGGTGCGCTCACCCCCGACGAATTCGAGCACGTCAAACAGCACGTCGTCATTGGATCTCAGATCCTCGCGCCGCTCTCGCACCTTGGCGACATCATCCCGGCAGTGCGCCACCACCACGAGCGCTGGGATGGCACCGGCTACCCTGACGGGCTGCGCGGCGAGGAGATCCCGATGGGCGCCCGCATCATCGGCGCCGCCGAAGTGTTCGACGCCCTCAGCACATCGCGTGCCTATCAGGAGAAGATGAGCCCCGAAAAGGCCGTGGAGCGGGCGGCCGATCTGTCGGGCACGGTGCTCGATCCCAAGGTCTTCGAAGCACTGGCCTCGGTGGTCGCGCGGCGCCGCACGCTTGTGTTCCTCGACGAGGGTGGCACAACCTCCACCTGACCGGTTCCGTTCTCGTGCTGATCGCCGTCACCGGTGCCACCGGGTTCGTGGGACGGCACATTACCACGGTGCTGACGCGCCGAGGACATGTGGTCCGCGCGCTGGTGCGCGACCCGAGCCGATCGCGGGCCCTCGAGCGCGGCGGCATCGAGCTCGTCCCCGGCGATCTGGCGGACGCGGCGGCCCTCACGACGCTCACGCGTGGCGCGAGCGCCGTCGTGCACCTGGTCGGCATCATCGCCGAAACGGGTCGCGCCACCTTCCGCGCCGTGCACGTCGAGGGCACCCGCCGCGTGATCGAGGCCGCGCGCGGTGCTGGGGTCGAGCGGTTCGTGCACATGAGCGCCGTGCGCGCGCGAGACGAACGCGGCGCGACCCCCTACCATCGAACCAAGTGGCACGCCGAGGAGCTGGTCCGTACTTCGGGGCTATCGCACGCCGTCTTCCGGCCGTCGATCATCAATGGGCCGGAGAGCGCCCCGATCCGCACCATCGCCCGGCTGCACCGTTGGTCCCCTGTCGTGCCGGTGTTCGGCGACGGTCGCTTCCCCACGCAGCCCGTCTGGGTCGAGGACGTCGCCCTCGCGTTCGCGCTCGCCGTCGAACAACCTGCGCTGGTCGGTGCCTTCGAGCTGGGCGGACCGGAGGTCCTGACCTACGAGGAATTCCTGCTCGCAATCGGGCGGGCCGCCCGCCACCCCCGCCCGCTCGTGCACGTGCCGCTCGCGCTCGCGCGGGCGGCCGCCGGTGCGCTCGACCTGCTCGGCGCCGCGGCGCCGCTCACGAGCGATCAGCTGCAAATGCTGGTCGAAGGGAGCGCCACCCCCGCGAATGCCATCGAGTCGGTGTTCGGCATCCGGCCGGTCCTCTTCGAGCAGGGGTTGAACCGCTATCTCGCGCCAGGCCGAGGATGAACTTCGTACGGTACGCGCTCCTCACAGGCGGGATCTCGCTCGGCTGTGCTGCCGCGTGGGCGCAGGGTGGCGAGCCGGACTCCGTGGTCTACGTGCTGTCCACCGCCAGCCGGTTCGAGGTCAAGACGGGCAAGGCGGGGCTGTTTGGCTTCGCGGGCCACGCGCATGTCGTCCGGGCCCGCGGGTTCGCGGGCCGGGTCGTTTACCACCCGAACGCGCCCTCCGAGTCGCGCGTGGAAATCGTCGTGCCGGCGGACAGTCTCGACGTCCTCGCGCCCCCCGACACGGCCGAAATCCGCAAGGTCACTCAAGCCATGCGGACGGACGTTCTGCATGTGGACGAGTATCCAGTGATCAGCTTCGTCTCCACGGGCGTGACTCCGACCGTCGACGGATTTCAGGTCCAGGGCAAGCTCACTCTCGCCGGGCAGACCCGTGACGTGAGCTGTAACATCAGCGCCGAGGTCGGGACGGACACGCTGCGGGCGACTGGCGCGTTCTCTGTGAAGCAGACGGATTACGGCATCAGGCCATATCGCGGCGGACCCGCCGGCACCGTTCGCGTCGCCGATCGCGTGACCTTCAGCTTCGAGGCGGTGGGGATCCGCTCGACCGGGCCATAGAAAAACCAAACCCGGGGCTGACAACTCCCCGGGTTGGCGGTCGGGCGAAGTGGCCGTCACACTTCGGCCGCGACACTTGCGCGATGCTCTTTCTTGATACGGCTGCCTCGGCAGGATGTTTCAGTTCCCCGCCCGGCCGGTTTCGAACTCCACCTCGTTTGATGCCCATCCCCCGGGATTGGTTGCATGCGCAGCTACCATCGCTTCACCCTCCCGAGGCGGGACACGGTGATGGTCGCGACGCGCGTTCCTCGTCGCAACACGACCGTGGTATTGGACAGGCCCCATGCGATACCGATCGGGTCGAAGACGACGCTCGGAGTCGACACCTCGAGGGTCACGCCATGTCGATCGGGGCCCGGCCAACGATGCAGGTCCGCCCACGCGCCCTCGCTCCAGCGGTCGATCCGTAGCGAGTCGGCCGCGATCACGGCCCGGCTGCGGGTGCCCTGCATGACCGCCGCACTCCGGGCGACCGCGATCGCGGTGATCACTTCCTGGGCCGCGGTGTCGACCGCGATCCAGTCCCGGAAGCCCGCCAGGCGAGGTAGTGTGACGGCCGTCACCACGGCGAGAATCGCCAGCACGACCAGCAGTTCGGCAAGGGTGAGGCCCCGGCGCATAGGCCGGAAATAGGGGGAGGAGGAGCTGCTCGAGCGGCATCCGAACCATGCGGCGAAAAGCCAGAAAACGCGAAGAGTGCGGGCTAACGGAAGGAGCCCGAAAACGCTATGTTGTGAGCCGGCTGCACGTTGCGATGAGGCATGGCCCCTGCCCTAGTGTGGAGTCGCCAGCTAGCCAGCCTCACATCGGAGACATCAGGAATGCCGGTTTCGCGTCTGAAGTTCGAATCGCTGCCACACGCGATCTTCCTGCAGCGGGTGTCAGGTCCGGAATCGGCCACCACGTTGGAAGCGCGCCTGGGGCAAGGTGCGTTTCTCGCGCTGCGGCTGGTGGACCTGCTCGCACCGGACCGGGCTCCGGTTTCGAAGGACGCTTTCCATTACCAGTGGGTGGCGACCGATCGGTTCTGCCGCGAGCTCGACGCCGCGGCCACCGAAGGCGCGCACGTGCACGGGATCGCCGCGAGCGCGGCGGACTCCTACCGCCTCGGGGACATCCAGCTCATCTCGCCGGCGCTGTTCGCGTACGCGCACTTCCTCGAGGCCGAGCTGCGGCTCGAGGAAGCGCTCGATGTGCTCACCACGCTGTTGGTAGTAGTGGGGAACCGGCTGTCTTCGACCGACGCGGTCGCGGCGCAGCTGCGATTCGCGCGCGTGCACCGCAAGCTGAACCAGTTCGACGAGGCGGACGCCGCCTACGCCGAGGCGGGGGAGCTGGCGACGCTGGCGGGTGACCGCTATTCGGCGCTGCTCAGCCGGATCGGTCGGGCGAACACGCTGCTGGGCCGCGGCAACCTCGCGGACGCCGAGCGCCGGCTCGAGGGGGTCCTCGCGGACGCCCGCGCCGCCGGCGAGCGCGACGTCGAGGCCCGTGCAGAGCAGGGCATCGCGGCCGCGTTCTACTACATGGGACAGTCCGCCGAGGCGATTCCGCACGCATGGCATGCGTTCCAGCTGTACGAAGAGGACGATTCCCAGCTGCGCGCTCTGGGTGACGTGGGAACCATGCTCCTCAGTCTCGGCGATGCGACCGGTGCGGAACGAGCCCTGGCAGAGGTGTTCCGCCGCGGCCGCGCCCAGGAAACCGTCAGCAACGCCGTGATCGAGTTGATGCACTGCGCGTCGTATCGGCGGGATCACGTCGGGTTCGCCCGCTGGCGGGAGCGGTGCGAAGACCGGCTCGCGGACATGCCGCCCAACATCCGGGCCGACTTCTACCTGAAACAGGGAATCGGCCAGGCGCGATTCGGCCGCTACCGCCGCGCCGACGTGCTCTTGAAGGAGGCGCTCGCAATTGCGGGCGGCGCCGGGCTGCATGAATTCGAGTTCCGGATCGAGCGGATCCTGGGGGGGCTACCGGGTTGCCAGCAGGCCATCGCCCAGGAAACGCAGCTGGCGACGGAGCCAGTGGTGCAAACCGCCGAGCTACGTGAGGTTTCCGAGTCCCTCGCGCAGCTCGGTGGCTGAGATGCCTAGCGGCAGGTGTTGCTGTTGTTGATGTCGCAGCCGTGGCGGGGGCCGGTGGCGTCGGCACAGGCGACGGTCGAGAGAGCGAACGCGACGACGAACAGGGTGAGCAGGGCGCGAATGCGGGACATGTGACCTCCGAAAACCAGGGTGTGGAGTCGACGCAACAGGGACACCACAAACCTCGGTCCGGGGGCGTCCAAATTTTAGGGCGTTTTTGCGGCACGGTAGGGCGATTTTGCGACATTTAGGGGTTTTGGGGGATTCATGCTCGTATTAGCCGCCGTCCCCGACGTCCAATTTCACAAACTCCGCCGGGCTGCGGGCTCCCGGTTCATTGTCGCGCAGGTTGCAACTTGGGACGATGTGCTGACCGGCATCCGCAGTCGGCCCGTCGAGCTGGCGGTGGTCGACCCCCTCCTGTCGGGACACGCGCGGTCGCAGGAGATCGAGCGGCTGCGAGTGTTGTTCCCCTCGCTCCCTCTGATGCTATACACCACCCTGACGCCCCGCACCGCCGGAGTGCTGCTGGCGCTGGGCCAGCGGGGCATCCAACACGCGGTGTTCGCCAATTACGACGACCACCCGAGCCGGTTGCGGGAAGTGCTGGGCCAGGAGGAAGCGCGCTCTTCGTCCCGCCAGCTCCTGGACCAGCTGGCCGACGCGTTCGCGCCGCTACCGAGCGAGCTGCGCTGGGTGCTCGAAGAGGCCCTGCGCTCGCCCGGCGAAGTGCAGACGGTGGGACAGGTCGCGGTGCGCGCGCGGGTGGACCGGCGGACCTGCGAGCGGTGGTTCACGCGCGTGGGGCTGCCGTCGCCCCGGCACTTCCTCTCCGCGGCGCGGGTGCTGTACGCCCACCGGCTGCTGCAGGACCCCGGCTTCACAATCGAGGACGTGGCAAAGCGGCTGGGCTACGCACAGACCAAGACCCTGCAACTGCACGCGCGCGCCTATCTCGGGCTCACCGCCGGAGAAATGCGCCTGTCCCTCGACTCGAGCGAGGCGTTGGCGCGCGTGGTCCAGCGCTTTCTGACGCCCCGGCAGGCCCGGGCCTCCGCCTCATGAACGCCGCCCCCCGCACCATCCTCGTGGTGGACGACGAGGCACCGCTGCGCCGGGTGTTGGAGCGCTCGCTCTCGCGCCACGGCTTTCGCGTGATCGGCGCGGGCTCGGCCGAGACGGCGTACGAGTTGCTCGCAGCCGAGGAGCCGGACGCCCTGCTGCTCGACATCCACCTGCCGACGATGTCGGGGCTCGCCCTCTATCTCGCCATCTTGCATCGCTGGCCGGTATTCGAGGGCCGCATCGCGATCATGACGGGGGACGCCGACGCAGACGAGGTGCGCACCTGGCTCGAGCGGCACCAGTGCGTCGTGATTCGGAAGCCCTTCAGTCTGCGCGAAGTGACGGATTGGCTGACCGCGGTGTTCCGGATCGGCGAGGAGCGCGCGCGGGGAGGAGCCCAGGCGTGACGGGAGCGTCGCACGCCGAGCCGCTGCACACGCTGCGGGAGTATCGCAACCTCGCTCCGTGGAACCTTCGCGATCTCGCCGCGCTCGTGGGGGCCGTGCTCGATGCGTCCGCGATCACACCGATCAATGCGGCCGCGCGGGCGCAGCCGAGCGAGCGGACAATCCGGTTCTACGTCACCAAGGGCCTCGTAAGCCCGCCCGAAGGGCGTGGCACTGCGGCGACGTATTCCTACCGTCATTTCCTCCAACTCCTGTGGATCAAGCTGCGGCAGATGGAGGGGACGACGCTGGCGACGATCATCAAGGAGATGCAGGACCAGACCGGCGACGTGCTGGAGCGCCGGGCCGCGCAGGTCCTGGGTGCCTCGTTACCCGTGCCGGACCGGCTGGCGCTCAAGAGCAAGGGCACGCCGCCGCGCGGGAAGTCGGGACGGGCGTTGACGGCCTGGCTGGCGCGGGACGCTGGGCGGGACCCCGAGAGCCCGAGCTCCTGGCACCGCATCCCGGTGGGGCGGGGCGTAGAGCTGCACATCGAGACGGCCCATCCCCTGGCGCGGCTCGGGCCCGAGGACGCGGCGGTCGCCGAGGCGGTGCGGCAGGCGCTCGCGAAACTCCTCCCATCGGCAAACCCGTAGGGTCGACTCACTTCGGAACGGAGTTACCATGGGCTCGATCATTTTCCTGGTTGTCCTGGTGGTCGTGGCGGCGTGGCTGATCGGCGCGTATAACGGGCTCATCTCGCTCAAGAACCAGACGCTGAACGCGTTCAAGCAGATCGACGTGCAACTCAAGCGGCGCCACGATCTGATCCCCAACCTGGTCAACGCAGTCAAGGGTGCCATGGAGTTCGAGCGATCGACGCTCGAAGCCGTGATCCAGGCCCGCAACCAGGCGGTGAAGGTCAACGCGACCGGGCCCGAAGGCATTAAGCAGATCAGCCAGGCGGAGAACGCCCTGTCGTCGGCGCTGCAGCGTCTCATGGTGGTCGTGGAGCAGTACCCCCAGCTCAAGGCCACGGGCAACATCGGCCAGCTGCAGGAAGAGCTCACGTCGACGGAAAACAAGGTCGCGTTCGCACGCCAGCTCTACAACGACACGGCCACCCAGTACAACACCAAGCAGCAGCAATTCCCGACCAACATGGTCGCGGGGCTCGCCAAGGCGCAGCCCGCCGATCTGTGGGAAATCGAGGATCAGGCCGAGAAGGCCGTGCCGCAGGTCGATCTCTCGATGAAGCCGAAAGTGTGAGCGACGACACCTCGCTCAACCTCTTTCAACAACAGGAAGCCAATCGCCGGCGCACGGTCCTGCTGGTGATTGGCTTCGTCGCATTCTTCGCATGGCTCGGGTTCGGCGGGGACTACATCTACTACCTGTCCACCCGGGACGCGCCGAGGACGGCGTACCACCACGTCTTCCCGTGGTTCGGCATCGCCCTCACGGTCATCGCTCTGCTCACGGCCTGGTACGCGTACGCGACGGGTCCCGAAAAGGTGCTCTGGTCCACCGGGGCGCGGCCCATCGTCGACCCCACCGATCCACAGGAGAAGCAGCTGGTCAACGTGGTGGAAGAGATGGCTATCGCGTCCGGCGTCCCGCGACCCCGGATCTGGATCGTGGACGATCCTGATCCCAATGCGTTCGCGACGGGCACCGATCCCTTGCACGCGCACGTCGCGGTGACGAGGGGCCTGCTCGACCTTTGCAGCCGCGAAGAGCTCCAGGCGGTCGTGGGGCACGAGCTCGGGCACGTGAAGAACTTGGACGTTCGCTTGATGACGCTGCTCGCGGCGCTGGTGGGGGCCGTCGCCCTGATGCACGACGGCGCGACCCGCGTGCTGCGTGGGGGCACCAATCTGGGCGGCGGCGGCGGGGGAGGGTCCCGCGGCGGCGGGAAAAAGGGCGGCGCGGGCCCGCTGCTCGCCGTCCTCCTCGTGGTGTGGATCCTGTCATGGATCCTCGCACCGATCATCACGCAGATCCTGGCGCTGGCGGTGAGCCGCAAGCGCGAGTACCTGGCCGATGCCATGAGCGCGCAGTTCACCCGCAACCCACTCGCGCTGGCGAGCGCGCTCCAGAAGATTGAAGGCGCGGTCGCGCCGACCGCGGCCATCAAGCGCGGGGCGGCCCACCTCTGCATCGCCGACCCGTTGGGACGGCGCCTCACGGCGCGCGAAGGCCTCTTCGCCGACGCGCTCGCGACCCATCCGCCCATGGCGAAGCGCATCGCCATCCTGCGCGGCATGGGATACGCCCAGCTCAAGAAGGAGGGAGGGGGCGTCGCGTGACGGGGTGGCTCGGACGTCGGGCCCTCCGCACCATCCACGAGTTCCGCACGCGCCTGGCGCGCTACCACCTCCAGCACGCCCGAGCCGCCAAGGCGGCCCTCGCCGCCGATCCGCTCGTCGAGACGGCCGTCTTGCGCCACGCACAGGAGCACTCGCTCACACACGCCGACGTGCGCCGGCGGGTCGAGCAGTACGTCGACGAGATCGTGCCACAGCTGAACATCCTGTCCTACTACAAGATCGGCTACAACCTCGCCAGGATCGTCCTCAATCTCCTGTACCGCGTGACCGTCGACTATCAAGACGAGGCGGCGCTGGAGCGCATCCCCAAGCGGGATGTCGTCGTTTATGCCATGAACCACCGCTCCAACGTGGACTACGTCGTGGTCGCCTACGTGCTGGCCTATGGCGCGCACGTGAGCTACGCGGTGGGCGAGTGGGCACGCGTGTGGCCGCTCGAGTACGTGTTCAAGTCGTTCGGGTCGTATTTCATCCGACGCGGCTTCCGGGAACCCTTGTACCACACGGTGCTCGAGCAGTACGTGCGTCTGATCACCAAGAACGGCGTGACGCAAGGCTTTTTCCCCGAAGGGCGTCTCTCGCGCGACGGCCGGCTCGGCCCGCCGAAGCTCGGACTGCTCGATTACGTCTGCCGCACCGTGCTCGACCCTGCCTTCGATCGCGACATCTGGTTCGTGCCGGTCGCCATCAACTTCGACCGGGTGCTGGAAGATCGCGCCCTCATCCGCGAGCTGGTGGACGAGCGCGACCGGCCCCGCCGCCTGGCGCAGCTCTGGACCGTGGCGACCTACCTGGGCAGCAATGCGGTGCGGCTCGTCACGGGGCGGCTCAAGCGCTACGGTCGCGCGGCGGTGAATTTCGGGACGCCGATCTCGCTGAAGCAGTGGCTCGCAAGCGCGCCTGGCGTGCTCGAGCTCCCGAAGGAGCGGCGGCTACCCGAGCTCGAGAAGCTCGCGGCGCTCCTGATGGAGCGCATCGGCGCGATCGTCCCGGTCACGCCGGTGCCGCTCGCCGCCGCGGCGTTGTTGTCGTTCGAACAAACGGTGATCCCCAAAGCGGCCGTGCTCGAGCGGATGGAGCAGCTGCGGGACCGGCTGGGCGCCGTCAACGCCAAGGTGGTGCGCGGCGGCGCTCGCATCCGGGACGTGTGGGACCGCGCCGGGCGGATGCTCCGGATGCGGCGGCTGGTGGTGGAAGAGGGAGACGGCCTGATCGTCCTCCCCCGCGGCCGGCCACTGCTCGAGTTCTACGCCAACTCGATCGCGCACCTGCTGCCGATCCGCGGCCCCCGCGTCCCGTTCCACAAGACACACGAGACCGAGACCGACCTGCCCACCCTAAGACGAGAGAAGCCGCGATAGATGCAAGAGAGGCGTCGAGCTAGGGCGTCACGCAACGACGTCACGCGATACCGTCCCGCGATCTCGGCTTCGCGACGCCGGGTGGCCGCGTGCAGCATCCGATACGTCGGGGACACGCCGGGGAAGGTAGGCGCGCGCGCGGCAGTCGAGTCACCCTTTTCCCCCGCGCCCAGTCGCTTTTTAGGCGAGCTCCGACTCGAGCTTGAGTAGCCGCCACCCGGTCACCATTGCACCCAGGAACAGCACCGGGAGCACCTGTAACCCCTGCAGCGCCAACCCGGCCGCGACCGCATGCTCGGGCGCCACGCCGAACGGCAACAGCCCCACGACGAGCGCCGCCTGGGTGACCCCGATGTTCGCCGGCGTGGGGCGCAGCAGCCCGCCCAGGTTCACGACGATCAGGGCCGTGAATGACGCGGCGAGCGACACCGGCACGTGCGTGGCGCGCAGAACGAGGTGATACGTGGCCCACTGAGCGGCCCAATTGTAGAGCGCGAGGGCGGTGGGCCACAGCAGCCGGCCGCCCGTTCCCATGGTTCGCAGCGCGGCGAGCCGCGACCGGAGCGATGCCGGCAACCGGTCGGCGAGCGACGCCCAGCCGCGCCCCCAGGCGAGCAGCAGCACCACCACGAGCGCCAACCCCACCCCGCTCTGTACCGCCCGCAGCCACGGCTCGAGCTGCAGCACGCTCGGCGCCATCACGAGAAACAAGGCGAGGGCCAGCCCCTCCGCCACACGGGTCCACACGACCGACGCCACGGCGGCGCCGGCCGGCACCCCGCCCCGTTGCACGATGAGGTGCACGCGCGCGGCCTCGCCCGCCACCGCGACCGACAGGTCGTTCACGGCCGCGCCGACCAGGTTCGCCTCCTGGGCCACCCGCCAGCTGTGGGGTGCGACGGGCTTCAGGATCAGGTGCCAGCCCCACCCCTTGGCCGCGAGTGACGAGAGGTTCACGGCGAGCGCAATGACCAGAAGCCACCGATCGGCGTCGAGCAGCGCCGCAAAGGTGACCTGCCACGGGAAGCCGGTGAAGAATTTCAGCGCCAGACCGACGCCCACCAGGGCGAGGAGCCATCCCAGCCAGCGCCCGGCCCGCGATTTCACGCGACCAGGTCCCCCAGCGGACGGAAGGCATAGCCCGCGGACCGCGCGTCCGCGACGATCCCCGGGAGAGCGGCCGCGGTGCGGCCCCGGTCGCCGTGCGGATCGTAGCCGTCTCCGTCGTGCAGCAGGATGATGGCACCCGGCCGAAGCTTGCGGCGCACGCGCGCCCGGATCTCGTCCGCCGAGACGCGGGGGTCCGAGTCCCACACGCCGAACGTCCATCCGAACACCGTGTAGCCGAGACGTCGGGTGGCGACGCCGACGAAGGGGTTGCGGTAGCCGTGAGGGGCGCGGAAACTGCGCGGGATCCGGCCCGTTGTGTCGACGATCAGCTCGTGGGCGCGCTCGAGCTCCTCGCGGATCTGGCGCGGCCCCCGAAAGTGCAATTTCTGGTGCCGGAGGGTGTGGTTCCCGACCTCGTGTCCCGCCGCGGCGACCCGTTGGGCGACCGCCGGAAACCGACGGACGTGCTCGCCCACCAGAAAGAACGCCGCGGGCACGTCCGAGGCCGCGAGGGTCTCGAGAATCGGCTCCGTGGCACCAGGGTTGGGGCCGTCATCGAAGGTGAGGTAGGCGACTCGCTCCCGGGTGGGTGCCCGGCCGACCGCGCGCCCGAACAAGAAGCTGTTGGGCTCGTAGGTGCCATAGGCCCATGCGCCCAGGGCGGCACCGGTAGCAACGAGGGGGAGCAGCATGCGGTCATAATAAACACGAAGCCCCCGGGACGGCACGATAGGCCGCCCGGGGGCTCCGCACATCGGTTACCCGGAGCCGGGGGATTGCTCCCTCCGTTCTTCATCCTGCCGCCGCCGGTTGACTGATGCGTCGCTCGGTAGGGCGAACAGGAGCTCCGGCTTCCATCCCCAAGCAGCCTGGCCGGGCTGCAAGGTTCACCGATGTGGGTGCTGCGGGTCAGATCGGGTCGCGGACCGACCTTCCGCACTGCACGTCGAGGCACCGCGTCGACGTGGATAGGGCACGCGACTGGCCCTATCTATCCGAGCCGGAGAGCCTGCTCCCGGATCGCCGGCCGCCTGAGCCCTTGTTTGCGTCGGCGGCCTCCCCGGAATTTCCGCTCGGACCCGTCTTGAAGGCGTAGTTGAGACACCAGGTCCCGACCCTTCCCTCCAAGCCGCGTGACATCAATATAGGGGCCGCGAAAAACCGCGCAAGTGCCGATGTTTCTTCGGGTTACCTCACTTGCGTGTGCATCGCATGTGGACGGTAACCTAGCCCTGCATCTACCATTGCCGCGCCCATCCACACGATGTGGAGTTGTGAATCAACACGAACGGCAGGTTTGTGGAGGAAGCCTCAGCCTTCCAGGCCCACTTCGCAGTAGGTGTAGGGGTCTTCGGCGTGGCGGGGTAAGAACAACACGCCAGCGCTCCCGGTGGCGAACCAGCCGGCGAGCATCTGGGTGGAGCTGGTTTCACCTGCGGGCTCGGCGAACACCGCCTGCAGCCACCGGCGGATGTGGCGCAGCTCCGGTGCGCGGCGGCCGAGCATCGAAATCACGGCGCCCAGGCCGTGGGTCGCGCGCAGGAAGTGCGCGATCGCGTGCACCCGCTGCGCGAAGATGTAGGCGCGCACACCGGGCTCGTCGTACAGGAGCGTGCCCTCGTACGGATCGGCGGGGGGGGCGTCCATGCGGGGCCCGAAGTAGATGAAGACGCGCTGGTCCCCATCCTTGCGCTCCACGACGGCCGCAGCCGCATCAGCCCCGAGGCGGGCCGCGTGAATCAGGTCGTCCTGCGCGAGGATGCCCACCGCGCCCGTCCATTCGATCGCGGCGAGCCCCTGGTCGAGCGGGCAGCCGACCGCATCGTCGTAGGCGATGAGGCGGGGCGCCTCGCCCGCGCGCAGGAAGAAATGCGCGAGCGCGTCGGCGCGATCCTCGAAAGTGCGGGTCTGGCGCGAGGTTGCGGGAACCATCATTGTGACATTATAACCAGGGCTTCCACAGGCTAACAGAGGATCATTTGATGCGCTGCCTCGCCGTGTTGTTCTGCATCGCCACGTCGCTCGGGGCGCAACAGCCCGAACCGCCGCCTGACTCGGCTCGCACCGCACCGGAATCGGTGCCGCCGTCGCCACCGCCGCCCGAGACGCTGGAGCAGAAACGTTTTCTCGCCGGCCTGCGCACGGCGACGCGCGGTATCGCTCAGCTCAAGGACGGCATGAGCCGCGTCACGCGCGCCGGGACGCGCGATTCGGTGGCGCAGCGGCGCGCGGGACGGTTTCTCGCCGGGTTGTGCGGCTCGAGCCGCGGGTTCCTCAAGCGGGGGCGCCCCCACATGACTCCCACCGTGTACGAGGACTCCGTTCAACTGAAGGCGCGGCGGCTCGTCACGCAGGTGGACTCGATGATCAAGTACACGACGACGTGCGAGGACAGCGCGGGGGCGACGCCCAACGCGACGGTGGTCGGACTGGGTAAGCGCATGAAGAGCTACGACGCGGCGCTGCGCGATTTCCGCGTGGCGATCGGGCTGCCGGTGAAGGAGGACACGTCCAAGACAGCGAAGCGACCCTAGGTGCTTTGATACTGTCGTTATGGTGACGCCAGGCTGGGCTGGCGCAACCGCCGGAGCGCCGGACATTTACTCTATTGACAGCGGTGACACCCATTCCTACCTTTGGCCCCGGTTCAAGCAATACGTGGCACCGTCACCGGTTTGTCTGCGCACCGCGAGGACCACTTGTCTCGCGGTTTTTGTTTGAGCCCGTCTCTGGTCGTGGTGACCAGGGTCGAACATGTCCGGGGCAGTGCCCCTTAGTGCTGAGGTTCAAACGGTATGGCAAAGGGTAAGGTGAAGTGGTTCAACGACGCGAAGGGCTTTGGCTTTATCGCGCAGGAGTCGGGTCCCGATGTGTTCGTCCACTTCACGGCGATCCAGGCTGAGGGCTTCCGCAGTCTCGCCGAGGGCGATACGAAGCGGGCCCGGGTATCCGGGCCCGTTCTCGTTTCCGACCTGTATATTGGGTGATGCGTTCGATCCGCACCGCGCTGCTGCTCACCGCGATGCTTCCGGCCACCGCCGTCACGCAGACGCCGCCTGGGCCGGCCCGGCCCGCGCTCTCGACACCGGCGTACCGCGGCTTCACGCCGGGCATCAGCTATCGGGCGTTCGTCGAGCGCGCCCGGACCCTCGCGGACTCGGACGTGGTGCGCTGCCAGACCTCCCCCCACACCGCGCAGGTCATGGAGTGCGGGGTGGTGATCCGCGGTCCGAGCGACGCTGCTCGGTTCTATTTGAGCGCGCATTTCGTCGAGGGAAACGCCGACGTGGTCGCGTTCTACGACTCGGCAGGCTTCGGCGACAAACGTGGCGTTCCGCTGGTCGACCGGACCAAGAAGGAATTGACCCGCCTGTTCGGCCGGCCGCGCCCGATCGGCAAGAGCGGCTGGGAGTGGCGCTACGGCCGGCGCGCCGTGCGGTTCAACTGGCGGGGGCGGGGCACCGCCCGCTGGGTGTCCATCACGCTCATGGATAGGGACGTGATGGACCGGATCAGCGCGTACGTGAAGCCGCCCATCCGCAAAAAGACCTAGCCGGCCCGAACCAGCCGCTCGGCCAACGCGGACACACCGCGCGCGGGGCCGAGCTGATCCAGCCAGCGGGGCGGGATGCTCGCTTCGCCGTCCCGCGCACCCAGCAGTGCGCCCGCGACGGCGGCATTAGTGTCGGTGTCTCCGCCGGCCTCTGCCAAAAAGATGAGCGCTTCCTCGAGGGAGGGGCGGTGCATCGCGCACCAGAAGGCGATTTCCACGCAGTGGACCACGTAGCCAGCTTCCCCACCTACACTGATCGGCAGGTCGCCTTCCTGCTCCCAGGGCACGCGCCGGATGGCCTCGACCAGGGCGCGGGGCGCACCGCTCTGCAGGCGGTGCAGCACCTCCTCGACGAAGTGCTGATTCCCGTGTAGCAGCTCGCGCGCGGCGAGGTTCACCGCCGCGGCGCCCCAGGTGCAGCGCTGGTCGGCGTGGGTGATCGCCGCCTGCTGCGTCGAGACGCGGACCATTTTGTCCACGTTGTCGTGGTAGCGGAGCGCGACCGGGATGCAGCGCATCACCGCGCCGTTGGACGCCGCTCGGGCGTTGTGGGCCAGCCGGCCGGCTTCGAACGGCTCAGTACCACCCTCGATGAGCCGCAGGGCACGCTGTGTGGTGAGACCGATGCCGCGACCGTCCCGCTGCATCCACTTCACCCAGCGCTCCGCCACATCGTTCGCGTCGAAGTCGCCCTTCTCCGCCAGCGACTCTGCGAGCAGCACCGTCATTGCCGCGTCGTCGTCCAACGGGGACTCCCGGGGCGGGGGCGCGAGATCACGCACTCCCTGGGGGAACGCCTCACGGATGGCCTTGGCGGTCCCAAGGTGCTCGGTGGGCACGGCGAGCTGGTTCCCGACCACCAGGCCGAGCAGGGCCCCGCGTGCCCGCATCAACAGCTGGGGATCGAGGGCGTCGTCCGGGACGTGAGCCGTCAAAAGGTCAGCACCACCGCCCCGCTCTGCGGGACGACCCGACCCGCGAAGCCGCGCCGGTCGGCGTGGGGTCCGATGTACGGATGGGCGCTGTTGTAGGCGGCCACGCTGGAGTTCTGGTACAGGCGATAGTACCCGATGTGGGTGCGGACGGCACCCTTCGACACGAGGCAGTTGCACCGCACCGCCGCGGCGGTGCCGGGGTTGATCTCGAGCGTGATATCCGACGCGCTCCCATTTGTGATGAGAGGCGCGAAGTAGTGCTGGCCGTCCACGTCGGCGCTGACGTCGGCGAGCAACCGACCCCCGCCTCGTGGAAACGCCGGAAGCGGCCCCTCCAGCGGCTCCCCGATCGGCGGGCGGCCGGGGCGGACGAGGCGCCACCGCAGCCCACTGCGTTGACCGCGCGGCAGGTTGAGGCGCTCGGTGGATTCCGGCGCTACGGTATCAACCGGGATGCCGTTGCTCAGGATCTCGATCGGCTCGACGAGGGCGTTGTGGAGCGACGCGACTCCCGATCCCAGATAGCCGGCGCGGCGAGCCAGCCATCCAGCCGCGAGCACGGCGCCGATCACCCCGGCCACCCACCAGCCGATCCTCGTACGACCACGGCGGACCTGGCCGGAGCGCCGGACCTGACGCTCCAGGGTTTTGGCGCCGACCGACCGCTCGGAGCCGGACGCTCGGCCGGCCTCGACCGCCGCCAGCACCTCATCGGCGTCCTGAAAGCGATCCTCGGGTCGCTTCGCGAGGCACTTCACGATCACGGTGGAAAGCCAGCGCGGGATCTTGGCGTTGACGTCGCTCGCCACCGGAACCGGCTCGCTCAGGTGTTTCCCGACGATCTCGGCGCTCGAGTTGCCGTCGTAGGGTGGCGTACCGGTCACCATCTGGTACAGCATGGCGCCGAAGGCATACAGGTCGCTCCGGCCGTCGAGGTTCGATTGACCGAGGGCCTGCTCGGGACTCATGTACTGCACGGTGCCCACCGTGAAACCGGTGGCCGTTTTGGCGCCGCTCGTCTCGCCCCCGCGGGGGTCCAGCAGCTTAGCGATCCCGAAATCCAGGAGCAGGACGCGGCCGCTCTTCGCCTCGACCATCACGTTGTCGGGCTTGATGTCGCGGTGCACGAGGCCCTGCGTGTGGGCGTGGGACAGTGCCTGGAGAATCGGCTCGGCGATCTTCAAAGCGTCGTCCGCGGTGTACGGGCCGCGGCGGCGCAAGCGCTCCGCCAGCGATTCGCCCTCCACGAACGGCATCACGTAATAGACCAGGCCCGCACCATCGCCGGTGAAGTGGATCGCGAGGATGGACGGGTCTTGCAGCCGGGCCAGCGCCTTCGCCTCCTGTCGGAAGCGCGCCAGCATCCCCGGGGTCCAGGCGATCTCCGGGTGGAGTACCTTGCAGGCAAGGCGGCGATCGAGATCCTTGTCCCACAACTCGTATACCTCGGCGAAGCCGCCGCGCCCGATCAGGCGCTTCACCTCGTACTTAGCACCGAGCGCGCGGGCGAGACGCTCGGCGGTCGGGACCGCCGGTGGGGCGCCGGCGGCGGGAGGCGTCGCGGTCGCGCGCTCGTCCGTGATAACAGTAGGAGAAGCCGAGCCGCATGCCGGGCAGAAAGCCGCGCCTCGCGGGATCTCGGCACGGCACGAAGGGCAGGTGGGCTGGGTCGTCACGGCTCTAAGTTAACTTCTTCACATGCTGGCGCTCCGCATCATCGTGGGCCTCGGGCTCGCGTACGCGCTATTGCTACTGCTCGCCTCGCTGTTCCAGGATCGGCTCGCGTTTCCAGCGCCGCGCGCGAGCCTGCCCGATCCCAAGCGCGTGGGCGTCAAGAACGGCGAGCAGGTCGAGCTGGCCTCGGGCGACGGGACGAAGCTGGTCGGCTGGTATCTCGCGCCCAACCTCCCCCAACCTCCACCAACCTTCCCCGCCCTTCTGTGGTTCTACGGCAACGGTGAGACCGTCGCGGCGATCTGGCCCGTGGTGCGGGAGTTCCAGCCGCCGGGCACCGCCGTGCTGGTCCTCGACTACCCGGGCTATGGCGGGAGCGGAGGCCGGGCAAGGGAGGCGGCCTTGTACGCCGCCGCCGACGCGGGATACGCCGCGCTCGCCACCCGCCCCGGCGTGGACCGCCAGCGCATTTACGTCTATGGCCGTTCGCTCGGCAGCGCCGTGGCGACCTACACCGCCACTCACCATCCCGTGGCCGGCCTGATCCTGGAATCGCCGTTTACCAACGCCGCAGCGATGGCGAAATACCACTATGGGCTGCTGCCCCGCTTCCTCCTCCGCCTGGCGCTCGACAACGTCGCCAACGTCAGGCGGGTCCACTGCCCGATCCTACTGTTTCACGGCGACGCGGATCGGCTGGTGCCGACGGCGATGGGAATGGGGGTGGCGGCTGCCGCCGCGGGGCCGGTCGAGGTGGTCCTGATTCACGGATCCGGGCACAATGACACTTACGAAATCGGCGGGCGAGCGTACCGCGACAAGATGTGGGAGTTCATCGGTCGGACGGTCGGACGGTCGGACCGTAAGACCGTCCAACCCTAGATCACCACCACAGGCACGATTCGGTCCCGCGTAGCCTCGAAGCGGCGCTCCGCCTCGTCCAGAGTGCGCAGCACGGCCGCTTCGTCGCCGTCCGCGAACTTGGAGCTCGGGGCGACCCGCCCGGTCGCTCGGCGCACGACGACGAGCGCCCGAGTCACTTCGCAGCGGTCCACGTCCGGGTCGGTATGCCCGGTGACGAGCAGCTCCTCGAACAGCGGCAAGCTGCAGTCCTCGCCCAGGACATAGAGCGACTCGAGGATTTTGGGGCCGAGGAACCGCCGCAGCAGCTGATCGCCGCGGATCCGCTCGAACAAGCGGGCGAGGACGTCAGCATGCCCGGGGTAGTAGCGCGCCGCTTCCACGGCGGCGGCGACAAACGCGTGGTGCGCGCCCGGCGTCAGGAGATACCGCTCGAACAGCGGCCATGCTCCCTCGGGGTGCCGTTCGGCCAGCGCGAGGAACGCGAAGTAGCGGCGCCCGAGCGGCGCCCCCGTGTCCGCGATCACGGTGCGCAAACCCGCGATGCCCCAGCGCGCGCCTACGAGGGCGGCGGCCGCGGCGTGCTGCCACCGCTCGAGCTCGGGAACCCGGAAGGTGACGACGTGGGGATCGGGGAACGCACGGCAGCGCTCGAGCATCGCGAGGAGGCGGCGGTCCACTTGATCCAGCGCGGGCTCGAGGGTCTCGCTGTCCGCCCGCCGCGCGCCTCCCAGCGCTTCCCACGCGAGCCGGTCGACGTCCGCCGTCTCCCACGCACGCTCGAAGGCCTCGGCATCGGGGGCGGCGAGCAGCCCCTCGAGCGCGCCCGCAAATCGGTACAGGCGTCCTGACGTTTCCACTCGCACCAAAGCTACCCCGGACTGGCACGCCGGCAATCGGGCTTTGTCCACAACGGTCTGGAAAACCCGTGGAAATCCTGTGGGTGGGTGTGAATGTTGCACTTCCCCACGGGCACGCTTAACCTTGCCCCGCGCCCACTTGGAGGGCCTCTGCGAAAGACACTTGTCGTCGCCGCCGCTCTCGCGCTAGCGGCGTGCTCCCGCCCCACAGGGCCGATCGCCGTCGGCCTCGCGGGCCCCTTCTCCCAGCCGCGCGGCGCCTCGATGCTCCGGGCCGCCCAGCTGGCGGTGAACCAGGTCAACGCCAAACGCGGCATCCGGGGCCGCAAGCTCGAGCTGCGAGTCGTGGATGATTCGGGGAACGAGGACACTGCCGTGCGGGTGGCGGAGCAGCTGTACGCGGACCCCACAATCGTGGCGGTCGTTGGACATTTGAGCTCGGGCACGTCCCTCGCCGCGGCGCGGGTGTACGGCGGCGGCGCGACTCCCACCGCGATGATCTCGCCGTCCGCGTCCAGTCCCGACCTGTCGGGGATCAGTCCCTACGTGTTCCGGGTGTGCCCGAGCGATCTACAGCACGGGCCCCAGCTCGCGCGCTTTGCCTGGCAGACGCTCGGCGCCAGGCGAGCCGGCATCATCTACATCAACAACGACTATGGGCGGGGCGTGCGCGGGACGTTCGCGGCCGAGTTTGCGCGGTTGGGCGGGACCGTGCTCGAAGCCGATCCCTACATCCCGGCCACTCCCTCGCTCGAGCCGTACCTCTCGCGCATGCGCCGCGGGGGCGCGGACGTGCTGCTGCTCGCCGCCGAGCGACCGGGGGCCGAGCTCGCGCTGCGCGAGATGCGCTCGCTCGGGGTGCGGTGGCCCGTGCTCGGCGGGGACGCGCTCGCGGGGATCGAGGCGGACGGGGCGCTCGCGGAGGGCATCCGGCTGTCGTCCGCCTATCTCGCGGACCGGCGCGACGATCGTAACGTCGCGTTCGTCGCGGACTACGCGCGCGCGTTCCCGGGACAGCGCCCGGACCATCGCGGAGCGGGCGCATACGATATCGTGCTGCTGCTGGCGCGTGTTTTGGACCAGGCGGGCGCCGACCGGCGAGCCGTTCGGGACTACCTCGCGCGCGTGGGTCGGGGCCAGCCGCCGTTCGAGGGCGTGACCGGCACGATCGCGTTCGACGGCAAGGGGGACGTGGCGGGCAGGACGGTGGTCATCGGCGTTGTGCGGAACGGCCGGCTGGTGACGGAGGTGGCGCGGTAGTGCGGGGCCGGTTCGACACGATCCGCGCGCGCATCCTGATGGGGCTGGCGCTGCTTATGGCCGGTCTCATCGCCACGGCGATCGCGGGGGCAGCCACACTGCGGCAGATGCGGTACGCGATCGAGCAAGAGCTCGACGGGCTGCGAACATCGACCGAGGCGGGGAGCGGGCTCGTCACCAGCGTGCTGGAGGAGATCCGGGCCGCCGAGCAGTATTTGGGCTCGCCCGGTGACGACCCGCGGCGAGAGTTCCAAGCCGCCGCCGAGGACGCGTTTCGGCACCAGCTGCGACTGGATGCGCTGGGCGGCCTCACGGTCGAGGATCGCCTCACGGTGAACCGCGTGAAGCAGCTCCACGCGGCGATCCAGACCGAGTACTCGATCGCACATGCGCTCCGAGACCTGGGGCGCGATCAGGAAGCGGTGGCGCGGGCGACCGCGGTGCGACCGCAGGCGGCGGAGCTGACGCGGCTGGTGCGCGATCTTTCCAGCCGGCAGGCGCAGAAAGCGGAGAAGGCCGCGGAGCGCTTGACCGCGGACGCAGCCGATCGGGAGCGCAAGCTCTGGGTCTTCGTCGTCGCCCTCGTGCTGGCGGGCTTCTTCCTGTCACGCTACACCGTCCAATCGGTGCACGGCCCGCTGGGCCGACTGGTGACGGCCGCCGAGCGGTTCGGCGCCGGCGATCTGCGCCCGGTTACCACCGGGGAGATGCCCCGGGAATTCCGCGTGCTGGCGGACGCCATCCAGCATATGGGCGACCGCCTGCGGCAGATCGTGGGCGAGGTGATCGGCGAGTCGGACCGGATCGCGGGGGCGGCCGGGGACCTGTCGGCGGTGAGCGAGCAGCTCGCCGCCTCCTCGAGCGAGGTGTCGACGGCCATGGTGGAGATCGCGGAGGGCGCGGACCAGCAACGCGCCGCCCTCACCTCCATGGGCAGCGGTCTCGAGCTGCTTCGCACGGCGACCGGCGAGATGGCGGATGCGGCGGAGCGCGCGGCGAAGCTCGGAGGGGAGATCCGCACGGTTGCCGACCGGCACCGGGGCGACATGGCCGCCGCCGGCACTGTGCTGCTCAACGTGCGCGAGGTGGTCCAGACCACCTCGAAGCAGATCAGCCAGCTCGGCGAGCTGAGCGTGTCGATCGACGACTTCGTGGAGCTCATCAAGCGCATCTCGTCGCAGACCAACCTGCTGGCATTGAACGCGGCGATCGAAGCCGCACGAGCGGGCGAGCACGGGCGGGGCTTCGCGGTGGTTGCCGAGGAGGTGCGCCAGCTGGCCGACGAGTCGGCGCGGGCGGCGGAGGAAGTGACCCGCACCACGGGCTCGATCAGAGAGCAGATGGAGGACGTCACGGCCACCATGGCCGCGGGTCAGGCGAAGGTCCGGGGGATCGAGTCCGTCGCGGAAGGCGCGGCGCATGGCCTGGCCGAGATCGCCACGGCGATCGAGCTCGTGGAGCAAGCAGCCGCGCGAGTGCGGGCCACCGCCCAGGCGAATCGCGAAACCACCGCGCAGGTGCAGGGGCAGGCGGAGCAGGTGGCAGCCCGCTCCACGGCGCACGCGGCGGGCGCGGAGCAGGTCACCGCCGCCGCCCAACAGCAGGGCGCGTCCACGCAAGAGATGGCGGCATCCGCCAGCAGCCTGTTGGAGGCGGCCGAGCGGCTGCGGGCGCTGGTGCGAGGATTTCGGGTGTAGCCCCCCTCCCGGCGGGCTACGGTCCGACGGTTACGCCCCCCGGTGCCACCAGCAGGCCGGGCAACAGATCGATGCCCGTGAGAGCCGCCGTCATGGTGGTCAGCGATAGCACGTGACCGGATGGCCCTGGGCCGATCGCAGCGAACCAGACGCGGGCCAGAGTCAGAAACCCGGCCGCCCCGACCAGGTTGGTCGCGCTGAAGCGCAGGATGCCACCCGCCGCGGTGTCCGGGATGACCGCCAGAGCCGCGAACATGCCGGCTTGCGTGCTGTCGAACCGCAGCACGCCGGCATTCCAGGTGAGCCGCGCGTCGTAGCTGCCCAGTAGCTCCGTCGGCACCGCCTTGAGGTCGACCACCACGTCGATCGCGATGGGCTGTCCGATCTTCGCGACGTCGAAGCTGCGGCCACCCGTGACCGGGAGCACCAGCGGATTGCCGGGGAGAATGGTCGCGTCGCCGACCAGCACGACCAGTGAGTCCGCGACGCCGAGGGCTGCCGTTGCGACCATGACCGCACTGCCGGATACGACGCCCGTGACGAGCCCGGTGCTCGAAACCGTTGCCACACCCGGCGCCCGGCTCGTCCAGGTCGCGAGTGAGGGCGACAGCTGCTTCCCGGCGATATCGGTGACGACGGCGCTGAGCTGCGCCGTGTTCCCCGGACTCAAGGTCGTGACCGTCAGGTACCCGGGGTTGACGAGGACCGCGGCCGGGGCGGTGAGCGGCGCGACGGTGAGCCGCAGTGTGTCGGCCGCGCCACGAATGTTCGCCTCGACGCGCCCCGAGCCGCCGGTCGGGCTGAGGAGAGCCGTGACCGTGCGATCCGGCGCAACCAGGATGAGACCTGGAGTCAGGTTGGTCAACGCCACGGGCACGCCCGGCACCGGGATCAGCGCCGAATCCACTCTGATGCGCATCACCAACGAGCCGCCAGTCGCGAGCGTCGTGTCTTGCGGCGCAACGGTCACGACGCAGCCCGACCCGATCCGGCACGGCCCGATGTAGCTCACCGGCACCGTCACGGGCGGCGCGGCGGCCGCGCCGCTCACGACCACCGTGTCGACACCTGCGTACAGGACGGCGCCGTCGCTCGAGCGGATGCCTTCGACTGTCACCTGGAACGGCTGCGCTCTCCCGATGACCATGACCGGCACAGTGAGCGTCGCGTCGCCCGCCGCATCGACGGGAACGGTCGTATCGACCACGGCCCCGGGCAGTACGCCGCCGCTCGAGATCGGCACGACGACCACGTGCAGCCGGTCGAGATCGTCGAGCAGAACCGTGCCGGAGCCGATGCTGATCAGGGGCACGATGGACAGCCTCGGGCCGCCGAGCTCGGACCCCGCCCACTCGGCGCACGCCACCATGCCGCTTGTGGCGGCGAGCATGAGCCAGGGGAGGAGGCGGCGGATCATCGCGCCCATTCGAGCAGCATGACCGCCCGCGTTCCGACGAGCGACACGGAGCTGCCGTTGTCTGCTACCCGGCCGAACGCCGCCTGACCCTGGACCAGGACCGTCAGCGCACCGCTCGCCCGGTAGCGTACGTCCACGCCGGGCCGTACCAGCCAACCGAGCAACTTGAGGCCGCCCGTCGCGGGCCCGGCGAGCTCGTGACGAAACTCGACATTGGGAGCGAGGCTCAGCGCCGGGGACAACGGCCGCTCGAGCCGGGCACCCAGCGCGAGCACATTGCCGCGCGGCACCTGGATGACGGTCGAGTCGTAGCCGTGGGGTCGGAGCCGGTACCTGTCGTACGCGTAGAGGGACAGGCTGCCCCGGCCCGCGGGGAGGCTCAGCCCTGAATAGAGCAGGAGGCGCGGGCCGCTGGCGCTGCGCGAGCCCGCACCCAACGTATCGGCGCCGCTGGTCGCGTACACCGCGGCGCCGCGGAAATACCCTCGACCACCCACTGGTCCTTCCGCGCCGAGCCGCACGCGACCCTCGCCGCCCGGCTCGAGATCGCCACCCCCCGCCACGGGTGTGTAGCGGCCGTACCGGCGGTAGCTGCCACCCACGCCGGCTGCCCAGCGCTCCCCCAATTTGAACGCGGTCGCGAACCCGCCCGTCACACCGCCCCCCGTCCCGAAGCTCGGCGTCGTGAAATTGAGTACTTCGGTCGCGAGGGCGCTGAGCAGCGGCACGGACGAGGTGTCCACCGCTGTCCTCCCGCTCGGGAGCGTGCCGGCCACCGAGACGATCAGTTGGCCCGACACGGCAGCCCAGCTCAGGCGGACATCGGTGTCGGTCGGGCCCGAGAGCTCGAGGGTGCCGCTCGTCGTCATCGCGGACGCGTGCGCGTACCCGCTCGACAGATCCACCGTGAGGCGCGACCCGAGCCGGTGTGACAGGCTGACTGGAACAGTCCACTCGACGACGTGATCGAACGCGTAGCGCGACCCGAAGTAGTAGCCGTCGAACACGAGCCCGGTGCGCGCCGCGGTGCCGACCCCGTCCGTTGGCCCTTGCGCGGCAAGCGGCGCCGCCGCGCACAAACACAACAGGACCAGCCTCACGGCGGCCGCTTGAAAATGATCGTGATCCCGTTCGCGACGGACACGATGGACGGCAGGCCGAGCGACTCCGGAGTCAATTGACGGTCGATGCTGGAGCTGCCCGTCGGCAGCCTCACGTCGGCGATCGCGTCGCCAAGGGCGGGCACGACGTCGCGCGCTCCGGCGGAGAGCAGACCGCCCGCACCGCCGAAGCCCGTCGGCGCGGCGGCACCCGTCACCCGCTCGACCGCGTCCACGACGGTGACGATCTCCCCACCCGTGGCCCGCTCGGCGACCGGAGCCGCGGTCGCCGCCTGCTGCCCGTCGCGGGCGGCCTGGAAGCTCGGGTCGGCCTGCGCCGCGCTGCGGAAGTGCCGCGCCGCCGCACCGTAGTCCCCCCGATCCATGGCCTCGAGGCCCCGGCTATAGGCGAGGAATGCGGCGAGGCTCTTCGGCCCCTGACGGCGGATCTGCTCGCGCTCCGCTTGCGTGAGCTCCAACCCGAGCTGCGCGGCGAGATTGAACACGACCTGCTTTTCGAGATCGAGCAGCTTGGGGAACGGCCCGGTCACCTGGCCCACCGGCCGGACCACGCCCATACCTGTGACCACCGTTGCCGAGAGCTGCACCGACCCTCGGGGCGGAATCGTGGCCGTCCCCTGCACCAGGCGCTCCGCCCGCAACAGCCGCCCTACGCGCGCCGCCGTCGCCGGATCCACCCGCTCGCTCTGGCCGAGCTTGAGCTCGTCCAGCAGCATGCCGATCTGCAGACGCTCGAGCAGGCGCAGCGTCCGGATATAGGCCAGGTCGGTGGTGATGAGCTCCGCCAGGCCGCGTGACAGGGGCTGCACACTCGAGTCCCCCGCGATCACCAACGGCAGCACGGCCACCGTGCCGGGCTGCGGCGGCTGGAGAGCAAGCTCCGCCTCGCGCGCAAGCGCCTGCCGCGCCGTGCGCTCCGCCGCGGCGCGGAGCGCGAGCCGCGCCTTGGCACGCAGGGCGGCCACGCCTCGAGCGTTGGGGTGCTGCGCCGCAAAGTCGCTGTAGGTGGCGACCGCCTCGTCGTAGCGATCCGCCTGTTCCTGACACGCGCCGATCACGAGCGGCCCGAGCACGTTGTCCGGTTCGAGCTGGAGCGCCGCGCGCGCTACGACGACCGCCGAATCGCAGCGGCCGGCGGCGGCGAGCGCCGCGCCGTGCCGAAGCGGTGTGACTTTACCGGGCTGTGGAGTGCGAGCGCACGCGACGGCGGCGCCCAACAAGAGAAGCGGGAGCTGCAGCTTCACCGCCGCGACTTCTTCTTCGCGGCCTTCTTCTTGACCAGCGCCTTCGGCTTAACGACGCGGACCGGCTTGGACTTGAGGGGGCCCTCGACGTCCCCGAGCACCCGATCGCCCTCTTCCGGGCCGATCAAGCCGCGGCGCACCGCGTAGCGAACCAGTTCTTCGGCATCGTCGAAGGCGAACTCGCCCACTCCCGCGGCGGCGCGGATCGCCTTGACCAGAGCGTCGGCCACGGGGCTGCGCAGCACACTCGCGATTCCGGGGAGGGCTTCGAGCAGCGAAGAGATCTGCGACCCGCCGAGCTCAGCTGGGGGGGACATCGAACACGCTGCTCCGGCGCTAAAGGTCGCGCCAAGCTACATCGGCCCTACCAGACCGTCAAGGATTTTTGACCGATTTTTGACGGAACTATCGCTGCGGAGCGCGGTTACGACGCTGGCGTAACGCCTGGACAAGCCCCCCGGGCGCGCGGCGCGAGATGGTGAGGTCGGAGTGGGACAGCAGCTCGCCGAGCACGGTGCGGGTCCTCGAGTCGAGCGGCATTCCGAAGTGCAGGTCGAGCTGATACTCCGCGTGATCGGGACCCTGGCCGGTGAGGGTGAAGCCCTCGGGCTCCGGTCGGGCGGCGTCGACCTCGATCTTCGCGAGCGGCTCGTATGGGGGGCGGTCCATGGTCACCTCCGCGGGCAACCTCCGGGCTGCGTGAGAGATACGCCGCGTCGCGGGCGTGTCAAGGAGGCCCACCTTCCAGGGGTGGCTACATTTCGTGCCTGGAGGTGTGACCAGTCGTGGGACGACGCGGGATCAAGGAATACCGGGCGCCCGAAGCGCTGGCGCTGATTGCGGCGGACCGTGAGCACGTGCCTCTGGTCTGCCCCTCCTGCAGTACGCGGTCGATCGTGCGCGCGCCCCGACGCCGGGGCGGCCGCGCCGCGCCGCTCGCGCCGGAGCGCGTGACGCTGACCTGCCAGAGCTGCGGCCGTCACGCGTCCTACATCGAGCGCGGGCCCACCGCGCCGCGGGACGAAACCATGGATCCGCATATCGTCCGGTTGTGACATCCCCGTTCCACCACGGGAGAAGGAGAGCGGCACGGAGCGTGGCTGGCGACGCGATACAAATGATGGGTACGGTCAGCGAAGTGCTTCCCAACACGACCTTCCGCGTGAAGCTCGAGAACGGGCACGAGGTGCTGGCGTACGTCAGCGGCAAGATGCGCAAGAATTACATCCGGATCCTGCAGGGAGATAGAGTCGCGGTCGATCTTTCCCCGTACGACCTTACGCGCGGCAGAATTACCTACCGTTATAAGTAACGACGTCACGTAAAGACGTCACGGAAATACGTCACGTGAAAACGTAAGAGGCCGGGATCGCTCCCGGCCCCTTGACGTTGCTACGTGATGCCGTCGTCTAGAAGAACAGCATGAACCCGCTCGACACGTCAATCTGTGCCGGGGCACCACCGCCGATACCTTGCTGCTCGCGGCTGCCCTCGAGGACCCACTTCAGGGACTTGGTCCACTGCTGGTAGACGCCAACCGTGGCCAGTGTAAACTGCGTGCGAACGGCTTCATTGCCATCGCCGCCCGTCGCAACGGTCGCGCTGTTGTTCTTCAGACGGCTGAAGCCCCAGCTCGCGCCAATGTTAGTCTTCGGCGCGACTTTGTACATCAGCTGCGCGTAGCCGCCGTCAGACTTGCGCAGCTCCGTGCCGCCTGTGGAAACGGGGCCACCCGCGATCGGGGAAAACATCAGTAGGGTACCCAGCCCCTTGCCGATGTAGCCGTTCACCACGATCGACAGGTCAGACAGCCCTGCCTTGATGCCCGCGGTACCGCCGAACGAGCTGGCGTTGTTACCGCCTGACGCCGAATCGCTCGTGGACTGCCACAGGCCGCCGACCCAGAACATGTAGTTGTTCTTGCCGGACTTCTGACTGTACGTGAACTCCGCCTCGACGCGCGGAATCCGCGTGTAGATGAAGTTGCCGTTGCCCTCGAGCTGGCTCGGCTGAAACAGCCCAACGCTCAACTGGGACTGGCCCGGCTTCGTGCTATAAGTGATCTGGGCGTTGAAGTTTGGGTAGATATACCCGTAGCCGATGCGACCCAGCGTCGTCCCGCCGCCGCCATTGCCGCCGACACCGACAGCGCCGACGCCAAATAGCGTCATGTCGTTCAAGATGTTCTGACGGCCGAACAGCGCCAGCTCACGACCGGCGAGGATTTGCCCCCCGTTCTTGAACCCTATCGTCAGGTACACCTGGCGCATGTCGATCTGCGCGCCGAACTGATCGTGCGTGGCACCCCCAGCCACGGCACCGGCTGGGAGACCGTTTTGGATCTGTGGCGCAAACCCGAAGTGGACCCCGAGGTTCAGGCCGCCTTCCTTGCCCTTTGCTTCGAAGGTTGCGAACGTGGGGAGCAGCCCGGTCCGGACGCTCGAAAGGGTGGGGCCGCTGTTCGTCTGTTTCGTGAACACCCAGAAGACGTTCACATTACCGGAGAACGAGAACGACCATCCGTTGGACATCTGCATCGTCAGGCCTTGCGCGCTGGCCGTCGCGGAGACGCCCAGGGCCAAGCCCAACAACAACAGCGTGAGACGCTTCATACGAGATTCCCTCCTTGGGAGTTTACGTGCTGCAATCCTGCCGCTCGTGCCCTCGAGGCGCCTAAGCAACTGCCCGCGCCAGGTACAGCCGAGTGGGAAGGTTCTCCCACCAGTTACTCGTCTGGCTTCTCACCTACAGTTGTGTGGGACAGACACGGCAAACCGGAGCCCACCTCCTTGCGAGCGAGTCCCCTGCGAGGCTAGGGTTTCCCCGCAGGAGTGGCCGCTAATGACGGCCTGGCAACTGAGCCCGAAACCGCGAGACGAACCCACATACCGGCCGCCCCATGGCCCGGAACCCCGCAAAATATTAGGTAGGACCCCCCCTTATCCGCAATAAAGCGAAGGTCATCGGTCTGCTCGGACACCAGTCCCTGCTCCAGCCGGAGCGTGAAAGCGCGGGCGAAAGCGGGCGCAACTGGCCCTGTAGGAAGGGGATGGGTGTCCGGGATGACCTCGGCGGAATGGGGGAGCATGCCATCGTGATTCCGGAAGTGCATGACCACGGACCAGCCCAAAGGCACCGTGAGCGTCAGCCCCCCGTCCCGGAACCCGTTGAAATTGAGCGCCCCGTTCAGGCCGGTGAGTCCCGCCACAAGCTGGAACGACGCGGTTTTGGTGACCGTGTCGGCCTGCAACCAGGACGAATCGACGACAGTGGCTGCGACCGTGTGCTCGGTTTGTGCACCAGCGTTGACCGGAAGAACGACCATGGCGAAAGCGAACAGGAATTTGACCATCAGAACCTCATGGGGGAACATCATGCTTCGTTCCCCGGTCGGGGGCTCCCTGCGCGACAAAAATACACAGTCGCTCCGGGAGCCCCCAACCGGGGAACGTCGCTGCGTTACATGCCCGCCTTCGGCAGCCCGAAGACGAAGACCGAGTTGCCCAACGGATAGCTGATCTGGAAGTTACCACCCGCCGCGACGGCGATGAACTGCTCGCCGTCGAGCTCGAACACTGCGGGTGCGGCGTTCACTCCTGCACCGCAGTAGAACTTCCACAGGACCGCGCCGGTCTTGGCGTCGTACGCCTTGAACCAGCCGTTGCCCTCGCCCGTGAACATCAGGCCGCCCGCCGTGGCGGTCGCGCCACCCATCATCGGGAGATCGGTCTTCTGTTGCCAGGCGACCTTGCCGGTATTCAGATCGATCGCGCTGACGGTGCCGTACTCACCCGAGTAGCCGCCCTTGTCATCCGGGACCCGGACGAACGCGCTCCCGAGCCAGAGCCGGCCCTTTTCCCACGGCGCGTAGTGCACTTTGTAATGCATGGGTTGATGCAGCCCCACCGTGTACGCATACGCCAGGTCGGGATGCACGGCGATGGGCGACCATTCCTCGCCGCCGTTCGCGCCCGGCAGCATGAACACCCCGTCGGCGGTGGGTTGCGTGTACATGGCTTGCTGCGGCACGAACGCCTGCGAGCGGCGGATCAGCTTGCCGGTCGCCGCGTCCAGCACGTAGACGAAGCCCGTCTTCCCCGCTTCGACTACGGCCTTCTTGCCGCCCACCATCGCGATCACCGGAGGGCTCACGGCGTCGAGGTCCCACACGTCATGCGGAACTTCCTGATAGCCCCACTTGAACTTCCCGTTGGTCGCGTCGATCGCGACGATCGATTCGGTCCAGCGGTTGTCGCCCGGGCGGATCGAGCCGTCCAGATCGGGGGACGGGTTGCCGATTGCGACGAACAGCGTCTTGCTGGCGTCATCGTAGGCCGGCGTCATCCACATCGAGCCGCCGCCCGTCTTCCAGGCGTCGGCGTACTTGGCGGAGTCAGCTCGTTCCTTGGCGATGTCGCGCTTCAGGTCGTCGCCGTCGGGCGTGGTCTTGGAGAACGGGCCCCACCAGCCGCCCTCTTCGGGCGAGGGCAGCGTGTACCAGGTCCATCCCGCCGCGCCGGTGGCCGCGTTAAAAGACTTCACATATCCGCGGATCCCGTACTCGGCGCCCGACGTCCCGATGATCACCCAGTCGCCGACGACCAGCGGCGCCATGGTCTCGGTGTAGCCGGCTTCCGGCCCATCGCCCACCTTCACCTCCCACTTCACCTTCCCGTTCGTCGCGTCGAGCGCCACCAGGTAATCGTCCAGCGTACCGACGAACACCGAGCCGCCCGAGACCGCGACGCCGCGGTTGTTGGGGCCGCAGCACGCGGTCGAGACCGGACCGTTCTTGTGCGTGTACTCCCACAACATTTTCTGCGTCCGCAGGTCGAACGCGCGCACGATGTTGTTCGGCGTCGCGGGCGACGTGATGTACATGACGCCGTTCACGACGATCGGCGTGGTCTCGAAGCTGCCGAGCCGCTCGGACCCGTGGGTATAGACGGCCCGCGGGACGAGATTCTTGACGTTCGAGGTGTTGATCGTTTTCAGGGGGGAGAACCGGTTATTCCAGTAGTTGTGCCCGTACATCAGCCAATCGCCGCTCGCCGCGGCGTTGCGCAGCATGTCGTTCGTCACGACCGCGTGCGGTGGAGCGGCGGGGTCCACGGCCCCTCCCGACCCCTGCCCGCACAGCGGTGCCGCGACGAGCGCCGCGACCGCCGCGGTCGCGGACCATCGAGCCCAATGCATCATACCCACCTCCGTTAAAGGTCGACGCCTATTCCCCTGCACCCAACGAGAACCCTACATACATGTTCCGGCCCGGAGCCGGCTCATAATAGCGCCGATTCGCGGCATTGATAACCACCGATCCCACATACGAACGGTTCCAGACGTTGTTCAACCCCACGAACGGGCGCAGCCGCACGCTACCCACCGTGCCGTCCCACCCCACGCGTAGGTTGGTGGTCCACCAGGGGCTCGTGCGTGGGGCGTTGCTGGTGCTGGCCGAATCGTCGACGATGAAGCCGGACGAATGCGTCTCTTCCAGCTCCACCCACCCCCCCGACAGGGCCGGCGGCCGCAGCTTGAGCAAGAAATGCAGCCAGTGCTGCGGGATGCCCGGGAGGGCCTGCCCGTCCAGCACTTTCGCCCCCAGGGTGTAGCGCGTGTACCGGAAGTCCGAGTACGTCCAGGTGGTGACGAGGTTCATGCCGGAGGCGATCTCGATTTCCGTGCCCAACTCGACGCCGCGGTGCCGGGACGCGCCGGCGTTCTGGAAGAACACCCGGCCGGGCGCGGTCGGGGGCGGATAGGCGTATCCGATCAGCTCGTCTCGCACGTTGGCGTGGTACAGGGCTACCGAGTAGTTCAGCCGGCCCACCAGGTCGCCGCGCACGCCGATCTCGTAGTTCGTGGCTTTCTGCGGCTGGAGCGTCGGGTTGAACCCGCCGGCGGAATTGGGCCGGTTCGTGAGCTCGGTGGTGGTCGGCGTCTCGAACGAGGTCCCGACGTTGCCGTACATGGTGAGGGCGTCGGATGGCGTGACGGCGACGCCGACCGAGCCGGACAGGGCTCGCATCAGCCGCGCCCCGGAGTCGTCAGGGTTGCTGTCGTTCACGAGACGGTCGTGGACCTGGAAGTTCACCCAATCGTAGCGCAGGCCTGCCGTGACCGACACCTGCGGCATGACCTGCAGGGCACTCTGAATGAACGGCCCGAACTCCGTGACGTGCTCGAGCTGGTCGAGCTGCCGCAGCAGGCCGGGCTGTCCCCCCACGTTGTTGAAGTTGAGCCGATCGTCGCGCTGGCGCTGAAAGTCCATGCCGGCCGTCAGTCGGTGCTCGAGCGAGCCGAGCGGCAGCGGTCGGCTGACCGTCAGGCGGGCGCCGTAGTCGAAGCGGTCGAGATCGATGTAGGCGAACGTGGTGGGATTCTTGAGGGTGCGCACGATACCGAATAGGGTGAACGCCGCCTCGCCGCCGCCGGCAAACTCCCGCCGTACCGTAACGCCTCCCTGCCCTTGCGTGACATCCTTCCCGGCCACGCGCGTGATGTTGATCGCCGCGGCGGAGTCGCGGTTCAGACGCATCTCGTTATCGGTCAGGGCGCCCGGGTTGTCGGCGACCGGGTCCCACCCGAAGTCCGCCGTGGCCGCGAGGGACCAGCCGTTGGCGAGCGGGAAATGCCAGCGCGAATTCAGGTTGCGGAAATCGGCGTCGGAGTGCTGCCGCTGTCCCGTGTAGTCGAGCCGCGAGACGGTGACGAGCCCGCTGCCCGCGCCCACGCGGAATGCCGTGCTCGACTGCCACTTGCTCCAGTTGCGATTCAGATCGCGGTCGAATGTGCCGAACAGGATGCGGACATCCTGGCGCACGTTCCGCGGAGCGGTCGGGTCGGTCCAGATGCTGATCACGCCCCCCGACGCGTTGCCGAACAGCGCCGACGCCGACCCGCGCAGGATCTCGATCCGATCGGCGGCGCCGAGCTCCAGGTTGGTGAGCTGACCCTGGCCGTCGGGGAGCGTCTGCGGAATCCCGTCCACCAGCACCTTGATCCCGCGCACCGCGAACGCCGAGCGGGCCCCAAACCCGCGGATCGAGATCCGCTGGTCCAGCGAGAAGTTGTATCGGTTCGCCGCGTACACACCAGGAACGGTCGCGAGCGCCTCGTCCAGGCCCCACGTGGGCCGGGCCCGGCTGATCTCGGTCTTCTCGAGGAGCTGGACGGCTTGGGGGATGCGGTTGATGGGCGGGTTGGCCCGGGTGACCGAGACTACCGCGGGAGGCAGGGTGTAGACCTTCAGGCTGTCCGCCGGGCGCGGAGGAGCGGTAGTGTCCCGCTGCTGGGCCGCGGCACGGAGCGACCAGAGGGTACAGAGCGCGGTGAGTGCAGCCACTCGCCCGCGCGTCACGAGCTGCGCCATCCCATCGAGTCCATGGCTTTCAGAACAGGAGAGGGGTTTTAGCCACTCCGCCGGGGCGCGTCAAGGCCGCCGCAGGATCCGGTTCCAGCGGATTCGCAGCGGGTCGGTGGCGACACTCAGGTAGATGACGAGCGGCTGGCCCACGATGTGGGACCGCGGCAGGAATCCCCAGAAGCGGCTGTCGTAGGACTCGTCGCGGTTGTCGCCCATCACCCAGTAATGTCCGATCGGAATCGCGATCGGGCCCCAGTCGTGGGTCGTGGGGTGGTAGCGAGCCGTGTCGCGCCCGACGTAATACGGCAGCTGCAGCGCCCGGATCTTCCGGAGCTGCAACGGATCGTCGGGGTGAGACCCCAGGTGCAGGGCGTACGGCTCGTCGAGCCGTTTGCCGTTGCGGTAGACCGTGTCATGGGTCATCTGAAGCGTATCGGTGGGCCCGCCGATCACTCGCTTCACGATGTTCAGATTGGGCGTCGAGTCTTCGACCGAGCGGAACACCACGATGCCGTCGCGCTGCGGCTCCGCGTAGCCCGGCACGCGGCAGCAGCGGATCCCGGTGATCGGGATCTCGAGCTCGCCGCCGTAGATCGCTTTGTTCACGAACAGGAAGTCGCCGACGAGCAGCGTGTTCTCCATGCTCGCCGACGGGATGCGAAACGCCTCGATCAGGTAGGAGCGCAGCACGATCCAAATGCCGACCGCCACGGCGATCGACCCGGCCCAGCCCTTGGTCCATCGGTTGAAAGCGCGCAGGCGCTCGAGGATCGAGGGTCGTTCCATGGAGACCGCAAGCTAGGGGCACCCCGGACTCCCGGCAACCGTTCCTCGGAGCCCGTTTCTTGGTATAATTGGAACTCGCAATGAACGAGCCCAACCCGCCGCGCCGCTCGCAGCCGCCGCTCATGGACGGCCTCGGCAAGCTCTGCACCGAAGGGAAGCAGCTCGCCGATTACCTGTGGCAGGTGCCGAAGGACGAGCCGGCGCGCCACAAGATCGTCGCCATCTTGGACCAGATCGCCGCCGAAGCCGGGAAGCAGGGGCGCAAAGAAATGCCGCGCATCTGCGAGGAGCTCAAGACCGCCGCCAAGGCGACCCCGAGCCCGCAGCAGGTGGACGCGCTGGTGACCGGCTTCGACCGGCTCGTCAACTTGTGGCAGGCCGCCAAGTCCGGTCTGCTGTGACGAAGCCCGTGAGCGGCGCCGCTCCGCCCACCGCCCGCGCCGCATCACTCGATCAGCTGTGCATCAACACCGTCCGCGCCCTCGCGATGGACGCGGTGCAGCGGGCCGATTCCGGCCACCCCGGGACCGCGATGGCACTCGCGCCGGTCGCGTACGTGTTGTGGCAGCGGCATCTGCGATACAATCCCGCGACCCCCGACTGGTTCGGGCGCGACCGCTTCGTGTTGTCGGCCGGGCATGCCTGCATGTTGCTGTACGCGGTCCTCTACCTCACCGGGTACGACCTCTCGCTCGACGACATCAAGCAGTTCCGCCATTGGGGGAGCCGTACGCCGGGCCACTCCGAGCACGGCCTCACGCCGGGCGTCGAGGCCACGACCGGCCCGCTTGGCCAGGGTGTGGGGAACGCCGTCGGGATGGCGCTCGCGCAGGCGCACCTCGCGCAGCTGTTCAACCGGCCGTCCCACACCGTCGTGGACCATTGCACGTATTTCCTCGCGTCCGATGGCGACCTGATGGAGGGCGTGTCGCACGAGGCCTGCTCGCTGGCCGGCCATCTGAAGCTCGGCAGTCTGATCGGGATCTACGACGACAATCGCATCACCATCGACGGCAAGACCGATCTCACCTTCTCGGACGATACGGCGAAGCGGTTCGAGAGCTACGGTTGGCACGTGGAGCGCGTCGCGGACGGCAACGACCTCGGCGCGCTCGACGCGGCGCTCGCTGCCGCCCGCCGTGTCGTGGACCGGCCGTCTCTGGTCATCGTGCGCACCCACATCGCGTTCGGCAGTCCGCACAAGCAGGACACGCCCGAGGCCCACGGCGCACCGCTCGGCGAAGACGAGGTGAAGCTCACCAAGCAACGCCTGGGCTGGCCCAGCCTCGAGCCGTTTCACGTGCCGGAGGAAGCGCTCGCGCACTGGCGGCTCGCCCGCGAGCGCGGCGCCCGGCTCGAAGCCGAATGGTCCAAGAAGTACGACGCGTACCGACAGGCATATCCGGAGCTCGCGGCAGAGCTGGAGCGCCGGCTCACCGGCCGCCTGGCCGAGGGCTGGGACGAGGGGCTCCCGACGTTCGGGCCCGCCGACGCGCAGGCCACGCGCGTCGCGTCAGGGAAGGTACTGAACGCTATCGCACCGAAGCTCCCCGAGCTCGTCGGCGGGTCGGCGGACCTCGCGGGCTCGACGAACGTCGTCTTCAAGAATGGAGGCGACGTGTCCGCGGGGAGCTGGGGCGCCCGCAACATCCATTTCGGCGTACGCGAGCACGGAATGGGCGCGATCCTGAACGGCCTCGCCCTGCACCGCGGCGTGCGGCCCGTCGGATCGACGTTCCTCATTTTCTCGGACTACATGCGGCCGCCGATCCGCCTCGCCGCGCTGTGCGATCTGCCGGTGATCTACGTCTTCACCCACGACTCCATCGGCCTCGGGGAGGACGGTCCCACGCATCAGCCGATCGAGCAGCTCGCTTCGCTGCGCGCGGTTCCCAACCTCGTCGTCATCCGCCCGGCCGACGCGACCGAGACGGTCGAGGCGTGGCGCATGGCGATCCTGTCCCGGAGCAGCCCGGTTGCGCTCGTGCTGACGCGGCAAAAGGTCCCGGTGATCGACCGCGCGAAGTACGCCCCCGCGAACGGGCTGCGGCTGGGCGGCTACGTGCTCGCGGACGCCCGCGCCGGAAAGCCGGCGATCGTTCTCCTGGCGAGCGGATCCGAGGTCGACCTCGCGCTGGGCGCCTACGAGCGGCTCGCCGCCGAGGGGACCGCCGCGCGCGTCGTGAGCCTGCCGTCGATGGAGCTGTTCGCGCGGCAGCCGCAGGAGTACCGCGACGCGGTCCTGCCGCCCGCCGTGCCCGCGCGACTCGCCGTCGAAGCCGCCGCGCCGCAGCCCTGGTACCGCTGGATCGGGGACCACGGGATCGTGATGGGCATCGAACGGTACGGCGCCTCTGCGCCGTACCAGCGGATCTACCAGGAATTCGGGCTTACGGTGGAAAACGTGGTGCGGAGAGCCAAAGAGCTGCTGCGCAGGTAGTGCGCGAGTAAACTCGCGGCTCGGCGTTGCCCGTAAACGGGCAGTGCCGCTTCAGCGGTAAATGCCGAGCCGCGGCTTCAGCCGCGCACCGAGGCGGCTCCGAGTCGTCTCAGAATCTCCCGCCCCGCCTCCCTTCCCGACTTCACGCACGCCGAGACGCCCGCACCATCGAACCCCGCCCCAGCGATCGCGAGCGGCGCGAGCCGGGCGAGCCGCTCCCGGACCGCTGCCACCCGCTCGGCGTGCCCGCGCGGATAACGCGGCAGCCCCCGCGGCCAGTGGAAGGCGCGGGTCCAGAGCGGATCCCCCTCGATACTCAAAATGGCCGCGAGCTCGGCGTGCGCGATCGAGGCTGGATCGCCGTCCACCGGTCCGACGAACGCGCGCAGCAAGGCAAAGCCGTCCGGCGCACGGTTCGGGTACTTCCGCCACGCGTACGTGCAGGCGCGCACCGCGCCGCCCGCATCCGGCGCCGCCACGAAGCCGGTCCCCTCGAGCGTCCCCGGCACCTGGTCCGCCCGATACGCGAGCGATACGGTGATACTCGGAGCGTAGAGCACGGTATCGAGCTCGCGAGCCGCCGACACGCCGAGGCTGGCGAGCAGGCGCGCCGCCACCCAGGCCGGGACTGCGAGGATGACCGCCTCGGCGTCGAGTGACGAGGCGCCGGTGAACGAGAGGCGCCAGCCGCGCGCCGCCGGCGCGATGGCCGTGACACCTTGCGTCGTGCGTAGCCTCGGCACGAGACAGGCAACGAGCGCCTCCACCACCTCGGCCATCCCCGCGGCGAAGGTCCTGAAGTGCGTCCCGGCGTTCGCGTTTACCTGAATCCCCAGCAGCTCAGCGGCCTTTCCTTCCGCGAGCGGCTCCAGACGTCGTCCCGTCCACAGCGCTGCTCCTCGTGCGACCTGGTCCACCAAGCGCTCCTCGATCCCGACCTCGCGCGCCAGGTCTTGAATGTCCGGCTCGGCGGCGAGGAAGCCGTCGGGGCCGCCTTCCACGACGAACCCGTCGCGCCGCTCGGTGACAACCATCCCGCCGGGCCGCCGTCCCGCGTCTAGCACGACCACGTCCGCCCCCGCCCCCTCGAGCGCCCAGGCAGCAGACAGCCCCGCCAGGCCCGCGCCCACCACGGCGACCGTCATCACCATCCACGGGCCGCCGCCGCATCGCGCGCGATCTCCGCGAGCGCGCCCACGAGCAGCGGATCGTCGTTCAGAGACGTGGTGCGTTCGAGCTGGACCCCGAGCCGTCCGGCGAGCTCGCGGTACATCACGTCCACGTCGTACAACACCTCGACGTGGTCGCTGACGAACCCGATGGGAACGATGAGGAACGCCCGATTACCCTGCCCTGCGAGCTCCGTCATGACCGCGCCCGCCTCCGGGCCGAGCCACGGCTCGGGCGTGGCCCCCGCGCTCTGGTAGGCGAATCCCCACTCGGCGAGCCCGGCGCGCTTGGCGACTGCCGCGGCGCTCGCGCGCAGCTCGTCGGGGTAGGGATCACCGGTCGCGAGGATGCGCTCGGGCAGGCTGTGCGCGGTGAATAGGACGTGGACCGCGCGCGGCGCCGGGAACCGCTCCAGCGCTTGCGTAACCCGTCCGGCGACCGCGTCGAGGAACTTGGGATGGTCACCCCAGCGTCGCACCAGCGCCGCATCGAGCCGCCCTGCGGCCGCCGCGAGCAGTTTTTTTTCGTAGGCGCCCACCGACATCGCCGAGTAGTGCGGCGCGAGCACGATCCCCACCACTCGCCGGTGTCCGTCCGCCACGATTTGCTCGACCACGTCGTGGATGTAGGGATGCCAATGCCGCATCCCGACGTACACCGCGAACGGCTCGTCTTTCCCCAGCGCCCGCCGCACGCCGGCCGCCTGCGCTTCGGTGAGCTCCCGGATCGGGGATCGGCCGCCGATCCGCGCGTAGCGTTGTTTGATCTCTTGCACGAACTCGGGCGACGTGGGCCGCCCGCCACGCACATCCTGCAGGTACGGCTCGACGTCGTCGAGGCTCCCGGGTCCTCCATACGCCATCAGCAGCACCGCAACACGCTCAGCCGCCATGCACCCACTCCACGACCGCCTGCAGGGCCTCCACCGGCGTCTCGGGGAGGACGCCGTGCCCGAGGTTGAAGATGTGCCCCGGTCGCCCGCCGGCGCGGGCGAGCACATCCCGCACTTGCCGCTCGAGCTCCGGCCGCGGCGCCAGCAGCGCAACCGGATCGAGGTTGCCCTGAATGGCGCGCGCCGGGGAGGACCCGATGCGCTCCCACGCTACGTCGAGCGGGATGCGCCAGTCGACGCCGATCACATCGCCGCCCGCCCGCGCGAAATCCACGAGCAGGGTGGCCGTATCCGTCCCGAAGTGGATCACCGGCACGCCGCTCGCGCCCGCGAGCTCGAGGGCGCGCTGGCTGTGCGGAAACACGTAGGTCGCGTAGTCCGCCGGCGACAGGCAGCCCACCCAGCTGTCGAACAGCTGCAGGGCGCTGGCGCCGGCGCCGGCCTGGGCCGCGAGATAGCCGCCGACGAGCTCGGCGAACCGCTGCATCAGCTCGTGCCAGGCGCGCGGCTCTGCGTACATGAACCGCTTGGTCAGAGTGAAGGTGCGTGTCGCGCCGCCTTCGATCGCGTAGCTCGCGAGCGTGAACGGCGCGCCGGCGAACCCGATCAGCGGGATGTGTGGGGGCAGCGCCTGAACCGCGGCCCGGGCGGCCTCCATCACGTAGGCCAGGTCGGTCGCGGGATCCACGGGCGGCAGCTCGAGCACCTGGCCCGGCTCGCGGATCGGCCGGGTGATCTGCGGCCCTTCCCCTGCCGCGAACGAGAGCCCCAGTCCCAACGGCTCGAACGGCAGCAGGATGTCGGCGAACAGGATGGCGGCGTCCACGCCCAGCCGCTCGACCGGCTGCAGCGTGACCTGCGCGGCCAGCTCGGGCTTGTGGCACAGCTCGAGCAGCGAATGCTTCTGCCGCAGCGCGCGGTATTCCGGGAGGTAGCGTCCGGCCTGGCGCATGAACCACACCGGCGTGACGTCGGTGGGCTGCGAGCGGCAGGCCTTCAGGAAACGGCTGCCGTCAGGAGTGTGGGGCAACCGTCGGCTCGCGCGCCTCGGCCGGGGCGGGGTGGGAGGAGGGGGGAGCGATGAGGACGGTATCCCCCTCGAGCTTCACCCGGTAGGCGAGGACCGGGAGCGACGGCGGACCGCCCAGGACCTGGCCCGTCTCGAGCGAGAACACGCCCTCGTGCCACGGACACGTGACGGTGCAGCCCGCGGGATCGATAGTTCCCTCCGAGAGGCTGGCGCGCGCGTGGGTACAGCGGTTCGCGATCGCGTACACGGTGCCCTGCACGTTGAAGAGCGCCACCGCGTCGCCGCCTACGTACACCCGGCGACTCGCCCCCGCCGGCAGATCCGCGAGCGTTGCCACCGGTGTGTAGCCGTCGGCGCGCGTCGGCCGCCGCGCAGTCGCCTGGGCGGAACCCGCGCCCCCCAACGTGTCGAGCATGTCCCAGAGAGACATCTGGACGCACGTGAAGGTCGGCGTGTCCCGCAGCGTGTAAGAAGACGCCTGGCTCTCGCGCAGCTCCATCACGAGGTCGAGGAAGTCGGCCGGTTCGTCGCCCTCGAACGCCACGATGAATTCCTGGTCGTCGAGCCCGTACGAATACGTGGTGTTCAGGCGGATGGACGGATACTTCCTCCCGATCCGCACATGCTCGTCCATCATGGTTTGGCGCTCGGCCTTCGGGAGCATGTACCACGCCCTGGTCTTGATGAACGGGTACACGAACAGGTAGCGCGCTTCACTCGGCCGGATGACGAGGCGAGACGGCTGGCCCGGGTCCTCCGGGAACTCATAGATCGAGCGCCGCGTCATCGCGAGATAGCTGTACGGGCTGGTCAGATAGGCGCCCAAGTCGGTGCGATTCAGCGCGGTCTGCAGGGCCACGAGCGCGTCGAGGTTCTCGGCCACCTGCCAGAGCAGGAAATCGCAGTCACCGCGGATCCCGACCAGGCCGTACGGGCGGAGCAGCAGCCGGCCGGCGAAGCTCTCGATGATCTGACCGAACTCGAGCTTCGAGCTCGCCTGGCGCTCGGCGGACAGCCGCCGCCACGCGCTGTCGAGCGTGTAGAAGGCGAAGCGCACCACTTGACGCTTCTCGGAGGGCTTCGGGCTCATGGAACGAATCTAACGTGGAACGCGGAACCGGGAACGCGGAACCTCAGGTCGGCCCTGCTGTTCCGCCTTCCGCGTTCCGCGCTCCGCGCTCCTCCCTCCAGGCCTTGCGTACCACCCACACGCCGATCGTCCCGAATATGAGCATGGGCGTGATGGCGAGCAGCACCGCGGCCCAGAAGTAGAGCAGCTGCATTCCGGTGTCGTCTGCGTGCACCAGCGCGAGCAGGGCGGGAAGGATCATCGGCCGAGAAATCGGTTTAGGTGTCGCAGGTAATACGCGAGCGCGACCGCGGCGACCGCGAAGGCGAGCCCCATGACCAGCGTGAGCGCCTCCCCCGACTGGCGGTAGCTCCAACCCGCCCACGCCGCGAAGCCCGCGCAGAAGGCGATCGCGGTCGAGATGAGGAGGCGGTGAAAGGGGATCATACGACCTTGTCCACCACCATGAGCGTGAGCAGCGCCGGCAGATAGACGATCGAGACCAGGAACACGCGCCAGGCGCGGGCCGTGGTGACGGCGCTGGTCATCGCGACGGACACGCCCGTATACGCGATGCCGAGGGCCAGCGCCCCGAAGAAATACAGTGCGCCCGTCACGCCCAGCAGCGTCGGCAACAGGCTCACCGGCAGGAGCGCCATGGCGTACAGCAGCACCATGCGGCCCGTGTGCCGGCCGTCGGGGTCCGCGACCGACAGCATCGCGAGGCCGCCGCGCCGGTAATCCTCCCGGTAGATCCAGGCGAGCGCGAGGAAATGGGGCAGCTGCCACAGGAACAGGATCCAAAACAGGGCTGCGACGGCCGGTCCGATCGCGCCGCCGGCCGCCGTCCAGCCGCCCACGATGGGCAGCGCCCCGGGCACCGCCCCGATCAGCGTATTGAGTGTCGTCTTCCGCTTGAGCGGGGTGTAGAGCAGCACGTAGCTCGCGAGCGTCAGCGCCGCGAGGCCGGCGGTGAGCAGGTTCACCGCAAGCGCCAGATAGAGGACGCCGACGACCGAGATGACCCCGGCGAACAGACCGGCGGCGCGCGGGGTGAGGCGCCCCGACGGCAGGGGCCGCCGCTCGGTGCGCCGCATGCGCGCGTCGACGTCGCGCTCCCGCACCTGGTTGAAGGCGTTGGTCCCCGCCGCCACCAGCGCGACCCCGATGAGCGTCCGTACCAGCAACCCGACGTCCACCCCGCCGCGCGAGCCGAGATAGAATCCGGCGGCGGCGGTGAGCAGCACCAGCTGCGTGATGCGCGGTTTCGTGAGCTCCAGGAACGCTACCAGACGTGCTCCGACATCCCCGCCAGGATGAAGATCAGGGCGAGCGGCACGGGAATCAGCGCCATGATCCGCAAATTCCAGCGTTCGAACTTGAGGTGCATGAAGAACAGGCCCACCAATGCCGCCTTCCACACCGCCAGGAACAGCAGCAGCAAGAGCTTCAGGTTGCGCGAGATCGGCAACTCGAAGGCGAGCGCCAGCTCGGCGGCCGTGAGGACCGCCAGATACACCCAAATCAGGATGTAGTTAGGTCGCTTGTGTGCGGTCTCCATAGCCCCTCAGATCAGGTAGACGATGGTGAACAGGATGATCCACACCAGATCGACGAAGTGCCAGTACAAGCCGACCGTTTCGATGCCCCCGTAGTCCTGCTTCGTGTACTTGCCCGGGAGCGCTTTGGTGAAGTACAGGTAGGCCATCGAGATCACGCCGCACGTGACGTGAAAGCCGTGGAACCCCGTCATCGTGTAGAACGTGGAGCCGTACAGCCCCATGGTGGCCGCGGGCAGCGTCCCTTTCGCCACCAGCTCCGCCAGCTCACTGCCTTCGCGCACTCCGCTCGGCACGAATCCGTGCTGCACCAGGTGGATGTATTCGTAGACCTGAATCCCCACGAACGCGGCGCCGCCCAGAATGGTCATGAGCAGCCAGAAGCGCATCTTCTTGGGGTCGCCGTCCTGGATCGCCGCGTACGCTTTGACCATCGACACGCTCGAGCAGATCAGCAGGAACGTGTTGAAGGCGGTGATCTTGATGTTGAGCACGATACCCGGCTTGGCCCACTCGCCTGTGGCCCCGAACCGGAGGATGACGTACGTCCCGATCAGGGCCGCGAAGAACATGACTTCCGAGGCGAGGAACACCCACATCCCGAGCTTCTTGTTGTAGACGTCGAGCCCCCGCTCGGCTGGATAAGGGGGCAGCATCTGATCGACGGTGGCGGCTGCGTGCGTCATCGGTCGTCCCCTCGGTCAGTGGCCCGCGACCGGCGCGCGGGCCGGCTCACGGTCGGTGGGCAGCTTGGTGTATTGGGGCAGGAAGTCCTCGGCCGCCTGGGGCGAGCTGAACTCGTACGGACCCCGGTACACCGTCGGCACCTTTTCCCAGTTGCCGTGCGGCGCGGGCGACGGCAGCGACCACTCGAGCCCGTTGTCGTTCCACGGATTCTGCGGCGCCGGCTTCCCCTTCTTGAGGCTCCACCAGAAGTTCACGAAGAAGATGAGCTGCGTCGCGAACAGCAGGAACGCGCTGATCGAGATGAACACGTTCATCGGCTGGTAGGGCTGGAGGAAGGTGTATTGCGACGGGTCGTACAACCGGCGCATCATCCCGCCCATGCCGAGGATGTGCATCGGAAAGAACACGCAGTTGTACAAGACGAAGGTGAGCCAGAAATGGACCTTCCCCCACCGCTCGCTCATCATCCGGCCGAACATCTTCGGGTACCAGTAGACGATCGCGCCGAACAGCGCGAACAGGCTGCCACCGAACAGCACGTAGTGCAGGTGCGCGACGATGAAGTACGTGTCGTGGATGAACATGTCGACCGGCGTCGCGGCCATGTAGATGCCCGACAGCCCGCCGATCGCGAACATCGCGACGAACGCCACGGCGTTGAGCATGGGCACGTGGAAGTGGATGTTGCCCCGCCACATCGTCCCCATCCAATTGAACACCTTCACCGCCGAGGGGACGGCGATCACGAGCGTCGAGACCATGAAGGACGACCCGAGCGTCGGGTTCATCCCGCTCATGAACATGTGGTGGCCCCACACGATCCAGCCGAGGAACGCGATCGCGATGATCGCGAACACCATCGAGTGGTAGCCGAAGATCGGCTTGCGGCTGCCGTTCGCGACGATGTCCGAGACCATCCCCATGGCCGGCAGAATCAGGATGTAGACCTCCGGATGCCCGAAGAACCAGAACAGGTGCTGCCACAGCAGCGCCTGCCCGCCGGCCGCCGGATCGAAGAAATGGGTGCCGATGATCTGGTCGAAGAGCAGCATGATCGCGGCGCCCGACAGCACCGGCAGGGCCAGCAGACCCAGAATGGCCGTGATGAACAAGGACCACACCGAGAGCGGCAGGCGGAACCAGGTCATGCCCGGCGCGCGATTGTTGATGATGGTGGTGATGTAGTTCAACGAGCCCAGAATGGACGACAATCCGACGAGAATGATCGAGACGGACCAGAGCTCCTGCCCGATCGACGCGCCCGAGTAGTCGTGCCGCGCCGAGAGCGGCGCGTACATCGTCCACCCGGCCCGTGCCGCGCCGTCCGGCACGAACAGGCTCGACAGCATCACCAGCCCGGCCGCGAAGAACGCCCAGAACGACCACATGTTGATGCGCGGGAACGCCATGTCGTGCGTCCCGATCTTGAGCGGGATCAGGAAGTTCGCATACACACCCACCAGCAACGGCATGATGGCGAAGAACACCATGAACGTGCCGTGCATCGTGACCAGCTGGATGTAGTACTCGGGGAGAATGACCCCACCCGGCGCCATGCTCTCGGGCAGGATCCCGCCGCCCGGCATGGGCTGCCCGGGATAGGCCAGCTGCCAGCGCATCTGCATCGCCAGAAGCCCGCCGATCAGCAGGAAGAACAGGCTGACGAACAGGAACTGGATGCCGATGATCTTGTGATCGGTCGAGAAGATATACTTCCGGATGAAGCTCCGGTCGTCGTGATGCGCGGGTGTGGTGTGCGCTGTCGCGGCAACGGTCGTCATTGCGAAGCCTCCTGAGCAGCCTGCTTCATCCAGGCATCGTAGTCTTCCTGGGTGTGCACCACCACCTGCGCCCGCATGCGATAGTGTCCCAACCCGCACAGCTCGGCGCAGCCCAGCTCGTAGGTGCCGGGGACCGTGGCCTGGAACCAGGCGTTGATCTCCATCCCCGGTACCGCGTCCTGCTTCACCCGGAACACCGGCACGAAGAAGGAGTGGATCACGTCTTCGGAGGAGAGATGGACCACCACCGGGCGCCCGACGGGAACATGCAGCTGATTCCGAACCGTGAAGTCATCCGGCGTCCCGAGCTGCCCGTCCGCTCCCGGATAGGTCACCTGCCATTCGAATTGCTTCGCGTGGATCGCGATCGGATAGGCGTTGGCGGGGACGCTGTGCCGGCCTTTGATCTTCACCCAGTAGTGATTGCTGATCAGCCCCAGCGCCACCATGGTCACGGCCGGGATCGTGGTCCAGATCACCTCCGCGCGGTTGTTGCCGTGCGTGTAAAAGGCTTTCTGACCGGGGCGCTGCCGGTACTTCAGGACGAACCAGATCAGCCCGACCTCGACCAGCACGAACGCGATCCCGGTGATGATCGTGATCGCCAGGAACAGGCCGTCCACTTCCCCCGCGAACGTCGAACCCTTGAGCGGCAGCCACCAATGCATGGGCTCTCCTCGGTTAGTTCACTTGCCCGCGAAGCTGAAGTCCGCCGTCTTGGTCTCGCTGCCCGCCACCGTGACGGTGGCCGTCTGCGCGCCGTACTTCTCGTGCCACGCCTCGATGGTGTAGGTCCCGGGCGGCAGGCCCTTCAGCGTGAAGCTCCCGTCCGCGCCGCTCACGCCGAAGAACGGGTGCGGCAGCACACCCAGCCACGCGTGCATCCAACCGTGCACGTTGCATTCGAGCGCCACCATGACCTCGGGTTTGTCGAACGTCTTGCTCGAGGTCATCACGGTGGGTTGACTGATGTTGAAGGGGCGGTTGGCTTTCGCCTTCGCCTTGATGTTGTGCAGGATGCCGTCGGAATTCTTGATGGCGAGCGCCTGGCCGACCAGGATGCCGAGCACGTGCGGATGGTAGCGGCAGCCGTCCTGATCGAGGGTCACCGGCCCCGCGGGGGCCGGCGCCGTGTAGCTCGCCGGAAGACCGGACTTCACGTACACGAACACATCGGCAAGCGTACCGTTGGCGTTCACGATCACGGCCTCGTCCGTCGGCGGCGCGGCCGTATACTTCGCCTTGCACTTGGGCTCCTCGGTCATGTCGATCTTCGGCATGGCGGGCTTGGTGCCGGTGAACTTCACCTTGCCGCTGATCGTCCCGCCGCCCTGCGCGGGTGGGGGGGGCTGGCGCGTCCACGCCGCGAGACCCAGGGCCAGCACTACTCCCGTCGCTGCCACAGCTCCAAGCTTCCGCATCCTGCCTCCTCGATGAGAGTCCTGCACGCTATACCCCCGAATGCGCCGCACCATCACGTGTTTCTATGAGAGGTGACGGGCGCCGCGCCGTTGGGCGCGCCGTACGACCACGAGCCCGAGGCCGAGCGTCACGAGCATCGCCAGCACCGGAGAAATGAACACGCCCGGCGGCGTGGGCCGGTCGAGCGCCAGGAAGTACCAGGTGCTCACCGCCATGCGCGAGCCGTGTTCCCCGCTGGAGCCGTCCCAGGCGAAGAAGGCCATCGGAATCGCCCTGCCAGCCTCAAGCTGAACTTCGTTGGCGGTGTCGGGCGTCGCAAGGGCGCGCGTGAGCACCAGGCGCCACTCGCCGTGCTCGTAGATCGCTTCCCCGGCGGGCGCGCTCGCCAGCGTGTCGAACCGCTCGATGCCGCGGGCCAGGCCGGCCAGGGCGCGGCGCGGCCGACTCGTCCAACGCCATTGATAGACCGGGTCGGTGGTGGCCCCCATAAGGAAGTAGGGCCGTTCCATTCCGCCCGACCCCTCCGGCAGGCGGCGCGGAAACTGCACCGCCAGCTGGTCGGGCCAGGGCTCCGCCCGGGGCGGAGGCGGCGCGGAGTCGTCGCCCGCGACGGTCTCGAGGATACGCTGCTCGAACTTGAGCCACGTCGTATCGGGGCTGTCGGTGCGGTCGTCCCAGCTGACCCGCAGCGCAATCGTCTTACCGTCGTGCATCGCCTGCACCCACACCCCCGACACCGCCGGCGCGAACCAGCGGGACTTGTGGATCACCTGGCCCACGAGCGGGAACCAGTAGCGGGCCACGCGCGCCCACGCCGAATCGTCCGGGGAGACCGGCACCGTGCCCGGGATCTGCGGGGCATGGACCACGTCGCGCACCTCGGGCGGAGCGGGCGGCGAGAGCGACCGCACATACTGGGCGAGGCGCCACAGCTCCTCGTCGGTCAGGAACTTCTGATCGATCAGGTCGGCGAACGACGGCATCGGCGTGCCGTCCAGCCCCGTGCGCAGCCGCCGGTAGATGTCTTCCACCGAGCCGCCGCCCCGGAACCGCCAGTTCTGGTGCAGATCGGCGGCGAAGATCGGGAAGTCGGCGTCGTCCTTGAGCGTCGGCGCCGAGGGACCGTCGCCCCTCCCCTGGTCGCCGTGACACTTGCGGCACCCGATGGAATCGTAAAACAGGCGTCCTTGCTTCAGGGCCGCCTCGCCCGTCCCACCGCCCGGCGGGCTCGAGAATTTCAGCGGCACGACGTGCTGGCTTGTGTCCGCGAAGAACGACGAGAAGGTCTTGATGTACGCCACCGCGTCGCGCCGCTCGCCGTCCGAGAGCCGCCCTTTCCATCCGGGCATCGCGCTTGCGGGAAGGCCGTCGTCGATCGCTCGCAGCAGATCCGCGTCGGTAGGCAGCTGACCGCTCGCCGTCGTGCGGATCTTGTAGAGCCCACCGGTGAAGTTGCGGGGACGCGGGAGCATGTGCGCCGCCGCCGCGCCGTCGCCGGCGCCCCCATCTCCATGGCAACCCGCACACCACTTCACGTAAACCGCTTTCCCCTTCGTCGTGTCCTGCGGCGGGACAGGAGAATGGGGAATAGGGAAAGCTGTGGCTCGCAGCGCGAGCAGGAGAAGGCCGCTAACCATCACCTTGCCCCTTTCCCGTTTCCCCTTTCCCGGGTTCGGTCTCCCAGGTCCTCGGCTTCCATCCCGTCTGCTCGTACAGGAACAGGATCACCGACCAGATCTCCCGCTCCGTCAAGAAGTCCTCCCACACCGGCATCGCCGAGTTCCACGGCGTGCCCTCGCGGGGCAACCCCGGCCCGCCCTTCGCGACGCGCCAGAACACGAAGCTCTCCGTGAGCTGCGCGATCGTCCCGTTGTCCTGGAAGTTCGCGGGGAGCGGGTTGAAGCCGGACGCGTAGTCTCCCTGGCCGTCGAGGTGGTCGCCGTGGCACGGCAGACAGTTCTGGTAGTAGACGCGTTTCCCCTCCGCGACGTACGAAGCAAGCGAGTCGGGGTGCTGCCGCAGCGGGTTCTCGAGACCCGTCAGTGCCATCGTCCTGCCCCGGAAGGTGATCTCGGCGGGGGGCGCGGGATGGATCGAACGCAGGTTCGGCGGCGCGGCCACGGTCGTCTTGACCTGGCCGTAGGCGACCAGGCCCACCAGCGCCGTCACCCCCGCGAGTACTCCGGCGCGCACCACCTTGAGCCGCGGCTCGATCAAGACCGCCTGGATCGGCTCCTTGAATTGACGCCAGCGCTCTTCGTTGTCGCTCACATAGATGAGCACGCCCACGAGGACCGTGAGCATGTACTGCAGCACGACGCTCTTCGGGACGATGGCGCTCCCCGGCAGGATCGGCACCACCCAGACGACCACGACGTAGGCGAGGAGCAGGATGCCCACTGCCTGCCAGAACGGGTGGCCGGCGTAGCGCCGGATTTGGGGAGGAAGGCTCATTTGTGGGCCGCCAGATACTGCACCAGCGCTTCGAGCTGCGCGGCGTTCATCATGGTGCCGAACGACTTCGGCATGATCCCCGCAAGCTTCTCGTAACCCTTCGTGACCGACGACGCCGGGTCGAGGATCTTCTTCCGGATCGACTCCGCGTCGCGCCGCGATCCGACGTGCGTGAGATCGGGCGCGATCACCTGACCCTGCCCGTCGAGCTTGTGGCAGGCGAGGCACCCGGCGGCCTGGATGATGGCTTTCGGGTCGGTGCTACCGCCGGCGAAGGCCGCTCCTCCCGCCCCACCCGCACCCGCCGTGGAGGTTGGGGAGGTTGGGGAGGTCGCCGGGATGTCCGAGGCGCTCACGTCCATCGTGCCGCCCTGCGATTCGAGGAATGCGATCACGGACCAGACCTGCGCGGGCGAGAGCTGACGGGTCATCACGGGCATGATCGGCTGGTAGCCGGAGACGACGTACGCGGTCGGATTGTCGAGCGACTCGTACAGGTACTGCTTGCAGGTCTTTCCGGGCTCCCGCTTGCCGCACCGAGCCCCGATCGGCCCCTGGCCTTTCTCATCGGTGAGGAGGTTCGGCGCCCGCTCCCCCAGCCCGTGGCAGGTGGTGCAGCCGCCGATTCCGGTGTAGACCTTCTCCCCCGCGGCGACGAGCTGCTCCGGCGTGACGTTGGCGCCCAGCGTGAGCGCCTGCGGCACTTCCGACTGCACCTGCGGGATCTTGTTGGCGATGAGGGTATAGAGCGCCAGCGTCCCGAGGACGATCCCGATGATCTTGGCGTTAGTGGCCCACATGCCGGGCTCCCTTCTCGCCTTCGCCCGACGCGACGAACGTGGACTTCTCCGCGAGCCCGCCCAGCCAGAACACGAACGCCACGAGCGAGAGGAAGATCAGCACGCACAGGCTGATCATCTTCGAGGCGTAGCCGAGCGCGGGCGTGGCGGCGTACTTGCTCGTGTCCTGCATGACCTGCCACACGTGCCAGTACTGACGGATGCCGGAGCGCGCGAATCCCATCAGGCCCATCAGCCAGGTGAACGTCACGGCCAAAATGAACAGCGCGTACTGCGACCGGGGCGGCATTTTCCCCCACCGAATCGCGCCCAGCGATTGGGCACCGCGCGCCATGAGGACGTCGATCACCGTGACGAAGACGATGCACGAGAGCACCGCCAGGACCTGATAGACGCTGAACCCGATTCGCACGATCGCTTCGACGAAGTACCCGCGGATCCCGTAAAACAGCACAACCCCCGCCGCGACGGCGAACATCGCCCCCTGGATGATGGTCCCCGTGCGCGCCCATGGCACCACCGGGCGCGTGTTGGCACGGCGGTACATGAGGAACGACAGAAACGTGGTGAGGATCATCAGATTGACCGCGGTGTTCTTGGCGCTCATCACCCCGAGGGCGCCCAGGAACGGGTGGTGCGACCCGCCCATGGCGGCGAGCTCCTTCGAGTCCGCGATCATGGTGTGGGGCGTGCCCCACACGATAGCGCCGAGCACGAGTACGATCAGCAGATACTTGGTGTAGGGCTGGAACCGCTCCGCGCCGGGAATGCGGCCCATGCCGATCCACAGATAGTAGTTCCCCGTCAGGAACAGCACGGCGATCAGGAACGCCTGGATCACCCACAGCCAGCTCATGAAGCCGCCCATCATGGTGATCCCCATCGACTGGTCGTACTGGTAGATCTCGCGTCCCAGCCAGTAGCCGGCGAACGGCAGCACGATGAGCGCCGACATCGCGATGAAGTTCCCGACGTAACCCATCCAGTCGTAGTGGGCCCGCTCCTCGTCGGTGCGCGCCGCCAGAAAGCGGTAGCTCGCGTACGCGCCCACGATGGCGCCGCCGAACACGACGTTCGCGATCACCCGGTGCACGTTGATCGGCATCCAGGTCGCGTTGGCAATCGCGTGCCACAGCTTGATCGTGGTCGGGTCGGTGGTGGGTGTGATGTCCCGGGGCGGCGACATCATGTACGTCAGCCACGAGTTCGCGATGAACATCACGATCGTGCCCCAGACGTTGAGCAGGATGCCCAGGGTCCAGTGGCCCAGCTTCGCCCGACCTTTCTTCCAACGATCCCAGCCGTAGTAATAGAGGTACAGAGTGAACGACTCGATGAAGAACAGGGCTGCGTACAGCCACATCGACGGCGCGAAGATCGTCGTGAGGTACGCCCAGAAGCGGGGATACAGGGTCGAGAGCCCGAACACGAGCATCGCGCCCCAGATGGCGGTCGCGCTGTACGCCACGAGCAGCAGCCTGGTGAACTCCTTGCTCAGTCGGTCGTAGCGCTCGTCGCCGCCGAAGATGCCGATCGCCTCGGTGACCACGGCGAACATCGGCACGCCCAGCACGAACGCGGCGAACATCAGGTGCACCTCGGCCGTGATCCATACGAACGCCCGCGCGCCGATCACGGGGAACTCGCCGTAGGCGCGTGTCGAGTCGGCCGTGGCTTGCACCAGCAGCAGGGCGCTGTCGGTCATCAGCGGTCAGCCACGAAGAACGGTCGCTTCTTCGAAAAGTCGATCGGCATGGCGCTGCGCACTTCCGCGAGCAGCTCGGGTGTGACTTCCCGCCGTCCCTGGCGGCGGGCCCAGTCTTCCACGCGCTGCATCACCACCCCCCGGACGAACGAAGGAATCCGCTCCATGCGCTCGCGCGCCGCGTCGGCCCACACGAGCGCCGGCGTGAAGTCGTCGCCGTACGCGATCGCCCGCGCGGGCTCGATCAGGGTCTCGTTGCCCGTCGGGTCGTACGCACACGACGGATCTGCCGCGAGCACGTCGCCCGTCAAGGCGAAGGCTCGCGCCCGGCAACCGCCGCACAGCGCGCGGTACTCACAGACGCCACACTTGCCGCCGAGCGGCCCCTCGCGGAGTTGCCGGAACAGGGGCGCCGACCGCCAGATGTCGGCGAAGCGTTGGGCGCGCAGGTCCCCCGCCACCTCGGGCAGGTACGGGCACGGGGTCAGTTTGCCGTCCGGGGTGATGCGGCAGTACTGCGTGCCGCAGGGACAGCGCGTCTGATAGTTGAGCACCGGGGAATCCGGATCGCTCTGGTGCACGTGCCGCATGAAGTGCGGGGCGCACTTCGCTCGTACCAGCATGCGGCCGCGGTAGGCACGCTCCCACCGGGCCAGATCGGCGAGCACGGCTTCGTAGTCCGCCGGCGCCAGATCGGTGAGCGACGCCCCGCGCCCGGTCGGGACGAGGAAATAGCAATTGAACGACACCGCGCCCTGGTCGGCCGACCAGTCGACCAGCCGCTCCAGCTCCGCACGGTTCCCCTTGGTGGCCGTGGTCTGCACGATGAAGTCGAGCCGCGCGGCACGCAGCCGCCCGAGGGCGGCCTGCACGTCCGCGAGGGCTCCCCGACCGTGGCGGAAGTTGTCGTGGTAGGAGGGGCGCAGCGAATCGACGCTCACCGCCAGTCCTTGGACGCCGGCCTGCTTGAGCGCCGCGATGCGCTCGTCGGTCAGCAGCGTCCCGTTCGTCCCCACGACGACGGTGGCCCCGTTAGCCGTGGCGTAGTGGGCGATCTCGGCCAGATCCTGCCGCAACAACGGCTCGCCCCCGGAGAGGATGAGCAGGGGTGCGGGGTTCACCGCCAGCAGCTGATCGACGATGTCGAGACACGCGGCCGTGTCGAGTTCCGTGGCGGCGCTCTCGTGCGGGCCCGCCGCGATGTAGCAGTGCGCGCACTCGAGGTTGCAGCGCCGGGTCAGATTCCATGCGACCACGTGCGGGACGTAGTCCACGTCAGTCCCCGGCCTGCTCCGCCAGCAGCCGCTCCATGGCCGCCTTCGCCTCCTCGGGCTTCATGGTCTTCAAGTCCACCGGACACTTCCCCATCTGCGCCTCGATGTCCCGGATGGGGCAGCGCGTGATTCCCTGGGCCTTGGCGTCCTCAATGAACGCCCGCATCTCCGGGGACAGCCCGTCCCGTCCCTCCGCCTCGGCGCGGATCTGCTTGGCGCGCAGCTCCTGGAACATGACCATCATGGTGTCGACGTCGAACTCGTCGGCAGCGATCATCGCCTGCTTGTTCTCGTCCATGACTGGCGTAGTCACGCGCCAGATGTCGTGGCCCCGCGCGAAGCGCTCTACCGTATTGCGCGCCAGCGGGCGGGCGATCAACGGCACGAGCTGCAGCCGTTGCCATGCTTCCTCGGTCCACACGATCGGGTCGGTCGCGATCCGCGCACGGCGGCTCACGGCGCCCGTGACGGGGCACTTCACCTCGATCTCCGCCACTGCGGGCTCGGGGTCCGCGTCGCGCCCCTGCACCTTGGTGGCCTTCATCTGTTCTTGCGCCTTCACTTCCGCGAGCGCGATCTCCTCCGCCGTACCGATGCCCATGATGAGCTGCATATGCGTCGGCAGGAGCTTCCGGATCGCCTCGTCGAGCCACTTGTTGGTAACTGTTGCGGGCTCGCCGTGCGTCTGCTCGAGCAAGTACTCCTCGACCGCTCGCCGGGCGATCCCCTGCGCGAACGGCGGCACGCGAAGAATCCGTACCTCGGCGTCCGGTGCCCACGGGAGTCCCGCGACGCC
>WNFQ01000078.1_pt1 | contig 59967 bp, 54 predicted proteins | sample 5400171 | NCBI WGS metagenome assembly WNFQ01 (sample SAMN13153356, study PRJNA577476) | soil metagenome | isolation source: 20 cm soil under Madrone tree | place: USA:California | collected 2016-06-14
ACCGTGCCCGACTCAATCTTCGACAGGTCGAGGATGTCACTGATGAGGTTGAGCAAGTCCGTTCCCGCGCCGTGGATGGTGCGCGCAAACTCCACTTGCTTGGGCGTCAGATTCTTGTCGGGATTGTCACTGAGCTGCTGTCCCAGCACCAGGATGCTGTTCAGAGGTGTCCGCAGCTCGTGCGACATGTTGGCCAGGAATTCCGACTTGTACTTCGAAGTCAGCGCCAACTCCTTGGCCTTACCCTCGAGCGCCCTGCGGGCTTGTTCGATTTCTTCGTTCTTGCGTTCCACTTCGGCGTTCTGCTCGGCCAACTGTTGTGCCTTGAGCGCAAGTTGCTCGTTCGTCTGCTGCAGTTCCTTCTGCTGGGTCTGCAGTTCGGCGGCCAGCTGTTGCGACTGCTTCAGCAAGCTTTCGGTCTGCATGGTAGCCTCAATACTGTTGAGCACGATGCCGATGCTGGCGGTGAGCTGCTCCAGGAACGCCACATGCGACGTGGTGAACGCGCCCAGGGACGCCAGTTCGATCACCGCTTTGACGCGATCCTCAAAGAGGACCGGCAACACCACGACACTTCGCGGTACCGCCTCGAACAGGCCGGAACGGATCGAGATCGTGTCCGGTGGTAGTTCCGAGACGAATATCTTTCTCTTCTCGGCGGCGCATTGTCCAATCAGACCTTCCCCGATATTCAACCGTCGGAGATGGCCATGTTCCCCGTCGCCCGCGAAGGCGGAGAGTAACACCATGCCGGCGGACTCCTCCGACTCCATCTGGTAGATGACACCTTGCTGCGCATTCACGAGCGGCGCCAACTCCGAAAGCAGCATTCGTCCGACGGTTGCCAGATCCCGCTGTCCCTGCAACATTCCCGTGAAGCGGGCAAGGTTCGTCTTGAGCCAATCCTGCTCCGTGTTGCGATCGGTCGTGAGACGCAGGTTGTCGATCATCGTATTGATGTTGTCTTTCAGCTCCGCGACCTCGCCGCTGGCCTCGACCTGAATGGAACGGGTCAGGTCGCCCTTGGTCACGGCGGTAGCCACTTGGGCGATTGCGCGTACCTGGTTCGTCAGGTTATCGGCCAGCAGGTTGACGTTGCCGGTCAGGTCCTTCCAGGTACCGGCAGCACCGGGCACGTTGGCCTGTCCACCGAGCCGGCCTTCCACTCCGACTTCGCGAGCGACCGTAGTCACCTGGTCGGCGAAGGTCGCCAGGGTGTCGGTCATATTGTTGATCGTCTCCGCCAGGGCCGCAACTTCGCCCTTGGCGTTCACGGTCAGTTTCTGCGTAAGTTCTCCGTCGGCCACCGCGGTCACGACCTTGACGATGCCGCGCACCTGCTCGGTGAGGTTCGTGGCCATCACGTTCACGTTGTCGGTGAGGTCCTTCCACGTGCCCGCCACTCCAGGAACCTGGGCCTGGCCGCCCAGTTTGCCCTCGGTGCCGACCTCGCGCGCCACGCGCGTCACTTCGGCCGCGAACGCATTCAGCTGGTCGACCATGGTATTGATCGTGTTCTTCAGTTCAAGAATTTCACCCTTCACTTCCACGGTGGCCTTGCGGGACAAATCGCCGCGCGCCACGGCCGTGGTCACCTCGGCAATGTTTCGCACCTGAGCCGTCAAGTTTCCGGCCATGGCGTTCACGGAGTCGGTGAGATCTTTCCACGTACCAGCGACACCCGGCACGTTGGCCTGTCCTCCCAGCCGGCCTTCGCTACCCACTTCTCGAGCGACGCGCGTGACTTCCGCGGCGAACGAGCGCAACTGCTCGACCATCGTGTTGAGGGTTTCTTTGAGCTGCAGAATTTCACCGCGAACGTCCACCGTGATCTTCTTGGAAAGGTCACCGTTGGCGATGGCCGTGGCCACCTCGGCAATGTTGCGCACCTGACCGGTCAGGTTGCTGGCCATGAAGTTGACGTTGTCGGTGAGATCTTTCCAGGTGCCCGCCACTCCAGGAACCTGGGCCTGGCCGCCCAGTTTGCCCTCGGTGCCGACCTCGCGCGCCACACGCGTTACTTCGCCCGCGAACGCGTTCAACTGGTCCACCATGGTGTTGATCGTGTTCTTGAGCTCCAGAATTTCACCTTTCACGTCCACCGTGATCTTGCGCGACAAATCGCCCCGGGCCACGGCCGTGGTCACCTCGGCTATGTTGCGCACCTGCGCAGTCAGGTTGCTGGCCATCGAATTGACCGAGTCGGTGAGGTCCTTCCACGTGCCCGCAACGCCGGGGACTTGGGCCTGGCCGCCCAGCCTGCCGTCAGTTCCCACTTCGCGGGCTACGCGGGTGACTTCCGATGCGAACGATCGCAGCTGGTCCACCATCGTGTTGATGGTGTCTTTGAGTTCGAGAATCTCTCCCTTCACGTCGACCGTGATCTTGCGCGACAAATCGCCGCGCGCCACCGCGGTTGCCACTTCGGCGATGTTGCGCACCTGTCCGGTCAGATTGCTGGCCATCAGGTTGACGTTATCCGTCAAATCTTTCCACGTGCCCGCGCCCGGGACTTGTGCCTGGCCACCCAGTTTCCCTTCCGTACCGACTTCGCGTGCCACGCGCGTGACTTCGCCCGCGAATGCGTTGAGTTGGTCCACCATCGTGTTGATGGTGTTCTTGAGTTCGAGAATTTCGCCTTTTACGTCGACCGTGATCTTGCGGGACAAATCGCCGCGCGCCACCGCCGTCGTCACCTCGGCGATATTGCGCACCTGGCCCGTCAGGTTTCCGGCCATCGAGTTGACTGAATCCGTAAGATCCTTCCACGTGCCGGCCACGCCTGGGACGTTCGCTTGTCCGCCCAAGCGTCCTTCCGTACCCACTTCGCGCGCCACGCGCGTCACTTCACCCGCGAAGCGGTTGAGCTGATCCACCATTGTGTTCAAGGTTTCTTTGAGCTGCAGAATCTCGCCGCGCACGTCGACCGTGATCTTGCGCGACAGGTCACCGCTGGCAATCGCGGCCGCCACTTCGGCAATGTTGCGGACCTGGCCAGTGAGGTTGCTGGCCATCAAGTTGACGTTGTCGGTGAGGTCCTTCCAGGTACCGGCCACACCCGGCACCTGCGCCTGGCCGCCCAACTTCCCTTCCGTACCCACTTCGCGGGCCACGCGGGTCACTTCGCCGGCGAACCCGTTCAGCTGATCCACCATCGTGTTGATGGTGTTCTTGAGTTCGAGAATCTCACCCTTCACATCCACCGTAATCTTGCGGGACAGGTCGCCTCGCGCCACAGCGGTCGTCACTTCGGCAATGTTGCGGACCTGGGCTGTAAGGTTTCCGGCCATGGCGTTCACGGAGTCGGTCAGATCTTTCCAAGTGCCCGCGACACCGGGCACAACCGCCTGCCCACCGAGCTTGCCGTCCGAACCCACTTCGCGCGCCACGCGGGTCACTTCCGAAGCAAACGACCGTAGCTGATCCACCATCGTGTTGATGGCTTCTTTGAGCTGTAGAATCTCGCCGCGCACGTCAACCGTGATCTTGCGGGAAAGGTCACCACTCGCGACGGCCGTCGCGACTTCGGCGATGTTGCGGACCTGTCCGGTCAGATTGCTCGCCATCGAGTTGACGGAATCCGTCAGATCTTTCCACGTACCGGCCACGCCCGGAACCTGCGCCTGTCCGCCCAGCTTGCCGTCCGTTCCGACTTCGCGGGCGACGCGCGTCACCTCGGCAGTGAACACGCCGAGCTGTTGAATCATGGTGTTGACGATGTTGGCGGAGCGCATGAATTCGCCTTCCAGCGGGCGCCCTTCCACGTCCAGTCGAACCGTCTGCGTCAAATTTCCCTGCGCGACAGCCGCAATCGCCCGGGTCACCTCTGCGGTTGGACGGAGCAGATCCTCCACCAGCGTGTTGACCGAGACTTCCATTTCAGCCCATGCTCCGCGGGACTCATGAAAGCGTGTCCGCTGGCGCGTCTTGCCTTCCTTGCCCACCGCCTTCCCCACCCGCTTCAGTTCCTGTGCCATTTGCTGGTTGGCAGCGACGATCTCATTGAATGTGTCAGCGACCTTGCCGGAAATTCCGACCCACGCACTGGGCAGTCTCACCGAGAAATCACCATTGCGCATGGTCTGTAGAGCCCCGAGAATCACCGCCAGATCTGGCGATTCGGACGCTTCGGGACGTCCGTTGCTTTTGGGGATTGCTGTCTGACCGAGGTCAGGAGTGGCAGTCGCGGTACGGGTGCTTCTCTTCATGATCGTCGCTCGTAGGAGTAGGGGTGGGGAGTCGCGGACAGACTTTTCCTAAGTGCCGCTATGTAGCTTCTCTACCATGAAATCGCTAGGGAAGCCCTACAGTCTTTGCTGTATCCGACAAGCAACTGGCACGGCCGGAACCCAGATAAATGATTGCAGAGGCAGGGGTTGATTGCCACAAGGGTTCGTTTGATCACTGTCTATGAAAAACCAGAGACCACAGCCCTCGCTCGGGTCAGGACAGCAACGGCGAAGGAGCTAGTCGGCATGAACCAGACTTCTAGCCCTTCCGAGCAGCGTGCCTATTGCCTCGTCTTTGGAAACCAAGGCAGAAATACCTACCGATTTTGCTTCCTCTTCTGGCAACACGGCGCTGTGTCCGCTAAACAGGATCAATGGCACCGACGGCAAGATTCGGTGCAAGATGCGGGCCGCATCGATGCCGTTCATGACCGGCATGGACAAATCCAAGATGATGAGGTCCGGGTGAAGTTCCTCGGCTTTTTCGACCCCCTCTCGGCCGTCCGCAGCTTCTCCGCACACCTCAAAACCGTCCGTCCCGTCAAACAGATTGCGGATCGTCCGGCGGACTGGTACTGAATCGTCAACTACCAGGACAGTTTTTGTCATGTCCGCCTTCCCCAAACCGCAACCTTCGAAAGTCAGATGAGGCGGTTAGGTCGTACGGTTTTTCGCAAAAGTTCGGTATCTACGGCTCTCAAAGGGCTTAAAGGGCTTAAGGAAGACTTCGTAGGAAGGAGTCACCCTAAGGAATGCTCAAAGGCGGGCCCTCTTGGGGGGACGCGCTTCTTGCAAGAGACACAAACTAATGAGGTTCCAAGCCATTTTCGCGGGTCTGAGGCAGGACATTGCGTCCCCCATCGGTCTAGCGCCGACAGGCTTCGCTCAGCCCCGGTTCGCAACGGGTGTGAAAGATATGCGCACCAACCCAGTACCCCAATAGACTTCCCACGAAGATATCGGAGGCGAAATGCTCCCGCCCAAGAAAACGTCCAGCCGAAACCGAGGTGGCGGCTCCATAGGCCAATAGCTTCACCCACGTGCGGGGATATTCATGAGCTACTACGGATGCCATCGTCCACGTAAACATGGGATGTCCGGCAGGGAAGGACGTGTTAAAGCCGCCATGGATCCAAAAGCGGCCGTTGCCCGTTCCTTCTTCCGGACGTTCGCGACCGGCCGCAAATTGCATGGGAGCGTAAACCAGGAAAGTGTTGGCGAGGGTTTCGAGCTCCAGTTCGCCTGTCTCTTTCGCATGCCGGTTCTTGGTCTTGATTCCGTAGGCCCAAAGGCCGATCAGGGCGGCACTGGTCGAATCGAGACATACGTTGGAGAGGTTTCGACTCGCATCCAGGTGGCTGGTGGGCAGCGCCCTGCTGAATTGCCTGTCGGTGGCTAGCAGGGCTGCAGTACCGGAAACGAACAGAACGTCCCATTTAAGATTGGATCGTTTGAAAGGTGCAAGATACAGCTGTTTCTGGTCTCGCAGGCCACGCTTTAGACTGCGCGAGATCAGTCCGTGGTGCGCCTGATCCGCGGTGGGTGGAAACGATGGTTGGCCACCCCGGGCCACTACATCGTTCGGTGTGCCAAGTTGTAAGAAATCGGTGGCGTCCCGTTGCACAACAATTTTTGGGGAAGTGTCGGAGTCAATCTGACAAACCGCAGCAGCCACGGACGCGACTGTCAGGTATGCGAGCAGCGCGATTTTCAGAATGGCTAACACGCTCCGGGGCAAGCTGACTCGTCCCTTTCAAGATTGTTCATCGAGGTCTAACCTATTTCGACGCAACTTGTATTTGACTGCTGACCCGGTCTTCCCCAGCCACTGCAATTGCCATCGCCTCAATGGCTTTCTTTTCCTCGACCGATCGTACCGGCCCCTTCAAGATCACGTTTCCATCCTGCGTAACGATCTTCACATTGTGGGCGTAGGCCGAAAGAGATTTGTCCTGCAGGATGGCCTTTCGAATCTGCTGAGTGATCGCGCGGTCTGAGGAGTTTTCTTTCTGCTGATCGGCGGTCGCTTCCGTGCCGCTCTTATCGCGGTCATTCACGCGTGTATTGTCGGGCGCAGTCTGGCCCGTTTTGGCGCTGTTTTGCCCAGAAGCGGCTCCGAGACAACCGACCGCGAGCATGATCCACGCCATCGACTGACAAACGTACTTAAGATTAAGGGCCATATTCGATCTCCGTTTCGTCCTGTGAGAACCCTTTGATGTGCAGGCTGAACCTACTGGCCTCATGAAGAAACGACCATCGAGCGTTTACTGTACGGAGTCCCATTTTGTGTCTGATTGGGTGGGCTACGGGCCTAGGCCGGTCGGTCTTGTAGGGTCTTGACTGTCGAGCGGGCTGAGGGATACATGCGATCTCGGCCTAACCCGAGCTCGCCGTGACGCTTCTACAGCAATCATGGTATTTCGTTCCTGCATTCGAGAGCGCAAGCTCTCTCCGTGTCCGGGTTTCGTCAGGGTGGCACACGATGGGTGCCGAGTTCGCTCCTCCATTGACGGCGCCAGCTTAGAAACTAATGCGATGGATTTGAAGGCCAGGTTTGCGCCGGTATCCTCCCTTACGGCAGAAACGCGGGAGCACGCAGCCCACACCTGTGGGCACGTGGTTCAGTTTTACTCCGATGAGGAATTTCTTCTAAACGAGCTTGCACGACTGGTGGGCGACTCTCTCGCCTCGGGGCAAAGCTCGATCGTCTTAGCAACCAAGGAGCATCGTGAGCGGCTGAACACTTGCTTGAAGCAGCAGGGAATGAACTTGGACCTTGCAGTCGAGGAGGGACGATATTTCCCGCTGGATGCGGCCGAGACTCTCTCTACGTTCATGGTCGAAAATCAGCCCAATAAGCATCGCTTTACCGAGGTTCTGGACCGAATCCTTCTTCGAGCCAACCAGCCTGCGACTCGACGAGATCTGCGTCTCACCGTGTTCGGCGAAATGGTCGCTCTGCTTTGCGCGGACGGAAAGATCAACGCCGCTATTCGCCTGGAACAATTCTGGAACGACTTGGCCGAGCGGCACAATTTCTCGCTCACTTGTGCCTATCCCACCAGGTTTTTTGACCGACCTGAACATGCAGATTCTTTTCTTCAGGTTTGCGCAGCGCATTCGACTCTGATCCCGGATGAGACTTATACCGGACTGCGCACCGAAGACGAGCGAGTGAGAGTGATCGCAGCTTTACAACAAAAGGCATGGGCCCTGGACAGAGAAGTAGCGGATCACAAGCGACTTCAACAGGACCTGGCCGACAGAGTCAAGCAGCGCACAAGGGAATTCGAGCAAGCTCAGGATCAGTTGCGCGGACTGTCACGGCGCTTGCTCCAGATGCAGGATGAAGAGCGCCGCCGTATCGCCTTCGAGTTGCACGATAGCACCGGCCAGTTGCTCGCAGCATTAGCCATCAATGTGGGCCTCCTGGAGCGTCACAAGGACTCATTCGCCTCCCAGTACGCGAATCTGATTTCCGAGAACAGCTCGCTGGTCCAGCGGCTTCTGACCGAAGTGCGTGCACTTTCTTACACGCTGCACCCGCCCACCCTCGAAGTGATGGGCGTCGCTTCGGCGCTGCAATGGTACGTTGAACAGTTTGCCGAGCGTTGTCGCATTCAAGTCCAGCTCGACATTCAGAAAGATCTTGGCCGCCTTCCCCGCAAAATCGAGATCGCCATCTTTCGGATCGTCCAGGAATCGCTGGCCAACGTCCAGCGTCACTCCGGATGCAATGTGGCAGCCGTTCGTGTCAGGCGGTCGTCCACCGAGGTTTTCGCAGAAGTTTCCGACTGCGGCACCGGGATTTCTTCCGAGAAGCAACTCTCGCTGTCTTCTGGCGTCGGTGCGGGCGTCGGCATAAGCGGCATGCGGGAACGGACCCGCGAACTGGATGGTGCCTTTGCCATTCGCTCCGACGGCGCTGGCACGACTATACGCGTGAGCTTTCCACTGAATCAGAGATAATTGGTACCACCGCTCAGGACAGCAGCTTGGACCTCCTGGCGAGTCTTGCCCGCCTTCTGCGCTAGGGCTATCTCCACGTCGCAAAAAACTGCGACACCGACCGCCAACATAACGAAGGTTGCCGCCCCAGCCCAGAATATCTGTGATTCCGTGCGTATACAGCCTGGCACTTGCTGTCAAAATAATGAAGAACGCCACGATGTTGGACAACGCCATTCCCGCATACGTATCCATGCGTATGCGCTCGAGTTGATCAGGAGCTTGGCGAGGGGCTCGCTTGAGAGCTTTCTCACCATGAGTGTTTCTAACTTCCTCGACCTCCTGCGAGGCCTGCCAGAAAAAAAGATAAGGGCTGATGGTGGTTCCGAGAACGGCCGTGAGTCCGGTCCAGTACTCCTTACTGAAGCGTAGGTGCGGCCACAAACCTTCCGCGCGGGCCGTACGCCAGGGCACGTGCGCAAAAAAGGCCGCGGCGATGTAGGCGAAAAGCGACATCCTGAGCCACTTACATCGTGAGCCACTCGAGATACTTCACATAGGTCGAATAGGGCACAAACAACTGCAGAAGGAGCGAAATGATCCCAAAGACCAGGATGTAGCCTCCAGTGTAAGCCAGTACCAGCATTTGGGCCGCGGCGCCCATCGCTCCAATGTCGGCGCCAAGGTTAAAGATATTGCAAACCACGATCAGAGCGACCACCGGATAAAGCACCCAGCGCGGATAATACTTTCTGAGATTGGCCGCAATTCCACGTCCCGTCACGCGTCCGACACGCGCGCTGATCTCCTGGATCGCCCCCATGAGGGGATACGAGATGAGCATGGTCCAAAGCATCCCGTAGCCGAATTGCGCTCCCACCTGTGAGTAGGTGGCGATGCCGCTGGGATCATCATCGGAAGCCCCGGTGATCAATCCTGGACCAAGTTTTCGGAGAAGGGATCCAAGCCTCGCCCTCAGAGGGGCCGACCGAGAGATGCCTGTGGAGCAATGTCCGGTGCGGAACGGGGAGATCGCACCGGTACAGCGGTTTTGGATCGGCGAGTCTGTGACATTCGCTACCGGCAGTTGTTAGTAGCCCTCGGCTTTTTCTTCCGAAGGCATGTCGTCCCGCTGCGACGACGACGGAAACAGTCCGGACTTCTCCTCGCCGTGGCGGTTGGATGCTGAGGCCGCACAGGTTTTCACGCAGCGCTTCGTTCCGGACGTTTTCGGCGAGAGACGTTCTGCGGTTGGCAGTCGTCGCTTGCTACCACCCGGGACAATTGAATGAAGCGAAGAGTTTGCGCCCGGACTGTACAGTGTTGTCTGTATTGACCCAATGCTGCGGGGGGCAGATAAGAGAAATTACCCGTTCTTTTTTGTTCGAATTGGGTTCATCATGGTATCGCGGTGCGCAAACCCTGCGTGTGGGGCAGAATTCAAGTACTTGCATGAAGGTCGCCTGTACCACTTTTTGGCGAACGACCGAAAATCTGGACCTTCCAAAAGCCAATCGCCGGCTGCGGTGCCGTTTTGGTGGCTGTGCTCTCGCTGTAGCTCGTCCTTGGCCTTGATACCCGACGGCGGGTTCGGGGTCAGACTTGCTCCATTGCATGAGAACGGGAATACTTCACCACAAAATTCAGAGGGACGAGATCTGCCATATGAACAAACTGCGCATCTTGGTTGCTGACGATCATGAGATCGTTCGTCATGGGCTGGTTTCGCTGATCAAATCCCATCAGGGCTGGGAGATTTGCGCAGAGGCAGACAATGGACGCCAAGCCGTAGAGCAGGCCCGCGAGCTAAAGCCGGACGTCGTCATCCTCGACATCGGCATGCCGACCCTCAATGGTCTTGAAGCCACCCGTTTGATCTTGCGCGACAACCCGCGAGTCCGAGTGCTGATCCTGACAATCAACGACACCGACCAGGCGGTGCGCGCCGTGCTGGATGCCGGGGCTCGAGGGTTTCTGCTGAAGTCTGACGCCGCGCGGGAACTCGTGGCAGCGGTGGAAGCTTTGCAGAACAACAAGACCTTCTTCACTGCGCGTGTGGCCGAGATGGTTTTGTCTGGCTATCTGGACCGTGGGCATACGGCTTCACGGCAGCCCACCCTGCCTGCCCTGACACCTCGGGAACGCCAAGTCGTGCAACTATTGGCGGAAGGAAAGTCCACGAAAGAAGTGGCTTCTCACCTGGACTTGAGCGTGAAAACTGCCGAGACTCATCGCAGCAACATCATGCGCAAGCTCAAATTGCATTCCGTCAGTGAGCTGGTTCTTTACGCGGTACGGAACAACATCATACAAGTAGCGATTGGCCCCCCGTCCGAGCCGGTGCAAATGGTTCCGCAACCTTAGGGTGGGACTGGCGTACTAACGGGCGAGCTCGCGCCCAGCAGTTCCTTTCGGCCCGGCTAACTCCATCGCCTTTGGCCTACGCTCACGCTTTGAGATCCTGTGTCTCAGTCCTCTCGCGTGCATCGCGGATTCTCTGCTCCAGGAGTTCAATAATTCTTCGTGTCAGTGTCATGAGTTTCTCTGGGTCCTGCTCATGGGCGGCTTGCGCACAGATTCTCTTCCACTCTTCCGTACCGTCTCGCATGGGACTCCCGAACGCAGTCATTTCTGAGGGGAAACTGCCGGAAACCGGCAGTGGGACTCTGAAACATTTAGCGCAATATCGCCGCTGGGTCGGTTCGCCAGCCTACGAAAGCGTTGCGCGATGGATGAATGAAGTAATCCCAAAACCGGGGCCGGCTTTGGACGCACTCTGGATACGACGCTCGGTAACCGCCAACGCGTGCTACGGTTCGTCGGGTGGGGAAAGTCCCAACGGACCATTGAATTGAGCCCCTGCGGCGTAGCACTCGCAAGAAAACTGTTCGAGTTGCGGCCTCGAAAGCACCGTGAGATGTCCTCGAGTGGTGCGCACGAGCCCCTCACTCTGCATCTTTTGTGCGGCGAGGGTGACACTCGGCCGGTCGGTCCCGAGCAGGGTTGCGAGCAGATCATGGGTGGTGCTGATCGTCGCCGACGACAAGCGGTCCTGGCAGAGCAGCAACCAGCGGGCTAGCCTCTTCTCCAGGGGGTGAAGGCGGTTGCACGCTGCCGTCTGTGAAATAAGCATCAGCTGGATCGTGCAAAATCTTGTAACCGCTTCCCGGAACAGCGGGGCAGTCTGGAGGAAATCTCGAAGATCGTTCGCGGAAATGCGGACTGCCTCGCCTGCGACTTGTACCACGGCGCTGTGGAGACTGCGATTCAGTCCACCGAGAAGCCCGACCCCCACCATGCCCTCGCAGCCCGCCACGCTGGCCTCAGAACTCCGGCCTTCGCTCATCATCACTAGCAGCGAGACCAGTCCGCTATTGGGGAAAATCGCATGGGAGACTTCCGTCTCTTGTCGCATTACCGTGGTCCCTTGGCTAAGGTTTATCAATTCCAGACGTGGTCGGATGTGCTGAAACTCCTCCTCTGGAACGCTGTTAAGGATCCCGTTTCGCATCACGCTGCCGTCGGGCCCGCGATGGTTTCTGGCGTGTCTACAAGGTGATTCTGTGATTGTCATGTCTCTGAGATGGCCTGGGCCACCCCCGCGGATTTATGCCGTTGCCGTAGAGAGAACTGGAAATACCTTCATGGCGCCGACCGGCGACGCGCGGGTCCTCTAAGGGCTCAACCTATAAGTCGAGCAAATTGTTGGTGATTGTTTTCCGTACAGTGGAAGCCTCGGGCTACTACAGCATGCAGTCGATTTCTCAATCTCTGGGCGCTCCTTACACTCGGCTCGGAGGTAAGGGTACATGCCTGAAAGGAAAACCATCGAGCGAGCGCAAGAAGACGCCAGGCAGGGAAAATCGCCGAGCACGCAGGCAGGTGAGTTCGTGCGGGAGGAGATCGACCACGTTCGCGAAGGAAAACATGGAGCGCGTTCTAGCAAGCAAGCGATCGCAATCGGCCTCTCCAAGGCGCGACGTGCCGGCGTCAAGCTGGCTCCTGGCAAAGGGAAGACATCGGCGAAAACCAAGGCACAAGCTGGCCGCGATTATCGAAAGGGACAGAGTCGCGCGAAGAGCAAGCCGTCGCGCAAACGCTCGCGCGCCATTTCGGCTGCTTTGAAGAAGGAAGGACGTAGCGCTGCCTCCCCAGCGTCATTGTCCAGACAAGCGCATAGCTCTGCCCGGCGACGCGGTCCTGCCGCACGCCATGGCGCGGCTTTGCAGGCTGTTCGGACAAAAGGCAAGGCGACCCTCAGCCAAGCGGCACGCAAAGCCGCTCGTACGCGCCGAGCGGCGTAACATCAGTCTCAATGGCTTTCATGGTTGTTTATGTTCTGTGGAGAACCGTTGTGCCGGGTTAGCTAGCTTTCTAAATATCAGGCAGGGTTTGGCTTCAACTTGGCTCGTAACACAAAACTCGCGTCCACATTTCTGTGCGGCGCTTTATTTTTTTCTTCTTTCATTCCTTCGCCGCTGGCCGCCTATTCGGTTTTGTCGCACGAAGAACTCGTCGACATCTCGTGGGATTCCGAAATTCGCCCCGCACTGCTGAAGCGTTTTCCATCGGCGACGCCACAAGAAATCGCGGAAGCACACGCCTATGCTTACGGCGGTTCAATCGTTCAAGACCTTGGCTATTATCCACTGGGCAATCATGAGTTCACCGATTTCCTGCACTACGTCCGATCCGGAGACTTTGTGGCGGCCCTGGTGCGCGATGCGCAAGACATAAAAGAGTACGCATTCGCTCTAGGCGCCCTGGCTCACTACGCCGCAGACATTTGGGGACATCCAGCCGTGAACGCCGGAGTAGCCATCCAGTACCCACAACTCCGACGGCGATACGGAGACTCGGTGACCTACGAGGACAACCGGGAGGCCCACCTGAAGACAGAATTCAGCTTTGACGTTGTTCAGGTCGCCAAGAAACGCTACGTCTCCAAGCAGTACCACGACTTCATCGGCTTCGAAGTCTCCCAGCGTCTTTTAGAAAACGCGTTTCTCGACACCTACGGCGTCCAGATGGACGAACTCTTGCGCGCGGAGGACCTGACCATCGGAACTTTTCGCTTCGCGGTAAGCCGCGTAATACCTGAGATGACACAGGTCGCAGTGGCTACCCATAAGAGCGAAAACGTTCGCGAGCGCGACGACCCTGCTCGGAGACAGTTTCTTTACCATCTGTCGCGCGCCGACTATCAAAGAGACTTCGGATCAAGATACCGGCGGCCCGGTATATTCGCTCGCTTCCTTGCATTTTTGCTGAAGCTGATTCCTAACTTCGGGGCGCTCAAAACGCTGGGATACAAGAATCCCGCGCCCAGGACCGAGGATCTCTACTTCAAAAGCATGAATGAAGTCGTTGAACAGTACCGTCGGTTGCTGAAGCAGGCGGGAACAGAGCAACGGTCTTTTCCCGATCGCAACCTCGATACCGGGGAGGTGGCGCGTGCCGGGGAATATCGCCTGGGCGATGAAGCCTATGGCAAGTTAATTCGCAGGCTGGCGAAAAATCGGTTCGCCCACCTGACTCCAGACTTGCGGTCGAATATATTGGAATATTGCGCGAGCGGTCCTATTCAAAACATCATCAAGCACAAGCGGCGCGAGACCAAGGCTGCCCTGACCATGCTGAAAATGCAAACGCCCGTGCTTCAACCCAGCCGAACAGTCAGCACGAAATTCTCGAACTCCATGACTGAAAAAGAGCCCTCTCTTCCGGTAGCCCTAGATTTGGCTGAGATCGAGTGAATCCTAAAGCAAACCCTGCGAGCCTGGAAACTCTCTAGCGCAAAAGTTGCGGCGTTTTATCTCTTTGCCTTCCACAACCGATTGGCTCCAATCTGGACTCCAACCCTCTGGAGGAAACTCATGGCGCACGCAAAAAGGAAGAAAAAGCCGATCGTGGTGTCTTCTGAAGACCTCACGGAACAACCGGGACTGGGCCCCGCAGCGGCTGGGCAGTCCGGAGACCTCCAGGGACTATCGAACATCGCAGACGCCGACTCCGAGAGTGTGGAGCAACTGGTCGAGGAAGGCCAGGCGATGGAGGCCGATGCGATTGCCGGTGTAGAGGATGCCCCGGACGCGGACGTGTCAGAGGTGCGCACGCGGCAGCGCCCGCGCTGAGTGCACAGGTCGCACTGAGACGTGAATACTTAGCGAGCGTTCACTCCGTGCCCGGAACCGCGCACATTACTCCGTTCGAAGAACCAATTGCGTTCCACTGTCGAGATGGACATTGTTGTTCTCAGAGCTGACCACTGAAGTTTGGCCGGACGAGTTCAACTGCAGCCCCTTGATCCCAATCACTCCTTGACTATGCGTATCCAGCACCGGTCCCGCCGAACCGGCTGCGGAGGGGCTCGCACCGGAGGGCAACTGCTGCGGACTGCTGGATGGATAGGAACCCGGTCCATTCGGCCGAGACGATCCTCCCGTCGATCCTCCCATGGTTCCGCGAGTGTCCGGTGCGCCCGAAGACGGCATAGCTCCGGGCGCCGCCCCCGCAGCATCCCCTCCGGGACTCGCGAAGCTGTTCAGCGACCGCCCAATCGCCTGCACCGAGCTGCGCATGGGAAGTTCGCGTCCGTCCTTCAATGAAATGCGATCAAACGAAAGTCCCACGCTGGATTCTGGCGATTCCTTACTGTGCGGCTTAGCCTCCGTCACATGCCCAATCACTTTCGTATCTCTGGGAATCACAACTTGCCCGTGCGAGAGCAAATCCATGGTTGTTTTCGCTTCGACCTTATCGCCCGGTTTGGCCTTCTTTGCATCGATCGATTTCGACAATTGGGCTGAAATAACCACACCCCCACCCATCTGTGCAGGGGCACCTGCGTCCTGCGCTGTTTGAGGTGCAGAGGGCGCTTGCGGTGCAGTTGTTGAGCTTGCAGGGGTTTGGCACAGAGCCACGGTTGCCCAGAAAGGAACCGCCACCAGCAACAAGAAAACATTCCGTCGGAGATGCATACACTTATTCTCCTTTTTTGAGGGGTTGTAGCGCGGTACACACTTTTGCGCCACAAACCCTTTCAGATGCATTTAGAGCGGAGAGAGTTTTGGAGAGTACAGGAAATACCTGGCACGCGTCCGGCTGGCGCAAGAAAAATCAGGGCCAAACGTACAGCCATCACCCGATATCTCGGCAGATACCGTTGGCGTATTCCTTTCTGAAACAGCCGAATTGCAGGCGCCGGCGCTCTCAGCCGTAGAAGCTCGCTTACGGTGGACCGCAGTGGCTTGGCGATTGCGCAGGTCGGCTGACTCCTCGCGGCACAAAACCAAGTCTGGACGGAATGAGCACGGCCGTGGAAGAACTGGTCGTGCGGTTCATGGTAGGAGGCATCGTCGTCTCAGTATTCGCGCTCATCGGGAGTTGTTTGAAGCCGCGAATCTTTGCCGGGCTGTTCGGAGCCGACCTTCCGTAGCCTTGGCAACCATCGGCCTCAGCGTCATTGCGCAAGGGGAGAACGACGCAGGTTTCGCCGGTACGGCCCGCGCCCGTAAAGCGGCGGGCACAGATGCCGAAGGCGCTGTTATGGGAAGCTTAGGCCTCATCGTGTTCGCAGTCCTGGTCTGGCGCTTGCTGCCGGTTTCCAGTCCGGCGTTGGTCCTGGTCGTGACGACCGCCGCGTGGATGGGCGTATCGGTTGCAATAGGGAAAATTCAGAGTTCCGTGCGTGCAGGAAAAGCCGATGAAATCTAGAGGAAACAAAGCCGTACGGTATGCCGTGGTTGGACTGGGGCATATCGCTCAAGTTGCGGTATTGCCCGGATTCAAGAACCCGAAAAACTCGGAACTGGTCGCACTGGTGTCGGCTGACCCGGAGAAGCAACAGAAGCTTGCCCAGCAATACAACGTAGAAAGAGTTTATTCCTATGAGCGCTACGATGAATGCCTATCGCAGGGGATCGATGCCGTCTATATTGCATTGCCGAATCACCTGCATCGAGACTACTCAATCCGAGCCCTTATGGCGGGTTGTAGAGCAGAGCACGCTCACGTACCTCGCCGCGCGTCGCAGTGCTCCTGCGTACGCAGGGCATCGACCGCCTTGGCTTGACTTGAAGAATTAGCTGCCACTCGCTTGACTATGGCACGCTGCTTCAGCGTGAGGCTCGTGCCGCTTCTACAAACACAGTTTCAAAAAGGCCGCGAAACGGACAACGCGCTGAAGTCGGCTTAAGAAAATGGGCCAGCGACATGCTGGCCCTTTCGCGATTTCTGGTAACGATTTTACTGTGGCGGTTGAGTGCTGTCCTTCGGTGCCGAGGTTTTCGCCCCTTTCAGCATCTTCACGCCTGTCACTTGAATCTGGCCCGTGCTGGCGTCGGCGCTGCCCTTCAGTTCGACGTGATGGCCTTCGTGACCCTTGACCGCGTCCGGATTCGCGATAGTCCAGCTCTTGCCGTCCGAATCGCTCACCAGCGTCTTGCCATCTTCGCTGAGCGTGCCCTTCACGCTAGTTTTGCCTGAGGGGCTTTGTTTCATCGTATCGTTGCTCTGGGGCGGATCCTGCGCGAGGGCAATCACCGGCAAAGCCAGGAAAACGGAAATTGCAAGTATCCATAATTTTTTCATGCTCTGTTCCTCCAGCTAGTTTGTTTATTGTGTTTCAGGCCCAACGAAGACCTTGTTTTATCCCGCTTTGCGCCGATATTCCTGATCGGTTTCGGGCACAGAAGGATTCCATGAGGCAATCTGCTTCTCTGCCTCCTCTTTCGTAATTCCATAACGCTGCTGTATCACCCCGACCAGCCGCTCACGCTCCCCCGCGATGACGTCGAGATCATCGTCGGTGAGTTTGCCCCACTGTTTGCGTACCGACCCTTTCAGTTGTTTCCACTGGCCTTTTGCTTGGTCCCAGTTCATTTCGTTTGCCTCCTTAAAACATTTCGAAAAAACATTTCGAATGCTTATCGCTGTGACCTTGGCCACAGATAACTAGAGCCGCCCAGCCACGGCCAGCACCAGCAGGATGACCACAATTAATCCCAGCCCGCCGCTCGGGTAGTATCCCCAACTCCGGCTGTACGGCCAGGTCGGTAGTGCGCCGATCAACAAGAGAATCAAGATCACCATCAAAATTGTCGACATGACGTCTCCTTAGTCGTTGGCGATGTCACAAGGATGTCACAAGAGTGTCCTTCTGCAACCTACGTCTCCTGGTTCGAGATGTGGCTCGGGTAGATTCTGTAGATTCCGCGATAAGAAGCCTGTCGGTAAAGATCTGGCTTTTCTTGTGGGGGTTGGACGCCAAACGAATGAGTGCGGGTTGATGGCTACCCTTCGAGATGTTTGCATCCCTTAGAGAGCTTTCGCGCGTCCCAAACAGATGGCTCTCCGATCGGCCAAGAAGGTGGTCGTAGTCGCGATCATTGCCAATCTTGCGATTGCAATCTGCAAATATGTGGCAGCAGTGTTTACCGGGAGCTCGGCGATGTTCGCAGAAGCATTCCATTCCACAGCGGACACGGGTAACGAATTTCTGCTGCTGATTGGAATGAAGCGCAGCACGCGCCCGCCCGATTCCCTCCATCCCTTCGGGCATGGCAAGGTTCTGTATTTTTACTCCCTGCTGGTCGCAATCTATATTTTCAGCTTCGGAGGTGGTCTGGCGCTGCATCAGGGCATTTCGCATCTTCGACATCCAGAAGCACCTGCGCACCTCGGCTGGAACTACATCGTGCTCGCATTAGCAGCGGCGTTCGATTTCTACTCGTGGCGAATCTCTTACCAGGAACTTTTGGCACGCAAGGATCCTGACGAAAGCACCTGGGACGAAATCATCGGCAGCAAGGATCCGACAATTTTCACGGTGTTTCTGGAAGACTCAGCGGGCTTGGTTGGCGCGGCCTTAGCCTTCCTCGGAATTTTTCTGGGACGCCTGTTGCACAACCCGTACTTGGATCCAATCGCGTCCATTCTGATCGGACTCTTGCTCGTGGGTGTGGCCCTGGTGCTGGGGCGTGAGAGCGGAGCATTGCTCGTGGGAGAGCGCACCAATCGAGCCAGAATCAGGAGAGTGCGGCAGATCATCCAAGCGGATCCTTCGGTCGAAGGAGTCGGTGACTTGCTGACGATGCAACTTGGCCCCAACCAGGTACTGCTCACGGTGGATATTCGATTTCGCCGAGGACTGGATGTGCAGCAACTCGAAGCGGCCATCGATCGACTGGAAAGCCGCATCCGCCCGGAGGAACCAACGATCCAGCGCATCTTCATCGAAGCTCATTCCCTGAAGCAGTCCGCAAGCCGTCCTTTGCACGCTGCCTAAAATCCTCCCAGGCCTTCGTTTCTTCAGACTCCATGCTTCCCCTTAGGCGCCGCGTCACAACCGTTGCTTGCCGCAGCCACATCCCAACCGAAGGAATCTTACGGAGGCACGCAATGATTCGAAAATTAAAATCCGGCGAATATCGTCTTTATTCTCGCAAGAAGAATCCCAAGACGGGTCGGCGGCGCAACCTTGGCACGTTCGGCACCAGAAAAGCAGCCCAAGCTCACGAGCGTGCGGTTCAGTATTTCAAAGGCCGCTAAGGAGTCTTCGTATGGCAACGAGAAAAAATCGGTGGGTCGCGAAAGTAAAAACAGATTCCACGCACCCGCAGGCCGGGTTGTTTACCAAGAGCGCCACCACAATCGCCAGGTCACTGGCCTCCAAGAAAGTCTCGCCCCAAGGCCCCGGCTCTGGCATGCGCATGCTCACATACTTCATAAACCGGGCGGGAAAGGGGCTGAGCGCAACCCGGCGGAGAGAACTCGAGAAGGCAAAATCCTTACTCTCAAAAAGAGTTAAGGAACAGAAGGCTGGGCACAAGAAAGCCGCTTAAGCTGAAACCCGCGACACGAGGCGTGCTCGCGCCTCGTCCGTACGCTCTCAGCGATGTCCACTCCTCACGCCGCCGTGAAACCCGCTGACTCGTCCCGTACGTCGCCATTCGTTACGCACTTCCTCCATGAACGTATGAGTAACCCTGACTTTTTATTTACAGCATCGCGCGTGCCTGCATAGGGAAACGACCCGATCATCCCGACTTTACTCTTTTCAATCCAAACTCCGCATGTTCGGCATACAGAGAAGGAGTCTCCCTTGCTGCAGCACAAACTACCGCCAGCCCCGCGCAATCCGCTGCCCTGCGGCGTCACTCTCGCTCTCCTGATCGTTAGCTTTGGCGTACCGTTCTCGAGAGCACAGAGTTCCCTCGATGAGATACATGTCATGCCCCGTGGTGCAGTCTCTGAATTTTCCGCACCCGCCCTTACGCTTCCGAATTACGAGTCGATCAAGCCCATCAAGGTGAACGTCAATCTGGTGCTGGTCCCGGTCACGGTCACGGACCCCATGGACCGGATCGTGACCGGTTTGGGTCGTGAAGACTTTGAAATTCTTGAGGGCAAGGCCCCGCAGGAAATTAAACAATTCTCGAGACAAGACGCTCCCATATCTGTGGGCGTGATCCTCGACACCAGTGGAAGTATGAAGACCAAGATCGAACGCGCGCGCGAAGCCGTGACAGCATTTCTCCGAACAGGAAACCCCGAGGACGAATTCTTCCTCATTGCATTTGCCGACCGACTCGATCAGATCTCAGACTTTGGCGATTCCATTGAAAATATGCAATCACACCTGGCCATGAGCGTTCCAAAAGGGCGGACTGCTTTGCTGGATGCCGTCTACTTAGGCATAAGCAAGATGCGGCAGGCTAAGTTTCAAAAACGAGCCCTCCTGATCATCTCCGATGGAGGAGACAATCACAGCCGCTACACGGAAGGCGAATTGAAGTCTGTGGCGCGAGAAGCCGACGTTATCATCTACGCCATTGGCATTTACGACCACTACTTCAATACGATGGAAGAGGCTCTGGGGCCGTCTTTATTAGGCCAGATCACCAGGTTGACGGGAGGGCGCGCATTCCCGGTAGACAATCCCAACGACCTTCCTGACATCGCCCAAAGGATCGGAGTGGAATTGCGCGACCAGTATTTGCTCGGTTATCGACCGTCGCTGGAACGACAGGACGGTAGATTTCACAAAATTAAGGTGAGAATGCGCATGCACAAGAAGCTACCGCGGTTGCGGGTGTACGCAAAGAGCGGGTATTACGCTCCAGCGCAGTAACAAATAAATGGGCCGCCTCTCCAGGATGCGTCCCCTTCCGGCTTCCAACCTAAACTACGCCGCCGCTTTCATGTCCTGCACGTGGATCAAGCGGCTACCCTTGTCCAAAGTGCCGGTGACTTGCACTTTTTTTCCTTCATACTTCTGAGCACGGTCCTGATCGTCCAGATCGTACGGAGCCTTGTCTTCGGTCTTGAGCACGTACTTTTTGCCCGACTTCAGGATCGTCCCGGCAAATGTTTGCGTGGCGTTTTCTTTCTGAGCGTCGTGGGGTGGTCCAGGCGGTTGCTGGGCTGCAGGAGGTTGCTCCGGTTGCTGATCTGGCAAGGGAACCGGCTTGGGAGAGGGCACTGGATCTGGCTTTTGAGATTGGGTCCAGGCCAACCGGTCCGTGCGCCATTGGACTCGATTTTCCAGCTCATTTTGGCCGGCGCCCTGCGCCCAACCAGGGGGTAGCAGGCTGGCGGAAAGCGTTAGCACGGCAAGCTTCAATGCCGCTTTTTGTTCCATTTTCGGACCTCCTTCACCTGTGGCGACCGCCCCAAGGCGACCCTTGAGTGCAGTGCAAATCCACTGCCATGGAACAAGCCTTCTTCCCTATGCGCATCCGGCAGCACCTTCCTACGATCCCAGCGAATTTTGACGCACAACTGGAAGAACTCTCCTACAGAAGACACTGTATGGACGCCGCACTGCACCACGACGAGAATGCTTTTAAGCATCGCCCGTTGATTCCAGTTGATTTCGGACGCGGACTGAACAGAACAGCTGGGGGACGGGGCGCTACTACCGATCTTTCTGCACTCTCAATCAAAATTTCGCCTGTGAAGTTTGCCGCATCTTCGTGTTGCCGCATTGAAGGAGACCGAAGCCCGATGATCCTCAGTACAACCGCCGCGTACGGAATTTATCCAATGGAAGCGCGTGTTCAGGAAATCATCGCCCAGCTCAATGAGGTAGGCTGCCCTGCGGAAGACGTCTGCATGCTGATGGCGCCGTCACATCCGGTGGCGCAGGCGGTGCGAGATGCGAAGTTTTCCCCGATGACCTTGCACTCGGATGCGCCGGCTTCGGAACTGCTGCAGTGGCTTTCGCGGCTGGGCGCTGTAATCATTCCGGGAGTCGCCTTCTTCGTGGGTTCCCGGGTTTTTTTGAGGGCAGTGCTTGCACCCTGCCCCGCGACGCTAAGCTCCGCTTCTGCCGAGAGACTCATGGGATTAGGATTTTCTCCCCACCAGGCCGATCGGTATGCCGATCGCTTGAATCATGACGGGATCATGATCTTTGTGTGTTGCAGTGGCGAAGCCCAGTCCCAATGGATAAGAGAAGTTCTTCGAAGAGCTGGGGCGGACGAAGCCTGCTGCCTACAGGAAGCGGTGACGCCCGCCTACGTCGAGCCCCCCGAAAGAGCTTTCCACATGACGGCCTAAACCCGACGCGTCCCGCTTTCGCGTCGTTACTTTCCCAGCCAATGTGAGTTCCTGAAGCCGGGCCGGCAGCGCATCCCAGACCCACGCCCAAAAACAGAAATTGGCTGCGAGCAGGCCAAGCGGCACCAGCAAACCGGTCCCTTCCAGAAAAATCGGATGCATGCAAGCTCCCACGCTGACCGAGTTCAGTGATCCCCGCATCTTTCCAAGTAAACGTTGGTAATTAGAAAAACTTTGATGCAGGGAATTCTTACCGCGGTAGGCTGTGGCTCTCATTCTCAATGGGAGCCGCGCTGTAATCCTGGTTGGGGATATAGCCGTGCTTTCCCCGAGGTTCCTTCAGCGAGAATTTGACCAGGCACCAGATCGCGCGAACGCCATCTTTCCATCCGATTTTCTTGCCCTCTTCATAGGTGCGTCCCGAATAGCTGATTCCCACTTCGTAGACTCGCAAGCGCCGCTTGGCAATTTTGACCGTGACCTCCGGCTCGAACCCAAAACGATTTTCCTCCAGCCGGATGGACTGAATGATCTCACGCCGAAAAACCTTGTAGCAAGTCTCCATGTCAGTGAGATTCAGATCGGTGAGGGCGTTGGAAAACAAGGTCAGCAGCCAGTTTCCTACGGAGTGCCAGAAATACAGAACACGATGGGGCCGCCCTCCCATGAAACGCGAGCCGTACACTACATCCGCCTTGCCGTCGATCAGCGGCTCAAGAAGAAGGGGGTATTCCGCAGGATCGTATTCGAGGTCAGCGTCCTGGATCACGACGAATTCCCCCGTGGCCTCCTGAATTCCGCGCCGCAGGGCGGCTCCCTTCCCCATATTGTGGGGTTGGAAAAGGGCCCGAATTGCCGGGTGCTCTTTTTGCAATTCGGTAAGGATCGCGCGTGAACTATCTGTGGAGCCGTCGTCGATGCACAGCAGTTCGATCTCGAACGGAAACGGTTGCGACAGGACACTCTTCACCATGGACCGCAAGGTGGCCCGTTCGTTGTAAACCGGCATCACGACGGAAAGCTTCATGAAAATCCAACCCGTAGAGCGATCTTACACTGAATTTCTTGGGTTTAAGCTCGATTCCAGGGCATGCAATCCTGCCCCCAGATGGTAAGTGGATATCGAACGCTCTTCTTCCCCTTGACAAACCGACCCTTTCGTAGCAATATTTTTGAGGCGAATAAAAAGCGAAAATACAAGTTTGCCATAACAGGGTTCCCCTCCGGCGTTCCCTGTATATCTCGAGGATTCTATGTCTTCCCCGGCACGCGTTGAGATCCCTGGCCGTTCTTTTCCCTTTGCAATAGAACAAGGGTCTGTGACCCTCACGAAGCGACTTTCGGAATCGCCGAAACTGGCAGGCGTAATCCCAGCTTCGCGTCTGGAAATACGGCCGGCCCCAGAGACAGCTTCCAGCGGAATTCCTCAAGTGGATGCCCTGACAGGAGGCTTTCCCCGAGGATGCCTCACCGAAGTCTGCGGTTCGGATTCTTCGGGACGCACCACTCTGTTGCTTTCCGCACTGGGAGCGGCCACACGTCGCGAGGAAATTTGCACCCTGATTGATGTGAGCGACGCATTCGATCCGCACTCCGCCACGGCCGCCGGAGTCAACCTGGAACGGCTACTTTGGGTCCGCTGCGGGACGAATCCTCAGGCTTTTGCTTATTCCCGCCAGCGCCGGAAAGCGCAAAGTCGGGAAGAGTGGGAACGGCGGCGAAGGGAAGATCCTGTCGAACAAGCTCTGCGGGCCACTGACTTGCTTTTGCAAAGTAGTGGTTTCGGGCTGGTGGTGATTGATCTTGCGGGCGTGCCGCTGAAGACGGCTCGGCGTATCCCGCTCACCACATGGTTTCGCTTTCAACGGGCCGTGGAAAATACCGCAACGATATTGCTGGTGATTGGCGAGCAAGCTTGCGCGCAATCGTGTGCGGCCATGCAATTAGTTCTACGTTCAGCTCTCAGTTCGCGGTTCTCAGTTCTCAGTCGGCAGGAAACGGCGAGCCCTGGCAAGGATCAATGCGATGCAGAACGACCATCCCACACTGAACTTTTGAGTGAGATGGAAATTCATGCGGAACTGCTGCGCTCTCGCTCAGAACGCAAGCCGGCGCAGTCGGTCAGAACCGCTTTCGAAACAAGAACAGCGTGGAATGCGAGTAGTGGCTGAGTACCGAGTGAACCGCAGAGAACGCGGAGAACTACCACAGAGATCGCAGACTCGGTTTCTGAGTTTTTCGCTGCGATCTCTGCGGAACATTCTTCGCGAACCTCTGCGGTTAACGATTTTCGACTCCACAGGTACCACCAACTGCGAACTGGGAACCGAAAGCTGAGAACTGTTTCCGTCCATGCCTTTCGCCTGCATCTTCGTTCCCGATTTTCCCGTGGAAGCGGTGCTGCGCGCTGAGCCTGAGCTGCGATCGCAAGCAGTCGCCGTTCTCGAAGGAAAACCCCCGCTGCAGAAGGTAGCCGGGGTAAATGAAAAAGCGCGGCGCGCCGGCGTCGAGCCCGGCATGACCAAAATTCAAATTGAGGCCTGCACAGAACTTGTGCTGCGAGTTCGCTCCTCCCTGCAGGAAACGGCAGCACATGCTGCCCTGCTCGATTGCGCACAGTCGTTTTCTCCGCGTATCGAAGACACTGCTCCCGATACAGTTCTTCTCGATCTTTCCGGACTCGAATCTCTCTTCGGTGCGCTGCCCAAGATTGCGCGTGACATCGTTCGTCGAACTTCTGACCTGGGCCTGGAAGCGAATGTAGCGACCGCTTTCAATCCGGATACCTCCCGGTTCGCGGCGCGCGGTTTCTCTGGAGTCACTGTGATTCCCGCAGGCAAAGAAGCGGAGCGTTTGGGCAATTTGCCGCTGGAAGTTTTGTTTCCAGAATTCGGGTCGAGCCCGTCCGAGCAGGCCGCGAATCTTTTAGAGATCTTCGACCTGTGGGGAGTGCGCAATTTGCGAGCCTTGTGCGCTTTACCGGAGGTTGCTCTCAGCGAGCGCCTGGGCCGGCAGGGGATTCACCTGCAGCGGCTGGCGCGTGGTGCGATTTCGCGAACTCTGGTTCCGATCGAGCCTCCTTTCATTTTCGAAGAAGCCATGGAACTGGAGTATCCAATGGTGCTGCTGGAGCCGCTCGCCTTCCTGCTGGCGCGCATGCTCGATCAGATTTGTGCTCGTCTGGCGGCGCGCGCTTTGGCCGCACAGGAATTGCGCCTGCAGTTGGAACTCGAGAGGGGATACCAACTCGCGGAAGAACTCACGGAAAATATTTCTATAAACGGAGAGGAAGAACCCCCAGTTCGTTCCGTGCGAATTCCGACTCGGACAGTCATAAATGAAGACTCGCCGCGAACATCATTATTTACTCGGACACTCCGCTTGCCTGTCCCCATGCTCGACGCGAAAGTCTTCCTCAAACTGCTGCAACTCGATCTCAAAGCGCATCCGCCGGGTGCACCCATCCGGAAAGTTCGTCTATCTGCTGAGCCTGCTCAGCCCCGCACACTGCAAGGCGGTCTGTTTCTGCCGCCCACACCCGAGCCGGAAAAACTCGAACTCACGCTGGCCCGCATTGCCGACATGGTCGGAGAAGACAAAGTCGGTTCTCTGCAATTGCTGGATTCCCATCATCCGGAAGCCTTCCGCATGCAGCGTTTCGTCCCTGCAGCACCCAAAGGACAAAAAGAGAAATTGGAGACAACTTCTTCCTCGGCTCCCGTTACTGCCTTGCGCATGTTTCGTCCGCCTCTGCGCGCCACGGTTACATTGCGCGATGGCAAGCCTGTCCATGTCGTCTGCCCAAAAAGAAAAGAAGTGCAGGGAGAGATTCTTTGGATCGCCGGCCCATGGCGCTCTTCAGGAGACTGGTGGGAACAAGATGGATGGGCGCACGATGAATGGGATATCGCTGTGCCCACGAAAACTGAACTGGCTCTTTATCGGCTGGTGCATGACTTGCTGGGCGGAGGATGGTTGGTGGAGGGGATGTATGACTGAAGCAGTGGTCAGTGGCCAGTGCTCAATGGCCAGTGAGAACAAAAATCAGCGCCCGCGAATTGCGCAAATCTACGAAGATTTACCTTCTTGTTTTTTGGTTGTTTCCTCCACGCTTCTATATCTCAACGGATTTTTCTGGCCACTGGCCACCAACCACTGACCACTGCTTCCGTGTACATCGAATTTCACTCCCGCTCCGCTTTCAGTTTCCTGGAAGGCTCTACCCTGCCCGAGGACCTGATCTCTGTCTGCCATCGCTTGAAAATGCCTGCCCTGGCGCTGCTCGATCGGGACGGAGTTTACGGTTCGCCGCGTTTTTACCTGGCGGCTCAGAAAGCGGGACTGCAGGCACACATTGGGGCAGAAGTGACCTGTGCACCATTTCCGATTTCCAATTGCCAATTCCCAACCGAAAAACGTCCTGGTTCCGCCGCAAAAATTGGCCAGCGGCAATCGGCAATTGAAAATTCCTTCCGCCTTCCTCTGCTCGTTGCTTCCCAACCGGGCTACCAGAATCTCTGCCAATTGATCACGCGAATGAAGCTGCGTGCCCAGAAAGACGAAGGCGCTGTGCTCGAGCACGAACTCCAGCAACATTCTGCGGGGCTGATCTGTCTTACCGGCGGCGACGAAGGCCCGCTGGCCGCAGCTTTAAAGCGAGGAGGAACAGCGGAAGCCTATGGTTGCGTCGATCAGCTTACCGGGATTTTCGGCCGCAACAACGTCTATGTCGAACTGCAGCGCCATTTGCACCGCGAGGAAGAAGTCCGCAACCGCATTGCGATTGAGATTGCCCGCTCTCTCCAGCTTCCTCTTTTAGCGACCAACGGAGTCTGCTACGCCACGGCGCGAGACCGCGAACTTTGCGATGTCTTCACTGCCATCCGTCACCACCAGACCTTACTGACTGCGGGACGCCTGCTGGCGCGCAATTCCGAGCGCCACCTGAAATCTGCTGAAGAGATGTCGCAACTCTTCGCTGATCTGCCAGAGGCGATTGCCAATACCTGCGAACTTTCCTCCCGCCTCGAATTCAAGCTCAGCGACCTGGGATACGAATTCCCCAAATATCCCGTCCCGGCAGGCGAGACCATGATGTCGTTCCTGCGCCAGCGCACCGAAGAAGGCGCTCGCTGGCGCTATGGCATCTCGCTGTCAGGATCTGCAATCCCGCTCAACGGCTTCCATAATAAAGATCTGCAACAGCGTGCCCGCCGCCAGATCGAGCGCGAACTCAACCTGATCGAGAAACTCGATCTGCCTGGCTACTTTCTCATCGTCTGGGATATCGTTCGCTTTTGCCGCGAACAAAACATCCTCGCTCAGGGACGCGGATCGGCCGCCAACAGCGCAGTCTGCTATTCGCTCGGGATCACCGCGGTCGACCCCATCGGCATGGAACTACTCTTCGAACGTTTTCTCTCCGAAGAGCGTGGCGAGTGGCCCGACATCGACATCGACCTGCCCAGCGGCGATCAGCGCGAGCGTGTAATCCAGCACATCTATCAGCGCTACGGCGAACGAGGGGCCGCGATGACCGCCAACGTCATCACCTATCGCAATCGCATGGCCGCCCGCGAAATGGGCAAGGCGATGGGCTTTGATCTGGAAACTTTAAATAAAGTCTCTGCTGCGGTTGCGACCTGGGAATATCGTGATGCCAATGACGCGCTCGACCGGCGCTTCCACGATGCCGGTCTCGACCTCAAGCATCCGCGTCTGCGGAAATATTTCGAGCTGTGTACTGCGGTGCAGGATCTGCCGCGCCATCTTGGACAGCACTCCGGGGGCATGGTCATCTGCCAGGGACAACTCGACTCCGTCGTTCCGCTCGAACCGGCTTCCATGCCAGGCCGTGTTGTTGTGCAGTGGGATAAAGAAGACTGCGCCGATATGCGCATTATTAAGGTAGATCTGCTCGGACTCGGCATGATGGCGGTGCTGGAAGATTCGATCAACCTCATCCGCAAGGACTATCACCAGGAAGTCGATCTCGCTCACTTGCCGCCGGATGATCCCGATGTTTATTTGACCCTGCAGAAGGCTGATACGGTGGGCATGTTCCAGATCGAAAGCCGCGCGCAGATGTCCTGCCTGCCGCGCCTGCGCCCGGAACGTTTTTACGACATCGTGGTACAAGTGGCGATCATTCGTCCGGGACCGATCGTCGGCCAAATGGTGAATCCCTTTCTGCAGCGCCGCCAGGGCCGAGAAGTTGTGACCTATCCCCATCCCTCACTGGAGCCGGTGCTGGCACGCACGCTGGGAGTCCCGCTGTTTCAGGAGCAGTTGCTGCGCATTGCCATGATGAGCGCCAACTTCACAGGAGGCGAAGCGGAAGAACTACGCCGTGCCATGGGATTCAAGCGTTCACAAGCGCGCATGAAAGAGATTGAAGCAAAACTGCGCAATGGCATGACGCGCAACGGCCTGTCACAGGAAGCACAGGAACAGATCATCCTGTCCATCTCGTCATTCGCGCTTTATGGATTTCCCGAATCTCATGCGGCCAGCTTCGCCTTGATTGCTTATGCCAGCGCGTGGCTGAAGTGTCACTATCTAGGCGCCTTCACCGCTGCCTTGCTGAATAACCAGCCCATGGGTTTTTACCATCCCGCCACTCTCGTGAAAGATGCCCAGCGGCACGGACTGAAAATTCTTCCGGTGGATGTGACGAAGTCGGATTGGCTGTGCACGCTGGAACCAGTCGTCAGACAAGACTCTGTCGTTGGTTGTCGGCCGTCGGTCGTCGGCGAACCAGCTATCCGCTATCAGCCATCCCCCATCAGCCACAAGGCTTCAGCCGCTGAGGTCGACGGTCCATTCGAAACGACCGCGAACGCCGGTACGCATGTTTCGTGGGACGAAATTGGCTCCTACACCCGCTCGCGATCCAACGCTTCTTTCGCTTCTTTCAAGCCCAGTGCGTTCAGGGCAGGCTCCGAGACGGAGAACCCACGAGAATCCAAAGATCCCTCTGTGACAGCGCCTGCCCTGAGCCTAGTCGAAGGGTGTCTCTGGGGTGAAAAAGAACAGCCAGTTCCCGAACTTGCTCTTCGGCTCGGTCTCCGATATGTTCGCGGGCTGCGAGAAGCAGCCGCGCAAGCGCTGGTTCGCGAACGCAGCCTCGCGCCCTTCGCTTCTATTCACGACCTAACGCGCCGCGTCCCGGAACTCCGCAAGGATGAACTCACTACTCTTGCGGAAGTGGGCGGGCTGAATTTCATCGGAGAGAGATTTTCGATTTCCAATTTCCAATTGCCGATGGGTAAGAACGAAGAATTCCAATCGACAATCGGCAATCGCAAATTGAAAATCGCGCCAAACACTCGCCTCTCGGTGCTCTTCCACCGCCGCGACGCCCTTTGGCAAGTCGAGAAAGCCGTCCGCCGCTCCGGACCGCTGCTCGAAGAATTCTCGGAACCTGATTCTCCCTCGCCTCTCCAGATTATGACCCATGAAGAGCGCCTGGTCGCCGATTTTCACGGGACTGGCCTCACGGTCGGACCGCATCCCATGGCATACCGTCGTGCCGAAATGAAGGCATTGGGTATCCATTCCGCTTGCGAACTCAAATCGATCCCTAGCGGCCGGCGCCTTCGCATCGGAGGATGTGTCATCGCGCGCCAGCGTCCCGGCACCGCCAAGGGTTTCGTATTTCTCAGCCTGGAAGACGAAACTGGCATTGCCAATGCCATCGTCACGCCCGACCTGCTCGAGCAAAACCGCATTCTTCTCGTCGCGGAACGTTTTCTGATGGTCGAAGGCATCCTGCAAAATCAGGACAACGTGATTTCCGTGAAAGCGGAGCGTGTGCTCCCGCTTTCTGTCACTCAGGCCGCAACCAGCTCACATGATTTCCATTGAAATCGTTTACACGCCACCCCTAGACAATCACCCTAGAAAAAAGTTACTTTTCGATCTCCCCTAGCAATATTTTTTTGAGTTTCGCCCTGACAAATCCTCAAGCACCCGCGCTATAGTAGAAACATCATCCGCTACGAACCTTCAGCTCGATTTTTTCAGTCCTGGGCAAGAGTGTACGTATGTGGCTTATCCATCAATTTGACTCACTTCTTCGTTTAGGAGATTGCAAGGAGTACCCGAACATGGCAAAAGCAAAGACCCCTCGGACGAACACCCGCAGCAACACCAACGGCTCTACACCCGAAACCGTAACCACCACCGCCGAAATGCAGGCCGCCCAACCTGAACTCAAAGAGATCAAGCGAACTCTGTCGGAAGTTCGCCAAAATGTAATTCCCATCAACTTGGACGAGGAAATCCGCCGGCGTGCCTACGAACTGTGGGAACAACGCGGACACGAACCCGGACACGAGAACGAGCACTGGCTGATGGCCGAGCAGGAAATCGCTGCCCGCTACAACGTGCAGCGCCAGCATTCCGCGTAAACTCTCGGCTCCCTGACCTAAATAGGGCGAGCCCTGCGCCATTCTGCGCCTCAAGGTAGTTTCGTGCCCGAAGTTCTGCTTATCGACGACAACCTGGCGCAACTACGCACCCGCGAAGCTGTACTGCGGGCGGCAGGTATTTCGGTGGCCTGCGCCAGCACGGCCGTCGAGGCATTCGCGTTCCTGCAGCCAGTGGCAGCGAAGGTGCAGGTGATTGTTACCGACCACGTGATGCCGGGCGTCAATGGTTTTGTTTTCGTTCGGCAATTGCATGAACTCCGTCCGCAGGTGCCCGTCATCGTGATGAGCGGTTTAGCAGAAGCCGAAGCGCAGTATGCTGGGCTTGATGTCACTTTCCTGCACAAGCCCTGCCCGCCGGAATCGTTGATTCAGGCGGTGCGGGCCCGCCAACTGGAAACGTTGTAAATTCCGGCTAACGGTACCCAGGCCGGACTATGATTTCGCCGCTGGGGCAAATCCCCGCCTTGTACTTCTGGTACTTGTACATCCGGACCGGGCATGAGAAAAAAGTCTCTAACCACCCCGGATCTAGCAAGGACTTGACTTGCACACGGTTGCGATTCGTCGGGTCGAGTCGCATGGGTAACCGGATACCTCGCAAAGGCGCATAATAGAAGGGCTCGGCCCAAGGCTTGCGGTTGCTCTGGCGGCCTGTTTCTGCAAAGATATCCAAGGGTCTTGACATGATGCAGATAAGTAGCTTGGCGCTGCCTGAAATTGGCAGCTTCGCGCTGTTACTGGCGCTTGCCCTCAGCGTCTATTGCTTCTTCGCCGGCGTGTTCGCGCTGGCCGGAGGAGCGGGCTTGGAACGCCTGGGCGAAACCTCCCGGCGAGCGGGTGTCGCCGCCTTTGCTGCCGTGTTTCTGGCCGCGGTGGTGCTCGTAACCGCCGCCTTCAACGACGATTTCTCGATCGCCTACCTGTTCCACCACAGCAATCGCGACTTGCCCTTGCCCTACAAGTTCGCTGTCTTGTGGTCTGGCCAGGAAGGCTCACTGTTGTTCTGGTCCTTGCTGCTGGCGACCTACGGACTGGTGCTGCGCCTGCGCTACAAGACCGACCAGCGCCTGTTCGCGAACGCGTCCACTGTACTCGCAGGTGTCCAGGTCTTTTTCCTGCTCCTGCTGAATTTCGCTGCCCACCCGTTCGCGATTATGCAGGGAGCAGTCCCGCAGGACGGAAGCGGCCTGAATCCCCTTCTGCAATATCCGGAAATGGTGATCCATCCCCCCATGCTCTACCTGGGCTACGTGGGCATGACCGTTCCCTTCGCGTTCGCGTTAGGGGCGCTGATCATGCGCTATCCCGGCGAGAAATGGATCCACATCACCCGTCGATGGACGATGGTCGCTTGGGGATTCCTCACCTGCGGCATATTTCTGGGCGCACATTGGGCCTACTCGGTGCTCGGCTGGGGCGGATACTGGGGTTGGGATCCGGTTGAGAACGCATCGCTGATGCCGTGGTTAACCGGCACCGCATTCTTGCACTCCGTCATGATGCAGGAAAAGCGCGGAATGTTGAAGACCTGGAACGTTTGGCTTATTTTCTCGACATTCCTGCTGTCAATTTTTGGAACGTTTCTTACCCGCAGCGGCGTGGTGAGTTCGGTGCACGCCTTCGCGCAGTCTTCCATTGGTACCTGGTTTGTTGCCTTTATGGCGTTGGTTTTCGTGGTATGCGCCTATTTCTACGTGGCGAACCGCTCGCACCTGAAGAGCGAACACAAGCTGGAATCGATGATCTCGCGCGAGTCAAGCTTCCTGTTCAACAACCTGCTCTTCGTGGTCGCCTGCTTCACGGTTCTGTGGGGAACGTTGTTCCCGGTGCTCTCGGAGTGGGTGCAGGGCACGAAAGTCACGGTCGGGCCTCCCTTCTTCAACCGCGTCAATATCCCGGTAGCGCTCATGCTGCTGCTGCTCACGGCGTTCGGTCCGCTGCTTGCCTGGGGACGTACTTCCCTCGAAAGCCTCAAGCGCAACTTCCGGTGGCCGGCAGTCGGGGCCCTGACCGTCGCGATCCTGTGTATCGCTTTCGGAATGCGCCCCTGGAAGGACATTAGCTACTTCTACTCGCTGGTGGCGATTTCGCTAGCCGTGCTCGTGACCCTCACGGTTGCATCTGAGTTTTATCGTGGCGGCAAGGTTATCTCGCGACACACAGGCCAAGGCATGTTCGCTTCGATCGTGCAGTTGGGACATCGCAATACCCGCCGTTACGGTGGCTACATCGTGCACTTCGGCGTAGCGGTCGTAATTATTGGCTTCGTGGGCGCCGCCTTCAACCAGGACAAAGAGAAAGAGATGGGCTTTGGCGATCAGTTGCAGATCGGCAGCTACACTCTGGTCTGCCAATCGTACACACAAGACGACAAGGCCAACTATAGCAGTGAGTGGGCTGTGCTTGACGTGTTCCAGGGTGGCAAGAAAATCGACACTCTTTATCCCGAGCGCCGCTTCTATAAGGCCAGCCAGCAGACCGCCACCATGGTCGCTAACCGCTCCACATTCAAAGAGGATCTGTACCTCGTCTATGAAGGTCTCAACCAGGACACCGGACGGCCTATTCTCAAGGTACATCTGAATCCGCTGGTGATGTGGATTTGGGCCGGAGTATGGACCATGCTCATCGGCACCATCATGGCCTTGATTCCGAATTCGCTTCCGGTGCGCGTGCCTGCAACTGCACGTGTCCAGCCCGCCCCGGTGGGAGCCGGCGACTAATGCGGAATGAAATCAAGCCCGTGGCAAAACGCGCGGCTCAGTTCACGCTGGTGGTGTTCGCGTTGTTCACCTTTCTGGGCGTGGGCGATGAGGATGCACGCTTCAAGGATCTGGGCCACCACCTGATGTGTGTTTGCGGATGCAGCCAGGTGCTGCTCGAGTGCAACCACGTCGGCTGCCAGTATTCCGACCGCATGCGCGGAGAGCTGATTACGGCGATCGATCGCGGTGACAACGACGATCTGGCACTTCAGTCGTTCGTGCAGAAGTACGGAGCAACGGTGGTGGCAGCTCCCAGCACCAAGGGCTTCGGCCGGGTAGCGTGGGTAATGCCCTTCGTCGCTCTTCTTGCAGGAATGGCGACTCTCGTTCTGGTGGTGCGCGCCTGGAAGATGCGACCCACCCCCGCACTTGCCGACGGCATAAGGCCCGCACAGGGCGCGGAACTCGAGCGCTTCCGTGAGCAGGCGAATAAGGAGACGGACCTGTGACGATTTTCATTTGCGCGCTAGTCACGCTGGGCGCTCTGTTCTACATCTTCTATATGCCGGGCGAGATTTACACCGGCCCAGTGAAAACCCGCCTCGCCTATCTGCGCGAGCGCAAGGAAGCGGTATACGAAAACCTGCGCGACCTGAACTTTGAATACAAGGCGGGAAAATTTCCGGAGTCTGACTTCCTGGAAATGAAAACTTCGCTGGAGGATGAAGCTGCCGCCATCCTCGCGGAAATCGCCCGCCTCGAGCAGGCCGCAGCGATGGCTGCTTCAACCCGTGAAAGAAAAGGAGCGAGGATTTGAAACTTTCCCCCAAGTTTGCGGTGCTTCTGATTCTGATCCTGTGTGCCTGCGCCGCCGCTGAGACTCTCACCGGGACAGTCAAGAACGGAACTACAGGAAAGCCCGCGGCGGGCGATGACGTCGTCCTTATCAAGCTGGGCAACGGCATGGAAGAAGCGGCGCGCACCAAGGCCGACTCCAAGGGCAACTTCAGCTTCAATCTCGACGACCAAGGGCCGCATCTGATCCGCGCCATCCATCAAGGCGTGACCTATCACCGCATGGCGCCTCCGGGAACGCCCTCCGTCGAAGTCGAAGTCAACGACGTGAGCAAGAAGCTCGACGCCATCTCCGTGACGGCCGATGTCAATCGCTTCCAGGTGGAACAAGGCCAACTCGAAGTCGTTCGTCTGTTCGCGGTCAACAACACCTCCAAACCGCCCAAGACCCAGATGAACGATCACAACTTCGAGTTCTATCTGCCCGAAGGCGCGAAGGTCGTGCAATCGATGGCCAAGACGGCCGGCGGCCAGCCCCTGAACTCGGCTCCCGTGCCGCAGGCCGAGAAGAACCGTTATGCGTTCATCTTCCCGCTGCGACCGGGCGAAACGCAGTTCCAGGTTGCTTACCAGTTGCCCTATTCCGGCTCGGCCACAATTGATCCGAAGTCGGTATATGGGACTCAGCACTTGGTCGTGATATTCCCAAAATCGATGCAATTCGAGCCAGGCTCGGGCGCACATTTCGAGTCCATGAACGATCCCCAGCAGGCCGACGCGACTGTTCAGGTGGCCACGCTGACGCAGCCCGGGCAGCCGTTGGGCTTCAAACTTTCGGGAACCGGCACACTTGCGTCGAATGTGGGTGGTGGCGGTTCCGAAGCTGGTTCCGCGGGCGGCGCCATGGGTGGGCAGAGCGGAGACTCTCGTCCCGGTGGAGGCCTGGGGCCGCCGATCGACGCGCCTGACCCGTTGCAGAAATATCGCTGGTGGATTATCGGGGGATTTGCCGCTGCTCTTGCAGTTGGCGCCGTCTACGTGGCTAACCGGCAACGCGCCACGGTTGCTCGTGCCGCCGATGCTGGGATGGGTGTGGATTTCGAAGTCCCCGAACTGCCTCAGCCGGTCGCGCCACGAGTGTCAAGACCGGCGCCTGCTCCCGCTCCGAGGGTTCCCGCGGCCAGTTCGGTGGCACCTGCGTCTGCACCTTCGGCTACCGTCGCTGGACCGTCCATGCTGCTAGAAGCCTTAAAAGAAGAACTGTTTCAGCTGGAAGTCGAGCATAAGCAGGGCAAGATCAGCCAGCAGGAATACGAAAAGGCAAAAGCCGCGCTGGACGGCACGCTTGAGCGTGCGATCAAGCGTGGGGCTCAGACGTAGCGGACCGCGTCAGCGCAAGCACGGCATCTCCCGTCAGAAGACGCGTCGACTTTTCTGGGTGCGACCTCGTCGCCTTCTACCCACCTAGGAGAGCATCACCGCCGTGGGCAACATCCCCTGATAAGACAACCGTTACGTCCTAGGCAACGCAGGGCGGCACGGTCCAAGTCTAACGAAGCATCCCCCCGGGGCGCCGCGCATCCAATGAAGCACAGGAAGTGCCCTATGGGAAACACGTTCAAAACCGCATTTCTGTTAACGGCGCTCACGCTGTTGCTGATGTTCCTCGGGCGTGTCTTTGCTGGAGAGCAGGGCATGGTCATCGCGCTGGTATTGGCCGGTGTGATGAACTTCGTCGCTTACTTTTTCTCCGACAAGATCGCGCTGGCCACCTACCGCGCCCAAGCCGTCACGCGGGAGCAACTGCCGCGCGTCTATCAGGTGGTGGAGCGCCTTACCCAGAAGGCCGGGCTCCCGATGCCCAAGATCTACGTAATACCCACCGAGTCTCCGAACGCATTCGCAACGGGCCGCAATCCCCAGCACGCGTCTGTAGCGGTGACTCAGGGCATTCTGAACCTGTTGAACGACGAGGAACTGGAAGGCGTGCTGGCGCATGAATTGGGACATGTGAACAACCGCGACATCCTGATCAGTTCGATCGCCGCGACCCTGGCGGGCGCGATTACATATCTCGGCCAGATGGGCCGCTTCGCGATGATCTTTGGTGGAACGGGTGGCGATCGTGACGAGCGTCGCGGGGGCGGCCTCGGCGCCCTCCTCATGCTGATCCTGGCCCCGATTGCGGCGATGCTGATTCAGTTGGCAGTCTCTCGCTCGCGGGAATATCACGCCGACGAGACCGGAGCACAGTTAACGGGAAATCCCTACGCGTTGGCCAGCGCCCTGGCCAAGCTCGACACGTACTCAAAGCGTCTGCCCATGGCTGCCAGCCCGTCGACTGCACACTTGTTCATCATTCAGCCCGTGTTGGGAGTGGATGTGGGCAGCCTGTTCTCCACCCACCCACCCATCGCCAAGCGAATCGAGCGTTTGACGGGACGTCCGGCGGAGTTCCAGAAAGCAAGCTAAGAAAAAGCAGATCACTCTGCCCGCAAGATCTCCGTCCCGGACCGTTCGAATCACAGGGCGAAGAGTCGAGGCTCAAGACTGAAGGCTGCCGCCTGAAGACCTGCTCCGTGACGTTGGTAACCGCTTCCGCTCCCGTCCCCATAGTAGAATCGCCTTTTGCATGTCCCCAGAGACCGCTACCGCCGCCGCCAATCGCGCAGGGCAACTGGAAACCACGCTCCGGAAAGTCATCCGCGGCAAGGACGACGTCATCCGGCTGGCCCTGGTTTCCGTCTTCGCCCGTGGCCATCTTCTTATCGAGGGCGTACCCGGCGTAGGCAAGACGACTCTGGGCCAAGCCCTAGCCCGCGCTCTGGACTGCAGCTTCCAGCGTGTACAGTTCACCAGCGACATGCTGCCCTCCGACGTTCTGGGCATTTCGATCTACTCCGCGATCGAACAGCAATTTGAATTCAAGCGCGGCCCGGTGTTCACCAACACCCTGCTGGCCGACGAGATCAACCGGACCACGCCGAAAACACAGTCGGCCCTGCTCGAGGCCATGAACGACGGCCAAGTCACGGTGGATGTGCGGTCTTACCCGCTACCCCAGCCTTTCCTGGTCATTGCAACGCAGAATCCGGTGGAGCATCACGGAACGTACCCGCTGCCCGAGTCGCAACTCGATCGCTTTCTGATGCGAATACACATGGGATATCCCGACGGCGACGCGGAGCGCGAAATCCTTCGCTCCGCGGCGGGGGCCGTCCAACTGGACAGCCTGGGCCCAGTCCTCACCGGCGCGGACGTGCTCGAAATGCAGCAAGTCGCCTCGCAGGTGCGGGTGGACGATGCGCTAGTGAGCTACGCGCTCGCCATCATCCGCAAGACCAGGGATACGGAATTCCTTTCCCTTGGAGTTTCTCCCCGCGGCTCCCAGATGCTCTATCGTGCCGCCCAAGCCATGGCCTTCCTCGAAGGCCGCAATTTCTGCATTCCGGAAGACTTCAAGCCATTGGTAGTGCCCGTCTTCGCGCACCGCGTGGTGGTGAGCGGATCCTACTCCTCAACCCTTAGGAGATCCGACCAGGCCGAGCAGGTGATGCGCGAGATTGCGGAAAGCGTGCCTGTGCCGATGTAAGAACCCAGTTCTCAGATCTCAGAAGAGCGAAAATTTCGAGTCACGCCGAGTCAAGCAATATCTGTCACTTTTGTGCTAATTTCTTGAAGGTCTCCAATCGAGAACTGTGCACCGACACCTGAGAACTGCCTTCCCATGACTATTCTTCGCTTCCTCATGCTTCTTTCCCTTATCGTCTGGATCGGAGGAATCATCTTTCTTTCGTTTGTGGAAGCTCCGACAGCCTTTTCCGTAGTCCCGACCCGACATATGGCGGGCACGGTCGTCGGACACTCCCTCAGCATCCTGCATTGGATGGGTTTGTTCTCCGGGGTCGTCTATCTCGGAAGCTCGATGCTGCTCAGCAGCCTCACCACCGACTCCGCTCAGCCCTTCGCCGTCCGCCATGTGCTTGTCCTAGCGATGCTTCTCCTGACGGTGGTCTCACAATTCGGAATCTCTCCGAAAATGGCCAGCCTGCGCGCTTCGTTTGGTGACATCGATTCTGTTCCGGCGGATAGTCCCGAACGCGTCAGATTCGACGCCCTGCATCGCTGGTCTGTGCGACTGGAAGTGGCAGTTCTCGCTCTGGGACTGGCCACGGTATTTTGCACCGCACGGTCGCTTCCCTGAGCCGTCTCGGATTCGGGTTCTACCGTGAATCCGCGCTCGAGTTCAGATCGTGGCAGGACCCTTTGGGGGTTGAGCAGGTCTCCGTTTGGTCTCGCCCCACCATTCATTTATTCTGGAATGTTTGATCCCCGCCGCCAGCCTCACTGAGCTGTGAGCGGACGGCTGAAAGCTGCTTTCCTATGAAATCAGGAATCATTGGTCTGCCCCAGGTGGGCAAGACATCTCTCTTCCGCATGCTTACGAAGGCGACTCTCTCCGCTCACGCGCTGGCCAATCCCCGGGAAGCGCACATCGGAGTCGCCAAGGTCCCAGATGATCGCCTCGATCGCCTGGCCGCTGTTTACAAACCCAAGAAACTCACGCACGCGTCCATCGAGTATGTCGACGTCGGCGCCATTGGGCAGGACGCACTAAAAGAGACGGCCTACATCGGCCACTTGCGCCAGGTCGACGCCCTTCTCCATGTGCTGCGCGCATTCGAAGATGACTCGATCCCTCACGTCGGCCCCATCGATCCTCTGCGCGACATCAAGAACGTCGAATTTGACCTGATGGTCAGCGACCTCGGCCAGATCGAGAAGCGGCTCGAGCGGCTGGTGAAAGACCTCAAGAAGATGCGTTCGCCGGAACTCGAGAAAGAAAACGATTTGCTCCTTAAGGCCAAAGCCCACCTGGAAACCGAAAAACCGCTGCGCGAAATGGAAATGACTCCCGAAGATAAGAAGCGCATTCGCGGTTTCATGTTCCTGAGCGAGAAGCCGATGCTGTATGTGCTGAACGTCAGCGAAACACAGGAGCTGGGAAAGGCACACGAAGGCGCCGTGGCCAAGTACAACCTGATCGAAGTGGCCTCCCGTCCGAACGCCGGCGCCACCGCGATCTGCGGCAAAGTGGAGGCCGAACTCACCGAAATGAGCGATGAGGACGCCGCGGAATTCCTCTCCAGTTACGGCCTAACCGAGAGTGGCCTGGCTCGTCTCATTCGCAACACCTACCACCTGCTCGGCCTGATCTCATTCCTGACCATTGGCGAAGACGAATGCCGCGCATGGACGATTCCTGTCAACACGCGCGCTGTCGAAGCGGCCGGCGCGATCCACTCCGACCTCGAGAAGCACTTCATCCGCGCCGAAACCATCCGCTGGGACCAACTGCTCGAAGCGGGCTCCGAAGCCAACGCCCGCGCTAAAGGCACACTTCGTCTGGAAGGCAAGGACTACATCGTGCAGGATGGGGATGTGATGCATATACGGCATAGCGGGTAGAAGTACCGAGTTGCGAGTACCGAGTACCGAGAGGACGCCGTCTCGAACTTATGACCCAGCACTACCAAGACCCCATCGCCTGGCAGAAAGAGATGGATCTCGTGACGGCCGTCTATGCGGCTACCGACACGTTCCCCAAGCGAGAGGTTTATGGTCTCACCGATCAGATTCGAAGAGCTGCCCTATCAATTCCCAGTAACATCGCGGAAGGGCAGGGGCACTTCAATCGCGCGGAATTTCTTCATTCTCTGCAGTATTCTCGAGGCTCCCTCGCGGAACTAGAAACCCAGTTGCTGATCGTGCGCCGCCGGCAGTGCCTGGCCGAGGCTGACGGACTTTTAACGCGGGCAGACGAACTCAGCCGGATACTGAGTGGTCGGATCAACTCGCTCAAGGCCGACAAGTAATCTGCGCTTCCACGGCCGGAGAGTGGACGCCAGACTCACAAGACCTGTACCCTCTATCGAAAATGCGCGCGCCTCAGACCCAAAATACACCACTCACAACTCGCTACCGGCTGATTCCTCGTGGCTCGGTACTCGCTGCTCGGTCCTCGGTGCTCACCCGATGAACCCCATCCTCACGAGCATCCTGCTCGGCCTTACTGCTGCCGGAGCCAACATCTTCGGCGGCGCCATCATCGTTCAGAGAGACTGGGAGCGTCGCTACCTCAAGTACTTCGTGGCTCTGGGAGCGGGGTTCATGCTGGCTACGGCGCTGGTCGAAGTCGTGCCTACCAGCCTTGAAATCGGCGGCAGGTATGCGGCTTTCTTGGTGCTGCTCGGCTATCTGATCATTCACTTTTTCGAGCACACCGTGACACCCCACTTTCACTTTGGCGAGGAAACCCACCAGGACGAATTCGTCCATCCCCACAAGGGGTTTTCCGTCCTGATGGGATTGCTGATCCACACTTTCTTCGATGGCATCGCCATCGCCTCCGGATTCCTGGTGTCGAACTGGCTCGGATGGATCATCTTCCTGGCCGTCTTCCTCCACAAAATTCCCGAGGGGTTCACGGTGTCTTCGGTGATGCTGGCCAGTGGCCGCAGTCGCGGGTTTGCCTGGGGGGCATCCGTGCTTCTCGGAGCAGCCACGTTGGCCGGAGTCCTCACCATGGCGCTCTTCCGCCATCAGGTAAACGAAGGACTTCCTCTGGCAGGCGGGGTAACAATCTATGTAGCCGCCTCGGACTTGATTCCCGAAGTGAACAAGGAGCCCGGTGTGAGGATGGCCTTGGTGGTCTTCTTAGGAGTGGGATGTATGTTCTTGCTGGATCATTTTTTTCATGCACACTGAGGAGCAGCTTCTCAGTTCTCAGTAATTCGACCGAGTGAAGCTGAGGTGGTTGCCCAATTTTCTCTGCTTAAGTTTTCTCTCCGGCCCCGTTCTTGAGGCTTTGACCGAGAACCGAGAACTGAAAACTTGCTTACTCCACCTGATGCTTCGCCGTATATCCGTCCCTCGAGTAGATCTGCACCTTCACATCCTTGCCCTTCTGGTCTCGTACCTTGAGCGCACCACCGTCGGGAGCCACCAACTCAATCTTCAGCTTGCGGTAGCTACCGTCCAGCTTGGTATTGGTGGGATGGTAGGCAAGTGTGTACTGATTCCGAATGTCACTGCCGACATCGTGGAAAATTTCGGGCAGTTCGCCCTCAAAGCGTGGGAAGTAGGCACGGCCGCCGGTGATGTGGGAGAACGTGTTCAGCTGGTTGTCGGCCTGCAGCCAGTCGGTGGTCATGATGCCACCGGCGCCGCCCATCATGGCATCAATTCTTTCGCGGTACGCACGGCCGATGCTTACGGCATAGATCGTCACGTTCTGCGTATTCTTCAGCTTCTTGATGATCTGGTCGAGATTCAGCTTGCTGAACGTGTCGCGGCCCGTAGAGATCAGAATGATGTACTTGCGTCCTTCAATCGTTTCCACCCGGTCGATCGTGTCGTACAACGCGTCGAACAGGTTGCGCTCAGAGAAGCCGGGAATGCGCAGCATGTTCAGCGCTCCCATCACGGCGCGCTTATCCTGCGTAAAGTCCGTGAGGATCTCCGGCTTCATGTCGTAGGAAACGACCGCAATCCAGTCCTCTGGCTTCAGCGTGGCGGCGAAGTTGTACGATGCGTTCAGCGCCTCATACATGTAGTTGAGATTCGTCGATGCATACTCAATGAGCATGACCGCCGTGATCGGCGCCGCCGACTGATTGAAGTTGGAAATCGCCTGGGGATTTCCGTCCTCGAAAATTTTGAAGTTCTCTTTCTTCAAGCCCGGCACAAACTGCCCGTCCTTGGTCGTGACCAGCACGTCCAGGTTGACGAGCGGGACGTCCACCTTGATGGAGTAATCGGGCATCCCCTCGATCTTCTTGGGCTTGGTCGGTGCAGGCGGAGGCGGTTCTTCGTCTTTCTTCCGCGGGATCGCGTACGGGCCGACGTCGCTGCCTGGCCCTCCAGCCTCGGGAGGGGCTTCCTGCTGGTTGGGACTCTGCTGGGTGTTGGCGGGCGGTCGCTGTGACTGGTCTTGCGCGACGACTCCCGCGACCAGCAGCCCGAAGGCGGCCAACACTAGTGTTGGCAATAGCTTACGGAGGATGTATTTTTGCATGGTGCCCACTGCATTTCCCTGGACGGGTTGCGAAAGTTAAACATTCTCTCGCAATATTCTTGATGGTAGTATAGACGCAAAGTGGCGCGATTGGGATGTTTTGCGTAGTCCCAACGTGCTCCTCCTCCCGGCAACGACTTGCCATCGTTCGGAGTCTAAATTTGTTGGGCTTAAGCCGTTGGCAGGCCTTCAAGGTAATTTCATGAGAAAAGTTGTCCTTCCGTTGGTTGTTCTCTCCTGTTTCTTCACCCTTCTTGCGACCGCAGCGGAAACGCCCGGTGCGCGAGCTCCGAAAACGACCGGGACCATCCCCGTGAGCCAGATTCACAAAGGCATGCGCGGCGTGGCGTACACGGTGTTTCAGGGCACGACGCCGGAGGCCATGGACGTCGAAGTCCTCGGCGTACTGAAGGACATGAACGGGCCGAAGGGTGACATCATTCTCATCCGCTTGCACGGGCCCAAGGTCGAGTACACCGGTGTGGTTGCGGGCATGAGCGGCAGCCCGGTTTACTTCGACGGCAAACTCGCGGGCGCGCTGGCGTTCCGTATCGGCGAATTCTCCAAAGAGCCCATCGCGGGCGTGACCCCGATCGCCGACATGCTGGAGATTAATGCTTTTGACAAGAGCCCTGGCGGGGCCCCCTCCGACGCGAGTGTTGGCATGGGGAAGGCCGCCACCAAGACTTCCGGCCCAGGAGAACCCAGCAGCCTGCCGGTGCAGAACTATGCTAATTATCTGAAGCCGATCGAGGCTCCCCTTGTGTTCAATGGGTTCAGCGAAGAGACTGTGAAGCTTTTCGCTTCCCAATTTGCTTCCGCAGGCATTGTCCCGGTAATGGGCGCGGGTTCCGTCAGTGACGCGAAACAGCCTGAGCCGCTCGAGCCCGGTTCCTCCATCAGTGCGATTCTGGTGCGGGGCGACATGGACATCGCCGCCACTTGCACAATCACCTATCTTGATCCCCAGCGTCTGCTGGCGTGCGGACATCCGCTGTTGCAGTTTGGCAGCGTTGATCTGCCGATGAATAAGGCCGACGTACTGGCAACGCTTCCCTCGCCACTGAACGCCTTCAAGATCGTCAACACCACCGAGCCCGTCGGAGCCTTTGTACAGGACCGCCATACCGGCATCATGGGCATTTTGGATAAACAGCCCGACATGATCCCGGTGACATTGACGATCAAGAATGGTGACGCGACCAAAGAAATTCACTACGAAGTGCTGAACAACGCGCGCCTGAGTCCGGTCGCCATGATGGCCACGGTCTTCAATGCGCTGCATGGCATTAACGACTACGGTGAGGAAACCACCTACCGCCTCAAGGGCGTGATCAGCGTCAAGGGCTATCCGGACGTAAAACTCCAGAACATGTTCGCGCCCACCGATTCTGGACAGCCCGCCGCGTTCCTGGCCGCGCTGTCGTTGGGCGACCGCTTTGGCCGCATCTACGACAACCCGTTCGATGTGCCCGCAGTCAAGGCCGTGAACCTCGCGTTTGATCTGGTGAAACAACGCCGCTGGGCTCGACTGGAAAGCGCGCGGGCCGATCTGACGGAAGCGCGTCCGGGCGACGAAATTACCGTTGAGACCGTGCTCGCCCCGTATCGCGGCGATCGCGTGGTCCACCGAATCGCCATCAAGATTCCCACCTCTGCCTCGAAAGGCCCGCTGCGCATCCTCGTAAGCGACGGCGACACGCTCGACCGCATGCGTCGTGGAATGCCCATGATGGCTCGCAAACTCGATCTCGCTTCGACCATCGCGCTGCTGAACAAAGAACACTCCAATAACCGTGTCTACGTGTCGTTGCTCGAAGCCGATCCGGAGGCCATGGTTGCCGATAAGGTGATGCCGACCCTGCCGCTCTCTGTCATGAACATCATGGAAAACATGCGGGGCACGCAGGAGATGGTGGTGTTGGGCGAATCGCAGGTCAACGAAGCTGCGACCCCGCCACTCGACTTCGCCGTTGCCGGCGCGCAGGTACTGACGATTACGATCAAGTAGCATCAGCCGTCTTGCAGTTCCGGGTGCCGTGTTACCCTGAACCTTCCCGCGCCACATACTGAATATCGAGGTCCAAACTTGCACATTCAGCCGCGGATGTTTGCCATCCTGCTTGGTATTTCCCTGACCACCACCGCTTTCGCCGAAGGCACCCGCACCTGGGAGCAATCGAAGTTCGAAGAACTCACCAAGGGCACCGCCACGGGCATCGCCATCCGCAGCATGGGCGGTCTCGAACTCGCGCCTGCCTTCAAGGCGCTGTACACGGCGCCGTCGACCTACATTTGGTCGATTACCTCCGATGACGCCGGCAATATCTACGCCGCTGCCGGTTCCCCCGCCCGGGTGTACCGCATCACGCCCGACGGACAGGCCACGACCGTCTTTGAACCCACCGAGTTGCAGGTGCAGGCACTGGTCGTTGACAAGAATGGCGTCATCTACGCCGGAACCGCGCCCGACGGCAAGGTCTACAAGATTGAGCACAAGACCGGCGCCAAAACTGATCCGACCGCGAAGTCGAGTCCCCCGGACAAATCCAAGGGACAGGTCGATCCTAACTGGATGTCTTCCGTGTACTTCGATCCGGGAACCAAGTACATCTGGGATCTCGCCCTCGACAGCTCAGGCGACATCTTCGTCGCCACCGGCGACAAGGGGGAGATTTATCGAGTTACGCCCAAGGGTGAGCACTCGGTGTTCTTCAAAAGTGATGAAGCTCATATCCGGGTGCTGGCGCTTGATCCTAAGGGGAACCTGATCGCCGGTTCCGACGGCAGCGGCTTGGTCTATCGCATCTCGCCTGCGGGGGAGGCCTTTGTCCTTTACAGCGCGCCTAAGAAGGAGATCACCGCGCTCGCGCTGGATGGCGCCGGAAACATTTACGCCGCCGGCGTCGGCGAAAAGCGTCCCAGCTCAAGCATGATGCCTGGTTTCGGGCAGCCCACTGGACCTACGCCCTCCACTTCACCGGCCCCGGCCCTGCCGCCGGGAGTGGTCCTCACGCCCACCCTGGGCAGCATGACAGGCATGATGAACTTCCCCGCGCCTGGCGCGGGAGCCAGCGGCGGCTCTGAGATCTATCGAATCGCGCCCGATGGCTCGCCAACACGGCTCTGGACATCGCGCGAAGACATCGTGTATGCCCTGGCCTTCGATCCCCAAGGGCGCCTGCTTGCGGGCACCGGCAACCGCGGACATGTCTTCGCGATGAAGGGCGAAGACGATTTCACCGATCTGCTCAAAGCGGGCACTTCGCAGGTGACGGCCTTCGCCAAAGCCCCTGGCGGCGGCCTGTACGCCTCGGGAAGCAACCTGGGCAAGATTTTCGTGCTGGGCCCAGCGCTTCAGACGGAGGGTACCTACGAAAGTGACGTCTTTGATGCGAAAATTTTCTCGCGCTGGGGACGCGCCGATTTCCGCGGAACCGGCAACATGGAACTGTTCGCTCGCAGCGGTAACGTCGACAATCCCGACCGCAACTGGAGCCCCTGGAAGAGAATCGACAACCAGACCGGGGAGACCGGGATTCCGGCGGCGCGCTTTGCGCAGTGGAAAGCTGCGCTGCACTCCGGAAGTCCGGCGCCGCGCCTGGACAGCGTGACGCTCAATTATCTGTCGAAGAACATGGCGCCTGACATCGACGACGTTGGAGTCCAGGTCGCAGTCCGCTACCAGCCGCTTCCAAAACCAGTTGGCACGACGGTGGACCTCGGCAGCGGCACTTCCGGGATAACGCCGGTGCAGCCGCGCTTCGAACCTCCTGTCCCTTCCACGCACGATCGCGATTCGCTGGGCGTGAAATGGGTAGCGCACGATGACAATGATGACCAACTCATCTACTCGCTCTACTACCGCGGCGACGGTGAGACCCGCTGGCTTCTTCTCAAAGATGGCCTGACCGACAAGTTCTATTCCTTCGATGCCAGCCTGCTGCCGGACGGCGGGTACACCTTTAAAGTGGTCGCCTCCGACGCTCCGTCGCACACCCCCGGGGAAGCGCTCACAACCGAGAAAGAAAGCCCCCGCGTCGAGATCGATACCACGCCGCCCCGTGTCGAAAATATTGCTGCTGCGGTTGAGGGTGACAAGATCCACGTAAGCTTTCGTGCCGTGGATGGGTTCTCCATCATCAAACGCGCGGAATATTCCATCGATGCCGAAGATTGGCAGTACGTCGAACCGGTTGGCCAGCTGGCAGACGCTAAGACCGAGAACTACGACTTCAAAGTCGCGATTCCGGTGGATGATGCGGGCACTGGTTCGGTCGCGTCGGCCCGCAAGGCCAAGAAGAACGACGCTTCCTCCGGACCGGTGGAGCACGTCGTGGTGGTGCGAGTCTACGATCGCTATGACAACATGAGTTCGGTAAAGACCGTGATCCGAAGCCGCTAGGATGTGTGGTAGTTCCCAAAGCCTTTAACCGCAAAGGTCGCAAAGTGTTCACAGAGTTCGTCAAGGGTTTCTTTGCGTCCTTCGCGAAAGCTTGCCGCCCTTTGCGGTTCAGGCCTTCTCTTCGACCCCCGGCGCGGCCGCGAGTGCCTACGCCGCAGTGACCGAACTCGCGGGATGCAGTTGATCCGCGTTCCTCAGTTCTGGAAACAGCCACGCCCAGAGTGCAATCACGGCCAGCGTCCCAACTCCACCCAGCACAACCGCAGGAACGCTCCCCAACCAGTGCGCTGTCAGCCCGGACTCGAATTCTCCCAGCTCGTTCGATGCGCCGATGAAGAGCATATCGACTGCGTTCACGCGCCCGCGCATCTCGTCGGGGGTGGCAATCTGCACCAAGGTCGCGCGAATGATGACGCTGACCATGTCCGTCGCGCCCACCAACAGCAAGGCAATCAGCGACAGCACGAGACTACGCGAGATCCCAAACAGTATCGTGCACACCCCGAACCCGGCCACGCACCACAACATGATCATTCCTGCTTTGCCCCGGATGGGTCGCTGCGCGAGGAATAGTGCCATGATCGCGGCACCCACTCCCGGAGCACTGCGCAAGATCCCAAGTCCCCAGGGCCCGGTCTTGAGAATTTCGCTCGCATAGACCGGCAGTAGTGCCACAGCGCCCCCGAGAAGTACCGCGAACATATCGAGCGAGATCGACCCCAGCACCACTTTCTCGCGCCAGACGTAGCGGAACCCGGCCATCACAGTATTCAGGCTCATTTCTTCTGCAGGTCGCGCCTGTGTCTTCGAATGGATGCGCAGGGTAGCAGCCCAGGCAACCACGCTGGCGATAACGGCCGCTCCGTACACGACGGACGGCCCGTGAAAGATCGCGTACAAGACCCCGCCGACGGACGGCCCCAGGATGAAGGCCGCCTGCAGCGTGCTCGCATTCCAGGCAACGGCTTTCGAAAAATATTCCACCGGCACCAACTGGGGGAGCAGGGCGCGGCTTGCAGGCCAGTTGAAGCAGCGAACTATACCCAGCAAAAGCAGCACGGCGTAGATCAAGTGGACAGAAAGGATGTGACGCAGCGTGAGGGCTAGAAGCAGACCCGAGCACAGGATGAACCCGAAGTAGCAAACAAGAAGCAGTCGGCGCCGATCGTGGCGGTCGGCGGCGTGCCCGGCAACCAGGAACAGCAGAACGCCTGGCAGAAATTGCGCGAGCCCCACGAGGCCAAGGTCGAGTGGCCGGTGCGTGATCTCATACACCTGCCATCCCACCGCAACCGACTGCATCTCCACAGCGGTCACGATGAAGAAGCGGGCAGTCTGGTAAAGGGTGAAGTCGGGATAAACGAAATTGATCCTGCGGAAGATGAAACTCCGGGAGTCCCCCATTGCTTCTACTTTGCCACAAAACAGCATGTGGAGCGACGGGCGTCCCCGTCCGTCCGGACAGACCGCCGCTGGCAAATCCGCACGCTAGAATGAATTGGTGCTAGATCTCATTCGTATTTTCGGATGACTGGCCTCAGTCATTTACTCGACCATTCCCGCTTTCTGGCTTGTGATTCACAGCCGTGCGGAGTTCTGGCGCGCACACACCGGTTCGCCTTATCGTGTCCTTGTTCCACTCTGGATCGGCATGTGGGCGGTGGTTGCGACAATCACGGTCCGCTGGCGAGACGTCCCGCTTTATGACACAGCATGGACCTGGCTTCCAGCCGTTGTTCTCTTCGCCGTGGGAACGTGGCTTTACTGGGCGAGTGGCCACCAGTTCAGCCTGCAACGCCTGATCGGTGTTCCTGAACTACGAGTGGGACACACGGATCAGAATCTGGTCACAACCGGCGTCCACGGCTGCGTTCGCCATCCTATCTATCTGGCTCACCTATGCGAGATGCTGGCATGGAGCGTGGCGACAGGCCTTGCAGTCTGTTACGGCTTGACCGCGTTCGCCCTGGTGACCGGTAGTCTAATGATCCGCATGGAGGATGCCGAACTCGAGAGACGTTTTGGTCGTGAGTTTCGCAACTACCAAGCCTGAACACCCGCGATTTTCCCGAAACTACGAATGCTCCATGTGAGTTCGGAGTCCAGACTGCTCCAAATTGTGGCATGCTTCGCAGTGCTTCTGATCGCGTTTACAGCCAGCCTGGCCTATGCTTATGCCAGGCGCGACCAACCCATGCTCTTCCAACACGGAACGCCCGAAGTACCCGGCGGGCGAGCGATAGCAGTCATGAATCCGTTTCGAAGTGTGACTTCCGAACGTACAGCTGAAAGATTGATCAGAGGTTTGCACACCTTGGAATGCGACAAGATCATTGCACCTTTCAGTTCGGACGATCGAATCTGTCGGGTTTTGCGTCAGGACCGCCAAGCCGATCTGATCGGGCGGAAAGACGGTGAATCGTGTCGAGTTCTGGTCTACGACTTACCCAGGAGCCGATCCAGGTCGTGGGTTCAATTTGTTCGCGATGAAAGCGGCTTTGAAATTCGGAGCGTTTCCTTGATTCGTTAGCACCAAAACATTGGAGCGTCTCCTGAGCATCGACCAGCACATGGCTGGTTTAGAACTATGCTCACAGTCTGCATCTCGCGGGACTGGCGTCTATAATCCGCTTTTGGTTAAATGCCAACGGCCAATTGGCCAATTGCTGCCTTCCATGCGCTTCGAACTTTTCGTCGCAACCCGTTATCTCCGCGCCAAACGGCGTCAAGCCTTCATCGGCGTGATCACCGCGATCTCGGTACTTGGGGTTGCGGCTGGCGTCGCTTCGCTCATTGTCGCGTTGGCCATCAACAACGGCTTCCGTCAGGACTTGCAACAGAGACTCTTGGGCTCGACCTCGCATGTCAGCTTGCTGCGGGTGCAAAGCGACGGCATCAAGGACTGGCAGCCCCTACTGGAGCGTCTGAGCAAGGAACCACATGTGGTTGCGGCCGCGCCTGCGGTCTACGAACAGGTGCTGATCTCCCGCGGTCCCCGCGCGCGCGGAGCGGTGCTCAAGGGGATGATCCCTGCCTACGAGCGCAGGGTTAGCGATCTGTTGCACACAGTGAAGGTCGGCTCCGCGGATGCACTGAATGAGAGTCCACAAGCTGACATGGCCGCCGCTCGAACGCACGCGCGCGACTCCACACCGGACGCTGGCAATAGTGCCCGCGCCACACCGGACACGCAATCCGACCAGTCTCCAGATTCGCTCAGCGGAGTCGGTCAGCGTGTCGCAGCAATGGCACCCATCATTCTCGGCAAAGACATGGCCGACGAACTGGGCGCCACCGTCGGCTCGGTCGTGCTCGTCACCAGCCCTCAGGGAGAGTTGACGCCCTTCGGAATGGTCCCGAAATACAACCGCTTCCGGGTGGTGGGAATCTTCAACTCCGGCTTCTACGACTACGACACCTCCTGGGCCTTCACCCGCCTGTCGGACGCGCAACGCCTCTTCGGGCTGGGCGACCTGATATCTGTGATCCAGTTCCGAGTCGATGACATCTACCAGGCCGACGTGGTCGCGAAAGAATTGGAGCAAGCCGCCGGCAAGGGTTTCATGGCCACCAGTTGGATGGAGCAGAACAAAGCCCTCTTCCGGGCGCTGCGCCTCGAACGCGTAGTAACGTTTATCACCATCGGTCTGATCGTATTCGTCGCCGCTCTCAACATCCTCATCTCGCTCATCATGATGGTGATGGAGAAGACCAAGGACATCGCCGTGCTCATGTCCATGGGCACACGGAAATCGCAAATTCGCCGCCTGTTCATCGCCCAGGGGGTTCTGATCGGTCTCATCGGCACCGCAATCGGGCTAGTGCTGGGCTATGCTCTTTCGTGGGCCGGTGCCCACTACCATCTGATCTCGCTCGCGCCCGAGGTTTACTCCATCGACTACGTGCCCTTCGCGCCGCGCCTGATTGACGGCATGCTGGTGGCGTTGGTCGCCATTGGCATTTCGTTCATCGCCACCATGTACCCGTCCTGGTCGGCGGCCCGGATCCTCCCCGCCGAAGCCCTGCGCTACGAATAACGCAAGTTGACTGCCGACGCTGCGAAAATACAGTGGTTATTTTTCGCGACTACCATGACACGGACGTGTGCCCTGTGACCAACGTCACATTGCATTGGTCAAGAACGGGTATAAAGTTTCCGCCATAGGGGTTTTAGAACTTCGGTCCGCAGCATTCCGGCACGCCTCGTGATCTAATGAACACAAAGCAACCCGGATGCATCTAAGTTTCGCTGCCGATCTTGGCGGCCGGCAGAGCGGGTTGCATCGTGCTTCCTGTATCGAAGGAGAGGCCGGTTGCATCTAATTGCTACGGACCCCATGTTGCGGGTCGCGGGGTTGAAAAAAGTCTTTCGCTCAGGCGAGTCAGACCTGGTGCTCTTTGAGAACTTGTCCCTCACAGTGCAGAAGGGAGAAATGCTGGCCATCGTCGGCGAATCGGGCGCGGGCAAGAGCACCTTGTTACACATCCTGGGTGCGCTTGAACGTGCTTCTCAAGGTGACGTATACTGCGCCAACTTGCGGTTGAACTCGCTGGCCGACGAGGCCGCGGCGGATTTCCGTAACCGTGAAATCGGTTTTGTATGGCAGTTCCATTACCTGCTCCCCGAATTCACGGCCTTGGAGAATGTGGCAATGCCGCTCCTGCTGCGTGCGCAGTCCTGGCAGGCGGTTGAGGGAGAAGCCCAGCGCTGGCTGCGCGAGGTAGGACTCGAGCAGCGCGGGCATCATCGCTCCGGAGAGCTTTCCGGTGGCGAGCAACAGCGAGTCGCGTTGGCGCGAGCGCTGATCACTCAACCGAAGCTGTTGCTAGCGGATGAGCCTACCGGAGACCTCGACGGGCGCACGGCCGAGTCGGTTTTCGAATTGATTGCCAGGTTACATCGCGACTACCAGCTCACCTCCCTCATTGCGACTCACAACCTCGCGTTTGCGCGGCGCTGCCACCGCGTGTTGCGGTTGCATCAGGGCCACATGGAAGAGGTGGTGCCAGAGTCGCTGCCCGTTTGAACAGACGAGCAGTAGGAGTGCGGTGAAGGACAGGAGGTCACAACACCACGGTGCGCGGATGTGAGAAATGACACTGAAGTCCATAGCACCGGAGTGCCATTGGTGACTCCACCCCTAGAAAAACGTTTCAAGGGGGTTGGGTTCGTGGCCTTTTGATTGCATAATGTGGTTAGGGCCAAGAGTTCTCGGGGGAGTAGGCATTGGTTCCCGACTCCCCGAAGCGCTCAGCGGGAAGGGGCTATATGTTCGAACGCTATACGGAGAAAGCAAGGCGCGTCATCTTTTTTGCGCGCTATGAAGCTAGCCAGTTCGGGTCTCCCTACATTGAAACCGAGCACCTGCTGCTCGGACTGTTGCGCGAAGATAAGGCCCTGACCAATCGTTTCCTACGCTCTCATGCCTCGGTTGAGTCGATCCGCAAACAGATTGAAGGACATACTACGATCCGCGAGAAGGTTTCGACCTCGGTCGACCTGCCACTGAGCAATGAATGCAAGCGTGTGCTGGCCTATGCCGCCGAAGAGGCGGAGCGTTTGTCGCACAAACACATCGGAACCGAGCATCTTCTCTTAGGGCTGCTGCGCGAAGAAAAGTGCTTCGCTGCGGAAATTTTGCACGAGCGCGGACTACGGCTCCCGACCATTCGGGAAGAGCTAGCCCGTACCAGCCAGGAAAAAGCCCAGCCGCAGCGGCAGCGTGAGTCTTCCCTGCTGGCGGAGTTTTCGCGCGATCTGACCCAGGCTGCCATGGACAGCCAGCTCGATCCGCTGGTCGGACGCGAAGGCGAAGTCGACCGGGTCATTCAGATTCTCTGCCGCCGCACCAAGAACAACCCGGTGCTGATCGGTGAACCCGGAGTCGGCAAAACCGCGATCGTCGAGGGCTTGGCCCAGCGTATCGCCGACGGCGAGGTTCCGTCCTTTTTGGCCGACAAACGCATTCTCGCGCTGGACCTCTCTCTGATCGTCGCCGGGACCAAGTACCGCGGCCAGTTCGAAGAACGTCTGAAGACCATCATGAAGGAACTGATGGAGTCGCAAAACGCCATCATCTTCATCGACGAGTTGCACACCCTGGTCGGCGCCGGTTCCGCCGAAGGCTCGCTTGACGCCGCCAATATCCTAAAGCCCGCTCTATCGCGCGGAGAGATTCAATGCATTGGCGCCACGACTCCGGGCGAATACCGCAAATCGATCGAAAAAGATCGTTCGCTCGAGCGTCGCTTCCAGGCCGTCAAAGTGCCGCCGCCGGACGAGGTGAATGCCACCAAGATTCTGTTCGGGATCAAGGATCGTTACGAGAAGTTCCACGCCGTCACCTACACCGACGAAGCCATCAACTTCGCGGTTTCCCATTCGAACCGCTACATCCCGGACCGCTTCCTGCCCGACAAGGCGATCGACCTCATCGACGAAGCCGGCGCGCGCGTGAAGCTGCGCCAGACCTCGCTGCCCGAGGACATCACCGAGGTGCAGAAGCGCATCAAGTTCATCGTTCACCGCATGGAGAACGCCATCGCGAACCACGAGTTCGAGAAGGCGCGCTTCTACTCGGACGAGGAACGCAAAGAGCGCGAGAACCTGCGCGCTCTTCGCGAAAAATATCATCTCGCCGGTGTGGTCGGCCGTGAGGACATCGAGGACGTGGTCTCGCGCTGGACTGGCGTCCCTGTCATGTCGATCAAGGAGGAAGAGTCGCAGAAGCTGCTGCGCATTGAAGAAGAGCTGCACAAGCGGATCATCTCGCAGGACAAGTCGATCACTGCGCTGGCCCGCGCCATCCGCCGCAGCCGTGCTGGCCTGAAGAGCCCGAACCGGCCCATCGGCTCGTTCCTGTTCCTCGGCCCCACGGGCGTCGGCAAAACCGAAGTCGCCCGCACCCTGGCTCAGTTCATGTTCGGCAGCGATAAGTCGCTGGTCCGCTTCGACATGTCCGAGTTCATGGAAAAGCACTCGGTCTCGAAGCTGATCGGTTCGCCTCCGGGATATGTGGGCTACGAAGAGGGTGGACAGCTTACCGAGCGCGTAAAGCGCGCCCCGTATTCGGTCGTCCTGCTGGACGAGATCGAGAAGGCCCACCCGGACGTGTTCAACATCCTGTTGCAGGTGTTTGAAGACGGCCAGCTCACCGACGGCCTGGGCAATACGGTGGACTTCAAGAACTCGATCATCATCATGACGTCGAACATTGGAGCCCGGCACCTGCAGAGACGCGAGGGCCTGGGCTTCCAGTCGTCCAAGGAAGACATGGTTTCGGAGAAGATCGAAGACCTCGTGAAGAACGAAGTCAAACGCACCTTCAATCCGGAGTTCCTGAACCGGTTGGACGAGATCATCCTGTTCAACGCCCTGGGTGAGAACGATCTGATCCAGATCCTCGAACTCATGGTCAGTCAGCTGAACCAGAATCTGGCCCAGCGCTCGATCACGGTGACCGTGACCGACGAAGCCAAGAAGTGGATTCTCAACCAGACGCTAACCGACCGCAGCTACGGAGCCCGTCCGCTGCGCCGCGCGTTGCAGAAATACATCGAAGACCCGCTCTCGGAAGCGCTGATCCAGGGCACGATCACGACCCGGCCCGCCTTCATCGAAGTCTTCCTCGACGGCGACAAGCTGTACTACCGCCCGGTGGACTCGGAGAAGACCGAAGGCGTGCTGTTATACGAAAATTAGCTGTCGGCTTTCAGTCATGAGCCGCCAGCGAAAGCTGGCGGCTTTTGTTTTGCTCCCGAAATACCCAAGGCCAGCAGAAAAAATGGGCTGCGCAATTGCCCCAGAAACGGCCACGCATTCCGGTCCACTCGCGACGCTTTCTACCGGTCGACAATACTGAGAACCGAGAACTGGTTCATTCAGTCGTTGATCGCCTGATACGCCAGCACATGCACCTCGTTGTCGAGAGTCAAATCCCCCGTAGGATGCAACTGTCCCATGAAGACCACGATCATCTGTTCCTTTGGATCAATCGTGAAAGCTGTGTAGAAGAAGCCTCCCCAACTGTATGTGCCCGGCGAGCCCAGTTCCGAAAGGGGTCCCTTCACGCCATCGACGCCGAAGCCGAGTCCAAAGCTCTGGTCCGGACCGATTTTTCCCAATTGATCCTGGCTCATGAGTTCCACGGATTTGCGGCTGATCAGCCGCGTGTTTCCCACCTTGCCTCCGTCCAGCATCAACTGGCAGAAGCGCGCATAATCCGCGGCCGTGGAAACGAGCCCCGCGCCACCGGAAAAGAGCTTTTTCGGCCCGCGGTACGGGTAGTCGGCCGAGTAGGCAAAAGATCCGTCTGCGATCGGCGTGTCCGGAAAGCGGTTCAGACCTTTGTCCGCATAGTAGGTGTAGGCAACGGCCAGCCGGTCCAACTTGTTTTCGGGCGGATAAAAATATGTGTCCTTCATTCCGAGCGGCTCAAAAATACGCGTGCGGAAGAATTCGTCCAGAGGTTTGCCGGAGACCACTTCCACCAGCCGTCCCAGCACATCGACTCCCAAGCTGTATTCCCAACGTTCGCCGGGATTGAAAAGTAGCGGAAGTGGCGCGAGGCGCTTGACACTGTCCTCAATCGTTCCGTCGTAGGGCAATAGCCCGCTGGCGACGTTCGCGTTCTTGTATTGCGCGCCAAGATCGGCATTCCACTGGTAGGTCAGCCCCGAGGTGTGGCGCAGCAAGTCGCGAATTGCGATCTCTTTGCCGGCGGGAATCGAATAGGGCTCTCCGGATGCCGGCTTCACCAGCACCTTTGCGTTCTTGAACTCAGGGAGGTATTTCGACACCGGGTCGGCGAGCAGGAAATGTCCCTCTTCGTACAGCATCATCACGGCCAGGCTGGTGATCGGCTTGGTCATGGAGCAGATGCGGAACATCGTGTCCGGACGCATCGGCTTGCCGGCTTCGCGGTCCATCATGCCCTCCGCCTTGAACCAGACCACATGCCCGCGACGCATTACCAGGGTGACGGCGCCCGCGATGCGCTTGTCGTCAATGCTGTGCTGAACGGCCGTGCCAATCCGCTCCAGTCGCTCGCTGGAGAGTCCCACCGTTTCTGGTTTCGCAGTCGGAAGCTCTTGTGCGAACGCACTTGCGATCAGGACCAGAACGCAGGATAAAGTCGATAATCTGTTTCGGGGGTTCCTCCAGCATGGAGAATCCATGGGCTATTTCTCCTCTCGTCACCGAAAGTGGAGTTTGTAGGGCTCGTGATTGTATAACGACACGGTTCTAGATGGTCATTTCTGAAGAGTACGAGCCGAGATCACCGGGCTGAAACGAGCTGATGAACTTGCTTATCCCATCGCCACGGAACCTGGTGGCCGTGCAGGTGGACTCCGCCGATCCAGCGGTCAATGCCGTTCAAAGCAATATGATCATCTTTGCCAGCGAGAACCCGCCGCCCCGTCTCCGTCAGGGCCAGCGTTGCGTCGTTGAACTTGTAGGTTTTGACGTTACTGGTGAAAGATGCGGCATGGCAGAGGAGGGGATAAGGCGCTGTCACCATGTTTCGAAGCATGTCGAATAGCAGCAAATCGCCCACAGTCTCTTTTCGGAGAACGCTGCCTACCGCAACCGCAGCTTGCGCCTCCTGTCTTGTTCGGATCACGCTTAACAATTTGCGTTCCAGACGGGAGAGGCCGCCTCGCCGTCCCGGATATTCCTGAAGCATTCGCTCGATGGCCCTTGTACGGCCAGGGAGCGACAGCCGTCTGGGCCTCAGCTGCCGCTCCAGGGCAGCAGGCGATGAGGAACGAAAGGCGCGCCACATGTGCGATGCCTGTTTAAGCTGAGCTCCATCCACCCTTCGGCGATCTGCGTAAGCTTTTTGCATCTGCTCTGGAGTAAGTACACCACCGTGTTGGGACACCCAGGAGAGGGTGCGCGGGCGGATCTTTTGTTCATCGAACCAGCTGAGTAGTTGGGCCAAACTGAGCTGACACAGCGTGCAATTGGAACCGAACCACAGCACAACTTCGTCGTATTCGCGATAGCGGAGAAGACGGGCATCACGCTTGTCGAATTCTCTCAGGCTTTTACCGCTTGTCCAGAACTTCGAGCGTATTTGACTCAAGCGGCGGAGTGTAAGCCCACTGGGAACCGGTCCGGTATACAGCGCATCCCGCCAACTGAGAATATCCTGCGCTCGAGCCGACAAGGCTCGCCTCAGACTTCCCCCGGTTGAATCGCCATCGACGATATGGAGCGTTTTCATAGCCACGAAAAAGGATACACAACACACTTCGGAGTGTCAGCGTGCTGGGATGCCAGAACTTGTTTGCGACCCCAGCCCGGTACGTGGAATCCTAGTCTCTGTCCCCCTTGGCTGCAGGCCTCATCGAACAGGAATCCCATGGAGATGGAGAAGGTTAACCTCGCCGACAAGTTTGCCAAGATCTCGGAGTACTGGAAGCCCTACATTGCCGGCGAGCTCAACGGCCAGCTAGTCAAGCTCGACAAGCTGAAAGGTGAATTCGTTTGGCTGTTTCTGGTGGTGAAAGGCCGCTTCCGTATGGAACTGCAAGACCGCCACATCTGGCTGGGGGAGGGCGAGTTTCTGGTGGTTCCTCGCGGGGTGGAACACCGGCCGGTGGCAGACGAAGAAGCCTGGATTGTCCTGTTCGAGCCAGCTTCGACGCTGAACACAGGCAACGTGCAGAACGAACGAACCCTTCGCGAGCTGGACCGGCTGTAACCCGGGCCCTGCTCTCCCGTCCCCGCTTCGGCTAAGCTCATGAAAAAACAAGTCTTCCCTGGTACATCGCCTTCCGTGCCTAGGGAAAAAACTGCTTTTCCTGCAAGATAGTCGGGTAGCAACGAACCGCCTCTCACCCTCCCCAAACCAGCAACCGCACCCGACCACTATGTCCGAGCAAGAACCCAAGCCCGAAGTCGACCAAGCGGCCGAAAGTTGGGCCTGGCTGGTCCAATCCGCCGTAGGCCTTCTGTTGCTGGTTGGTACCGGATTAGTGGTGCAGTACTATGCCCCTCCGCCCACGGACGATCTACAGGACCAGGTTCGTGAGCTTCACCAGCAGCTCGAGATACTCAAGCAGGAACAGGCCATGCCGGTGATGGTCCTGAATCGCTATCGCAACTCGATCTGCTACGTCTTCGGTGTGTACCAAGTGGGCTTTCCGCACCAACCGCCCAGGCTGCGAGCGCGAGTTTCGGGAACCGGCTTTGTGGTGGCCAGCGGACTGTTGGCGACCAATCGGCACGTTGCGGAACCCTGGTACGGCGATCCAGAGGCGGATGCTCTGATCCGGCACGGAGCGGTAGCGTCTCTGGAAAAGCTTGTCGCATTCTTTCCCGGATCCCCAACGCCCTTCGAAATCACGCCAACCGTGGTTTCTGCTCACAGCGATTTGGCGGTACTGCATCTGGAATTCACAACCCTGACCCGCGGACTGGCGCCTCTGCCCTTGGCGAAGAAAGCGACACCGCCGGGGGAACTGGTCACGGTCATTGGATATCCCATGGGCGTTGCGGGCATGGTTGCGAAATCTCCAACCGAGGTCTACGAACGGCTGGCTTACCGCCACGATGACATCAATGCCGCCAGCGAACTGGCAGCTCTGTCTTTGATTCGGCCTTCAGCCACCGTCGGCCATCTTGGCGATGTGGTAGGGGACAAACTGATCTACGATGCGCCCACCGCGCACGGCGGCAGCGGCGGACCGGTCTTCAATTCCGCCGGTCAGGTGATCGGCATCAACTCCGCGTTTATCGATGGATTCTCGGGTGGAACACTCGGCATTTCGGTGGACGCGCTGCGTCCGCTGATCGAAGCTGCCCAGAAAAGAGTACCCGCCTCGGACACGCATGTCAGTGAGTCGGGGGCACGGAATTAAAGTGGCTGTGAGCTAGAGAACTCGAAAGAGCAACCCACACGATTTGAGCTTCCCCTGGTGGTTCCCGAACGTCTTCCCGCAACCTTAGCGAGTTTTGCGGTTACGAGCTTTCCCCGGATCTGGCAAGGCCCCCGATCCACCCCGGCTCGCGCATGTGCTCTTCGTTGAGGCGCCGCAAACGCGCAGCCATCACTCCCTGCCGTCCCAGGTAGCCTATGTCCGCCGATCGGATCGGTCCACCACCACAATCTGGCAATATCGCTCTGCAGCGTCTGATTCGAAGCCTCCAAGATCAACTCCTCCGGAAACGTGACGATCAGATCGTGCGATCCAGCCTCCCGTACGCGACTGCAGCGGATAGAAACGTAACCAGCACGATACGGAACGGTGCCGGACTTGTGGGGCCGCCCAGCGGGAACCCGTACCCGTCCCCGAACCGTGGTCTCCGTCACTCGCGGAAACCCCGTTCCTACCAGACTCTCCGCGATTTCGAATGGACATGCTTCGCCGAAATCATCCACTTTCCCGAGCGGCCGGCTTAGGGCGTGAGCCGTGGGAGTTTCGGGCTCCTCGCATTGCCCGACGGAGCGCCTCGACCAGCGCTGGACCAGCCGAGCGCAGCTCTGAGCGGTGGTGCAACGACAATTCCTGCAACACCTTCTCGCCCTTGGGAGTGAGCGCGAGCAAAACCTCTCGGCGGTCTTCGCCGTCGCGCTTGCGTCGTACATATCCGGCAGCCGACAACCGGTTCACAAGTTCCACCGTGCTGTGGTGCTGGATCTGCAAGCGCTCGGCCAGTTCGCCGATCGTGGGCCGTGCGTTGTTCGGCAGCCCTTTGAGGCTGAGCATGAGTTGGTGTTGCCGTGGCTCCAGGCCCGCGGCACGGGCCGCCTGTTCGCTGAAGGAGAGGAAGCAGCGTATCTGATAACGCAGCTCCGCCAAAGACACGTAGTCCGACAGGGTGAGTGTTTCCATGCCGCCGATTATATCGTAGCAAGACCAAAAGCCCGGTATATATCGTATCACGACATACTGGGTCTGGCGAGGGAGCAGTTTGTGACTTCCCGTCTTCGTGCGGAAACCGACGTTGACAGGATCAAGGCAGGTATCTCGAATATTTAGGAAAACAAAAAATGTCATCCTGCGCGAAGTGAGACGCCAGTCGAACGCAGACGAAGGAACCCCGCGTTTGCTTGCGGTATTCATGATTTACCGACCTTTTCCGTCCCGCGGCCCGAGCAAGGGAACACTCGTGATGGGTGGTGGAAGGCTGAGCACGCTGGTCCTGGAGCCGTCCTTGGCCGCGGCTCCTGGCTCATTTACAATCCTCGGTTCCCACTTTCGGCCTTACGGAGAAGCCCTTGATTCCGCGCTATACCCGTCCCGACATGGGACGCATCTGGAGCGAAGAAAACCGCTTCCGCACCTGGCTGACGGTTGAAGTCGCCGCCACCCAGACGCTCGCCCAGGCGGGACTGGTTCCCAAGGACGCCGCCAAAGCCATTCAGGAACGTGCAGGCTTCAGCGTGGAGCGTATCCAGGAGATCGAGGCCGAGGTCCGGCACGACGTCATCGCTTTCACGACGGCCGTCGCCGAGATCGTGGGCCCGCACGCGCGCTGGTTCCACTACGGACTGACCTCCAACGATGTGGTAGACACGGCGCAGGCTCTACTGATTACCCAGGCATCGGCGATCATCGCTGAAGACCTGCAGCGCCTCGCGGAAGTCCTAGAGCGGCGTGCCTGGGAGTTCAAGGACACGCCTCAGATCGGGCGCACCCACGGCGTCCACGCAGAACCCATCACGTTCGGCTTCAAACTAGCGAATTGGTATTCGGAGACGCGGCGCAACATTACGCGCTTTCAGGAAGCAGCGGAAGGGATGCGGGTCGGCAAATTCTCAGGCGCCGTGGGTACGTTCGCGCATCTCTCTCCGGAACT
>WNFQ01000340.1_pt1 | contig 59869 bp, 40 predicted proteins | sample 5400171 | NCBI WGS metagenome assembly WNFQ01 (sample SAMN13153356, study PRJNA577476) | soil metagenome | isolation source: 20 cm soil under Madrone tree | place: USA:California | collected 2016-06-14
ACGGGCAGCCCGGCTGGGGTGGTCGCGGTAAGGGAGGGCTCGAATCTCACGGTGAGCTTTGAAGTAAAAAACACGGGCCCGCGCGAAGGCGATGAAGTCGTGCAACTCTACACACGCGATCTTGTCAGCACTGTGACGACTTATGAAAAGAATCTGCGCGGCTTTGAGCGGGTGCACTTAAAACAAGGCGAGACAAAGACGGTGAGTTTTGTTTTGAAGCCCGATGATCTTGCTTTGTGGGATCGGAGCATGCATTTCGTAGTTGAGCCGGGAAAGTTTCGCGTAATGATCGGATCGGGATCGGAGGACATTAGGTTGACGGGCGAGTTTGAGATTGTTGTGAAGTAACAGATTTCCGGTGTCTCTCAGCAGTTGTCGGCTATTTGGTCAATACCGGGAGCGGTAGCGACCGGGTCTCACCCGCATCAGACACGTCCAGCAAGCACGAACCCGGTCGCTACCGCTCTCGGTACTGACTTCATAACCTAGCAGGAGGTCCCTGATGAATCGTTTCCTTATCATCGTTTGTTTACTCATCACATCTGCCGGGATTGCCGCGGCCCAAACTGCGACGCCAGCACCAAGCCCGGCCGATCCATGTGCCGAGATACGCGCGCGGTCCGCGCGGTATGAAACCCAATTGAACGACTGGCCGGTCCTGGCTCGTTATCACGAAGCCAACGCGAAAACTAATGCGCCGGCTAAGAACGAGGAACGCGTGGTGTTCATGGGCGACTCGATTACCGATGGCTGGCAGAACCCGAAGTACGGCGGCTTCTTTCCCGGCAAACCTTATATCGATCGCGGCATCAGTTCGCAGACGACCCCACAAATGCTCATACGCTTTCGGCCTGATGTCATTGCCCTGCAACCGAAGGTCGTGGTGATTCTCGCCGGCACGAATGACATTGCCGGCAACACCGGGCCGATGACTCTGCAAGCTACTGAAGACAATCTGACTTCGATGTTTGATCTGGCTCATGCAAATGGTATTCGGGTAGTGTTTGCTTCCGTCCTTCCGATTAGCGATTACGAAAAGAACAAAGAGGGTCAGCAAATCATTCGTAGTAAGCAGCGCCCACCGGAACAGATCACTGCGCTCAACGCCTGGATGAAGACATATGCAGCGGCGCACCGAGGCGTCTACCTTGATTACTTTTCGGCGATGGCCGACGATAAGGGTTTTCTAAAAGAAGAGTTGAGTGAAGACGGATTGCATCCGAATAAGAAGGGCTATGACATTATGGCCCCGCTGGCGGAGCAAGCCATTACGGCCGCCCTAAAATCGCGAAGATAGCGGTAACATTGCAGGCAAAGCTTGCGAGTCGCGCAGCTTCAACTTAACATACATGTTTGCTTGAAAATTGAATTGATGTAGCGCAGGCCCTGGCTTGTGCTCGCGAGCCGGCAACTCGCGCTACATAAAACCAGCAGGAGGGAGCCAATGTCGGACGAGCCCAAAAGGAAAAGCTCGCGTTACGATCCCAGCCGGAGAAAGTTTCTCAAAGGCGTCGGGGTGGCCGGCGCCGGCGCCGCGCTGGCTGACTCTCTGCTGACCCGTGACGTCGTCGACGCTAAGTCAAAGCTCGATGCGGCAGGCGAGCCCCTCAGCGGGAGTATCAACGTCGCGCTCGACATCAACGGGCAAAAACGAAATGCTACGGTCGAGCCGCGCACAACCTTGCTCAATGCGATGCGCGATCGCCTGGAACCTGGCATCACCGGGCCAAAGCTGGTCTGTGACATGGGAACTTGCGGCGCCTGCACGGTGATCATGGATGGCAAGCCTGTCTATTCATGTCTGGTCCTGGCGGTCGATGCAGTGGGCAGGAAATTGACGACGGTCGAAGGGCTTGGCGCCCCGCAAAACATGAACGAGGTGCAGAAGGCATTTATCGCACAAGACGCACTGATGTGTGGCTTTTGCACGCCCGGATTTGTGACTACCGTTTCTGCTTACCTGAAGCAGAATGCGAATCCGACGCTCGACGAAGTGCGTGAAGCCTGCAAGGGAAACTTTTGTCGCTGCGGAACCTATCCGCGAGTCTTCGAGGCGGCGCTGGCCGCCGCCAAAGCCGGAACGGCGGGCGAGTAAAAGGAGTTCTGGTTGAGTGATTATGGAAGGGACGGATCAAACGCAAAGATTCGCAAAGTTTTTGGCAAAGGTCGCAAAGAGAAATTTCTTAGCATTACTTTGCGGTTCTGCCTTCGCGCCCTTTGCGTTTAAGTCGGCCTGCCACCGAGACTCAAGTAGGACAGTAAGACTCATCAACGGTTGGTGTTTTTAACGGAGAGATAGCTAATGCCACAGCAACAACCGCAACCTTCGCCCACGCCGCCAAAAAAGAAAAAGGTTCGGGTGCCGCGCGTGGTAAACGGCATCGAGACGATGGTCGAGATCGAAGTGGACGACGTGGCGGGTCCGGGTTGGGGGCCAAATGACAAGCACACTCTCCTGAATCATCGTCTTACTCGAGTCGATGGTCCGCTGAAAGTGTCCGGCGCCGCTCAGTATACGTATGACGTGCGCTTACCCGGGATGCTTTACGGACGAATTCTTCGGTGCCCGCACGCACACGCGCGAGTGAAGAGATTCGATTCGAGCAAGGCCGCGACCATGCCCGGTGTCAAAGCGATCATTCAGACACCACTGCGCATCACCAAGGCCGACGAGGAAGTCTTGCCGGAGTTTCGTTTTGCCGGCTCACCTGTCGCCGCCGTCGCGGCCACCACCGCGGAACTGGCACAGGACGCTGCCCGCGCAATTGTCGTCGAGTACGAAGTCTTGCCCCATGTCGTGCGTGCCCAGGACGCAATCAAACCCGAGTCACCAGAAGTTCTGGCAAGAGATAAGGGAAAGCCCGAAGAAAGAAATCTGCGACTGGCGAATAAGAGCGGAGATGCACAAAAAGTGGAAGCCGCCATCGCCGCTTCCGACGCGGTCGTGGAAGCTGAGTACTACACTCCCCGGATCCATCATGCGTGTCTTGAGACGCACGGAATGGTCGTTGATTATTCCGGCGGCGGTTCGGCAACCGTCTATGCCACGACGCAGGGGACATTCACAATTCCTGAAGATGCGGCCACAGAGTTAGGCCTGCCGCAAAGCGCCGTCACAGCGACTGTTCAGCACATGGGTGGCGGCTTCGGATCGAAATTCGGCATCGGCATCGAGGGAATGCTCGCCTGCAGACTGTCGAAACAAACCGGGTCCCCGGTCAAGTTAATGCTGAACCGTTATGACGAGTTCGTGATGGCCGGCAACCGGTCCGGGTCGTGGCAAAAAATCAAAGCCGGCGCAAACAAAGATGGCACGCTCGTCGCTCTGCGAGCTACGCAGTACCGGCTGGGCGGCGTGGGACAGGGATCGCAGGCGAACCAACCTTATGCTGCCTATCGCGCGGGTGAGTCTTATCGCGAAGTCTATTCGTTGCACACCAACGAAGACTCTTCGGTCGCGATGCGTGCCCCGGGCCATCCCCAGGCATCATTCGCCATGGAGTCTTTGCTGGATGAACTCGCATACAAGATCGGGATGGATCCAGTGGCGTTTCGAAAGAAGAACATGCGCGACCCGGTCTATCATCGGCAGTTGGATCGGGGCGCCCGCGAGATCGTTTGGTCCAGACGGAATGCCAATCCCGGCGCAGGGACGGGTTCGCTCAGACGGGGGATGGGTTGCGGAGCCGGCACCTGGGGCGGAGGCGGCAACAATCAGTGCAAAGTCGATGTCACGGTCGGACGCGACGGTTCAGTGGCGGTTGCAGTGGGGACACAGGACCTGGGGACCGGCACGCGCACCTACACCCGGGCGATTGTAGCGGAAGAATTGGGACTGCAAATCAACGATGTAGTCGAGCAGATTGGCAATTCAAAACTAGGCGCCGCCAACTCGTCGGGCGGCTCGACGACCGCAGCTTCTCTGTCTCCTTCGGTCAAAGACGCGGCGATCAAGACACGGCTGGCGCTGGCTGAAAAAATTTCTCCGCTGCTCGGAAATGCGAAGCCGGAAGAGATCACATTCGCTGCAGGCAACGTTACCGGCGGAGGAAAATCCCTCTCATGGAAACAAGCTTGCGCGACCTTGCCGCCGGCAGGCGTGACGGCCCATGGCGAATGGCGGCAAGACCTGCAAAGCCGGGGCGTTCATGGTGTCTGTTTCGCAGAAGTTGAAGTCGACATTGAGACCGGTAAAGTTCGCCCCGTCAAAATGGTTCAGGTGCAGGACGGCGGGTTGCCGCTCAACCGGCTCACGATGGAGAGTCAGCTTAACGGCGGCATGATTCAATCACTCGGCATGGTTCTATGGGAAGGTAGAGTGATGGACGCCAAACTTGGACTGCAGCTAAACCCCGGGTTCGGAGATTACAAACTGCCGGGCTCTCTGGAGATGCCGGAATTCGTTCCCATCATCGACGACGAAGACAAGCGCGAAGTCGTGATCGGCATCGCCGAAGCTTGCATCATTCCGTCTATGGGCGCGCTGGCTAACGCGGTCTTCAATGCATGCGGCTTGCGGGTGCGCGAACTTCCCATCACTCCCGATAAGATCCTTATGGGCCTGATGAGTGAAAGGAGGAGCGCATGAAAGCTTTTGAATGGATGAGTCCAAACACCGTTGCTGAAGCCGTCAGCGCTCTCAAATCTGCTCCGTCCCCCGCGGATCCCGACGAGGTTGCGCGGCCAATCGCCGGCGGCCAGGATCTCTTGACGACGATGAAGGACTACCTCACGCGACCGACGCGGGTAGTGAATCTTAAAGGTATTCACGGTCTCGACGCGATCGCCGAAGACGGCAAAGGCGGACTGCGCCTCGGCGCGCTCGTCACGCTGGCTCAACTGGAAGAACATCCAGTCGTGCGTCGCAATTTCCCTGGCTTGGCTGAGGCGGCGCATTCCATTGCCACGCCTCAGATTCGTAATCTTGGTACGGTTGGTGGCAACCTTTGCCAGCGGCCACGCTGCTGGTACTTTCGTTTGGAAGAAGCAGTCTGTTTAAAGAAAGGTGGCTCGGAGTGTTTCGCGGCCACCGGCGAGAATAAATACAACGCGATCCTTGGCGGTGGGCCATCGTACATCGTGCATCCTTCGGATTTGGCGCCGATGCTTCTCGCACTCGGCAGCAGTGTGGCGGTGGTGGGCGCCGAGGGAAAGCGGACCATTGCCCTCGATAAGTTTTTCACGTTGCCCGCGGAAGGAAATCTACGGCGCGAGAACGTGCTTGAGATTGACGAAATCATTACTGAAATCAAGGTGCCGGCTTCAAGGTTCGCGGCCCACTCAACCTATCTGAAATTCAAAGAGCGTGACTCGTTGGATTTTGCCATGGCTTCGGTGGCGGCGGCGTTAACGCTGGGAACAAACAAGACTGTAACCGAGGCGCGGCTGGTACTGGGCGGGGTGGCGCCGATTCCCTGGCGCGTGCCCCGGGCCGAGGCGGCTTTGATTGGCAAGACACTCAGCGGCGATATGCTAATGAAGGTCGCCCAGATCGCTCTGGAAGGCGCCAAGCCTCTGGAAAAGAACGCCTACAAAGTTCCTTTGACTCAGACGCTGGTGCGCCGGGCGCTGGCAAAGGCCGGGGGAATAAACGCTTGAAAGGGAGGTGGGCTAAGATGGCAAACGAAACCGTTCATCAGGAAGATCTCAATGCGGCCTCGACGAGCGTGGTTCCCGAGAGCGCTTTTTGCAGCTCGCTGCGCTCAAAGAAGTTTTTCATGATTGATGCGCTGCCGACCGATGCATCGCAGTATCTGGACGCCAGTAATCACTGCTGGTGCCGGATAACACAACAAGTCACTGGACCGGACGGTGGCAGCGTTCAACCTGACTCCTGTGTGGCCGGGCGAGAATGCTACACGTCGGCGTTTGAAGCTTGAACGATGTGAGATAGCGATTGGATTGATGGTTTGCTTCGTGTGATTTTTTCGAATGGCCTTTTGCTGCTCGAAGAAGTGATCCACGAAATGACAAGGAAGGTTAAAAGACCGTGACGATGAATTCTTATTGGAGGTACTAAGATGAGCAGATTTTGGATCGCAATTCTTTTTGGGCTTGTCGGTGTTGGGGCCGTGGGGCTGAACTCACAAGCAGAGAGCACCAGTGTCAGAGGCGACTATGTAGAAGTCCGCACCGCCAGCGTCTTCGCGGGCGCCTGCCATTACAACGGCGAAGTAACTACCACCGGCCGCGAAGCTCTGATGGTTTGGAATGTTACGTCAGGAAAATGGAAAGGTGTCGATCTGGCAGGCGTGCGCGCGATCGCCTCGGTTTCTGCTGACGACAATCTATCAAATGAGCAGGCTGGCCGCCGCGCTGAATTGATCGTGGACAAGTCTGCGACCCATGCCCAGGCAGCCGCAATGGTCGAAGCGATCAAGAGCCGTTATGCGGACGCGCTCGGCGAGATCATTTCAGTGCGCAGTGCCCCTATCGATTTCAAGCACGAAGGAAAAACCTACGAAGTGGCATCAACCTCAGCGTCGATTGATGTCGAGGCGATGCCCAACGATCTTTGCTGCCGCATGCCGAACCTGGTCTGGTACTCTCCGCTTGTGCCTTTGGATAAACGCAAAGTCGGATACACCGTCAGGGCACTCTATGCCGGCCACACCGCCGGCGATAACTGGGAGCGGGCGGGAGAGAACAGCGCATTCTACGGCAGTTTCGCATTCTGATTGTTCCTGCCGAAACTGAAATGATTCAATCAACAATCTCGTCAGTCGGTTCTGGCAGGGTTGATGTCTGGATCGGTTCTAACTTCTGTCTTCATTTCAAGAATAAAGACCCGCACAAAAACACGCCGCCGTGTGACCACGCATGAAACAAGAGACTGAAGAAAAGCTCGAGCGACTGGCTCGCGTGATTGCCGGTGAAGGATTAGCCGGGGTGCTCATCAACACGCAACCTAACTTTGCCTGGCTCTCAGCGGGTGGGGCCAATGGGGTTGATTCAAGTCGCGAAGCTGGCGTGGGCACATTGCTCGTGCGGCGCGATGGACGCAGGTTTGTCATTGCCAACAGAATCGAATTAACTCGACTGATGACCGAACAGCTGAACGGCCAGGGATACGAACCGATTGATTTTGGCTGGGAAGAAGAGAAAGCGAATCCATCCCTCGCAGTGGATGTCGCGTACACTCTGGTAGACAAGAAGCTGCCGCTGGGTTCTGATTCGCCTTTAGGATCAGCAGTGCGCATCGTCGACAAAGCAATCGCGCAAGCGCGATACAAACTCACTGCTGCCGAACTAAATCGTTTCAGATTGTTGGGTCGCGAAGCCGGCGAGGCGATCGGCAAGATGGCGCAGTCGCTCGTACCCGGTCAATCAGAACGCGAAGTGGCGCGCCAGGCCACGGATTCTCTGGCCGCCATCGGCGCGGATTCTGTGGTCACCCTGGTGGCGGCGGATGAACGGCTGCGAGTGTTTCGTCATCCCACTCCCACAGATCTCCGCTGGGACAAGACTGTCATGATAGTTGTGTGCGCACGTCGTGGCGGCTTGATCGCTTCGCTCAGTCGAATCGTTTGTGCCGGTGCGGTGCCTGAAGAAGTAAGTAGTCGCACGCGAGCAACTGCGGGAGTGATGGCGAGCCTGCTGGCGGCTACCAAGCCTGGCGCTTGCGGATCTGACCTTTACGCGGTGGCCGTGCGCGCTTACTGCGAAGCAGGCTTTCCCGGTGAAGAGCATCTGCATCACCAGGGCGGAGCTGCCGGTTATCGCACGCGCGATTGGTTCGCACATCCGGGCTGCACAGAGCGAGTGCAGAAAGATCAGGCCTTCGCCTGGAACCCCTCGATCACCGGATCAAAGGTCGAAGAAACATGCGTCACGTCCGACGACGGGATCGAAATGCTCACCACCACAGAGAACTGGCCGGCGATTATCGTCGACGGGGAAGGCGGTCGTAAGTATATCTTGCCCGATGTGTTATCGCTGTAAACGACGGCACCACCCTGGCCTTAAGTGCATTTCCTGCCGCTGCGGCCGAACCCTGCGGCGAAATAATTTCCTCAAAATCAAGAAAATGTCTTGACAGCACCAGCGGTCGAGGATATTGTTCGCACCTCAAACAATACCGGACACGGTCACCGATGAGAAAGATTAACACTCGAGATTTCCACGTTGCCACGCGCACCACATCGCGCGACATAAACCGACACATCGCGCTCAATTTGATTCGTGAGCATCAGCCGATTTCTCGCGCTGATCTGGCGCGCGGTATGAAGATGACCCGCGGAGTTGTCAGCGTGCTGGTGCAGGAGTTGATTACCCAGGGTCTGATTTACGAAGGCGCCACTGGTGAAGCAGCGCGCGGACGCAAACCTACTTTTCTTCATATCAGAACCCATGATCGGATGGTCGTCGCCGTCGATGTTCGTTTTACCAGGACATATCTGATGCTCTGCGACTTTTCCGGACGGGAGCTCGCGATTGAGAGCTATGACACCATATTTTCAATCCCGGAATTCGTCAAAGACCTGGCGGGTCGCATCCGCAAGCTGTTGAAAACACATGGGCTGGGGGTTCGGTGCGAAGGCATAGGGTTGGTCGTTCCCGGCATGGTAGATCAGCGCACGGGAAAGATTCTGAACGCGCCGGCATTAGGCTGGCGCGACGTGGACATTCGCACAAAGCTGTCCGGAGCCACTGGCTTGTCCGTGCACATCGAGAATTCGGGAAGGGCATCCGCCCTGGCGCAACTGTGGTTGAAACGCGGAGAGGCGACCGGCGGTCATAACTTTGTCTATATCAGCGTTTCTGACGGCGTCGGTCTCGGCATTGTGGTGAACGGTGAGTTGCTGCGCGGACGCGATCAAATCGCCGGTGAGTTTGGGCATATGCCGATTAACCTGGATGGCCCTCGCTGCATGTGCGGCGCGAATGGTTGCTGGGAAGTCTACACTTCAAACCTTGCGACTCTGGCGCGCTATTTTGGCTGGAATTTGTCCAAACATAGTCCAAAACGCCTTAAGGATGCGGAACGAAGCTCGTTCACGGTGCTCGATGTCGTCGCGCGCGCGCGCAGTGGCGATTCCAAAGCTCTGGCCGCGGTATTGGCGACCGGCCGGTTTCTCGGTCTGGGTATCGCCTCCATCATTAACATCGTCAATCCGGATTCTATTTATGTGGCGGGAGAGATCACGACCGCCTGGGACTTGATCGAAGACACTGTCCGACAGGCAATCGGCGAACGCGCTTTGACAGAAGGCGCTGTCCGTACGCCACTGCGCGTGGCGTCAGCACACGACTATCCGCGCTTGCGTGGAGCAGCGGCGCTGATCGCAGCGCCCACCTTTGCCGCGCCACGAGTCGCCTAGCTCATGCCGCTCGTGAGTGAATCTCCTTCGAGCAGTAATCGCTTTTTGTTTTTGATGGCCAGGTTGCTTTGAGGGTATTGAATTTTCAATGGAGGTCACTGTTATGTTAAGCGTAAGAAACTTTGGTTTGCGGAAGATTCATTTTGCGGCACTCGCCGTGATGCTTGCTATTCCCCTGGCAGCCGTCGCGCAAGTCACAACCGCCACGATCGTCGGTACCGTTTCGGACCCGACCGGCTCAACTGTGCCCGGCGCCCAGGTTAGCGCGCGCAATGTCGACACGGGTCTCACCAGGACCGTGACCTCCGGGGATGTTGGGACCTATCGGATTGAATTTCTGCCGGTGGGCAAGTACGACATCGAAGTCACCTATGCCGGTTTCAAGAAAGCACTCATCAACGGCGTTGTCCTGCAGGTCAACGACACGTCCCGCGTGGATGTATCGCTGGCCGTTGGCCAAGTCAACGAGACTGTGACTATCGCAGATTCCGCGCAGCCCGAAGTCAACACCAGCACGTCTGAGATCGGGCGCACTATCCAGTCCGGCGAGATTACCAATCTGCCGCTGGTTGAGCGCAACGTCTATGCGCTGCTGGATCTGACGCCCGGCGTGCAGTCCAACAATAACGGGGTAGCCACCGCGTCCACCGGCACAAGTACGTTCATCCTTGGTTATCCGGAACAGCGAACACTGATCAACGGTGGCACCGACGGAGGCACCGGCTCAGTGAACTACTATCTGGACGGCGGCATAAACATGACCAACCTGCGCAACACCGGTAACATTTTGCCCAACCCGGATGCCATCCAGGAATTCCGGGTTCAGACCAACAGCTACAACGCGGAGTTCGGTCGTTATGCCAGCGGCATCATCAATGTGCTGACCAAGTCCGGCACCAACCAGTTTCACGGCTCGGCGTTTGAGTTCGTGCGCAACACGCTGTTCAATGCCAATGACTGGGGATCTACTCTGGCCAAGGCGCCGTTTCATCGCAACCAGTTTGGCGCCACCATCGGCGGTCCGATCAAGCACGACAAGGCCTTTTTCTTTGTCTCCTACTCGGGACTGCGCCAGGCAACGAGCACATTCCTAAGCGGCGCCCGAGTTCCCACCGCCCTGGAACGCACCGGCAACTTCACGGCTTCCGCGACCAAGCCCACCGATCCCGCCACTAACGCAGCTTTCGTCTGCAACGGCGTCACGAACGTGATCTGCCCCAACCGTCTGGATCCGGTGGCGATGAAGATCATCAACACCTACATTCCCCTGTCCAACGTTACGCTCAGCACTGGCAACGCAGGATGGCAGGGCAATATTCCCACCCCCTATAACTTCAACGAGTATCTGGGAAAGGTGGACTACCAGCTCAACGACGCGCATCGTTTGACCGTAAGTTACTTTAATACCGGAGGAACCAGCACCACGAAGGGGGGCAGCCCCAACGTGCCCTGGAGCCTCCAGGATTCCACGTGGCGGCAGCATAGCGTCAACGCCAGCGACGTTTGGATCCTCAGCGCAGCCAAGATCAATCAGGTCTGGTTAACTTTCTCACGGAATTTTGGCGGCCGTATAAACACTCCCGCGACTTCGCTTACCGATCTGGGTTCGGCATTTGTGATCCAGGGCACGCCGAATTTGCCGCAGATCACCGTCACGGGATACTTTACCCTGGGACAACAAATCGGCGGCCCGGTAGCCGGCACTAACTTTTACTCCGCACGCGACGTTTTCAGTTGGATCAAGGGCAATCACTCGCTCAAGTTGGGAGGAGAGATCTCGCTCAACAAGGACATCCAGCAGACACTGCTTAACAACTACGGGGTTTTCACCTTCAATGCAGGTTCAACGGCAAGGGTGGTGGCACCAGGTGTGACCGCTGCGGCTGGTAACGCGCTTGCCGATTTCCTGATCGGTATTCCGAGCGCGGTCTCGCAGGACGCGCCCGTAACCGGCTACACCAATAGCTGGTATACGGCACTCTTCGTGCAGGATGATTTCAAAGTTCATCCACGCCTGACCCTCAATCTTGGTCTGCGCTGGGATGTTCAAACGGCGCCGACCGACCCTCAAAACCGGGTCGTCAATTATGTTCCCGGCCAGAAGTCGGTGGTTATCCCGAGTGCGCCTGTGGGGGCGTTGTTCTACGGCGATCCCGGTGTGGAACGTGGCGGCATTCCGACAAGCTTCAGCCATTTTTCGCCTCGAGTCGGCTTTGCGTGGGACGTGGCCGGCAACGGGAAGACCTCGATCCGTGGCGCGTTCGGCGTGTTTTACGGCAGCATCTCAGGCAACGAGTGGAACACGATGACCAACTTCCAGCCCTTTTCCACCCGGTTGACCTTTACTAATATCAACCAAAAGACAAATGCGGCAGGCGTCCCGCTGGGAGCTTCGCTCAGCAATCCCTATAAAGCTTTCGTTGGGGGAAATCCCTTCCCGTACCAGGGGACATTTACAACCGGCGGAGGCCTCTTCCCGGTGGCATCGGATTTCAAGTGGCCGCGCACGTATCAGATGAACATTTCTGTGCAGCGTCAGGTGACTAAAGATATAGTCGTCGGCGCGGCTTACGTTGGCACGTCCAGCAAAGACCTGCCCTTTGCCCGCGACATCAACTACCCGGTGCTCACGCCCACCGCCACCAGTGCGGGAGCGAACATTCTCGCACGGCGGCCCAATCCACTGTTCGGCGCCGTGCTACAGCTGCAATCGGACCAGACCGCTTCATACAAAGGCCTGCAAATCACCAGCGCCATGCGGATGAGCCACCATCTGACCTTTAACGGCTTCTACACCTATAGTAAGACGCTTAGCAGTGTAGAGCTCTACAACAGCACGACTCAGGGGTTGGCACAGAACTACAGCAACCTTGCAGAAGAAAAGGGCGCCGGCGATAGTGATCAGCGACACGTCTTTAGCATGAGTTTGACTTATCGGCCCGATTACTTTGGCAAAGGGAGTAACGGCATTCTGCGTGGTATCTTCAATGGCTGGAGCCTCTCGCCAATCATCAAGATGCGCAGTGGCCTGCCGTTCACCGTCACCAACGGCAACGTTGACGCCAACCTCGACGGCAGCACGAACGACCGGGCGCAGTTGGTCGGCGATCCCCACCTCGCCAATCCAACGGCGGCGATGTGGTTCAACACGGCCGCCTTTGCCCAAAACAAAGTCGTTACCGGCGTCGCCACCGATGGCAATTCGGCCCGCAACCTTCTGTACGGGCCGGGCTATAAGACTGTCGATCTGGCCCTCTCGCGCGACTTTAGTTTGAGCGAGCGCTTCAAGCTGCGCTTCCGGGCCGAGGCCACGAATGCCTTCAATCACGTGAACCTTGGACAGCCGGGCAGCTCCGTTCCGGCCGCGGGTGCGACATCCGCCAGCTTTGGCGTTATCACCTCGGCCAACTCGATGCGCAAGATGCAGTTTGGTGTGCGGCTGAGCTTCTGACGCTGGAATCACGGGGCAGTAGCCCGACCGTGAGGGAGGGCTCAGGGAAGTAAGTGCGGAGCCCTCCGTCACGGTCGGGCTACTGCCCCGGTGCCCTTCGCGACCTTTGACTTTCGGTGCAGGAGAATTGGCGAAAGAAATCCTGGTCGACCGATGACCGAAGTCAAGACATGCCGGACACACAACGAGTTGAAGCGACTGCGACCAGGGCAGGATTCAAGCTCCGAGGATTGCGTTGGTGGATCGTCGGGCTGATCTTTCTCGCCACGCTGATCAATTACATCGATCGATTGACGATTTCGGTGTTGGCCCCGGTGATCACACGCGATCTGGGTCTCACCAACACTGAGTTTGGCGGCATCATTACCTGGTTTCTCCTGGCCTACACGATTAGCCAGGGGCTTTCGGGAAAGCTCTACGATCGAGTAGGCACCAAACGAGGCTTCATCTGTTCGATCATGCTTTGGTCCATCGCCGCGATGGCGCATGCGTTTGCCCGCGGTCTGGCCAGCCTCAGCGTCTTTCGTTTTATTCTCGGCCTTGGTGAAGCAGGCAACTGGCCCGGCGCGGCCAAGACCGTGGCCGAGTGGTTTCCCATTCGCGAGCGCGCTTTTGGAATGGCCATCTTTAATAGTGGAGCCGCGATCGGTTCCGTGGTTGCGCCGCCGCTGATCGTTTGGCTTAGTTTGACCTATGGATGGCAAACGACATTCATCGTAACGGGATCGCTTGGGTTTGCCTGGTTGGCATTGTGGCTTCTCTTTTATCAGACACCGGATCGTCATAAGTGGCTGAGCGAGGAAGAGCGGCAGCTGATCCGCGAAGGACAACGAGCCGACGGTACGGCAGATGCTCTGGTCGCAGAGCCTTCCGCGCCGCTCAGGTGGCGAGAGCTGCTGCGCTATCGGCAGGTTTGGGCGATTGTGCTGGCGAGGTTTTTGACCGACCCAGTCTGGTGGCTCTACATCAGTTGGTTGCCGAAATATCTCGCCGATGCCCGTGGCTTCTCGCTGGTCAAGATTGGTCTCTTCGCCTGGGTGCCTTATGTCGCCGCCGACGCCGGCAGTCTTTCCGGGGGCTGGATGTCCGGGTACTTAATCGCCCGTGGGTGGAGTGTGGATCGGTCGCGAAAGGTAGTAATTCTAATCGCAGCCTTGTTAATGCCCGCCGGAATTTTTGCGGCCTTTGCGCACGATGCGATGGTCGCGCTGGTTTTGATCGGCGTGGTGCTCTTTGGATTTCAGGTTTGGATTAACAACGTGCAGACCCTGCCCAGCGATTTCTTCTCTGATAAAGCCGTGGGCTCGGTTGCGGGTTTGGGTGGAACCGGAGCTGGCATTGGCTCGATGATTTTTATTTTCAGCACCGGGTGGGTCGTGGATCACTTTTCCTACGTGCCGGTTTTAGTCATCGCCGGTTTGCTGGCCCCGCTCGGGACCGTGGTTCTATTTGCGCTCTGCGGTCGCATTCAGCGCGTATCCATAAAGCCGTCGCTGGGATTCGCGGCTGGTTGAGGTCGGCTAATTTTGAGCAATTCTTTTGATCTGAATGGCAGAGTGGCGCTGGTCACAGGTGCGTCTTCGGGAATAGGCCGGGCCACCGCGGAGGCCCTGGCGGCGAATGGCGCTCGAGTCGCCATCAATTTTCATCGGAACGAAGCGGGAGCCGCGGCGACACGCGCGCAAATTGTCGGCAAAGGCGGCAGCGCTATCATCGCTCAAGCGAATGTCACGCGGGCAAGCGAGGTGCAATCGCTGGTCGAAAGAACGGTCGCTGAATTCGGTCCAATCGATATTTTGGTTAACAATGCCGGATCGTTGGTTGAGCGTCTGCGGATTCTGGAGCTGACCGAAGAGCGTTGGGATGAAGTAATCGATCTGAATTTGAAGAGCGCATTTCTCTCCTGTCAGGCGGTCGCTGGTTCGATGATGAAGCGTAAAACGGGTGCGATTGTTAATGTTTCTTCGATTGCGGGACGAACTGGTGGGGCCCTGGGCTCGATACATTACTCGACGGCGAAGGGCGGGCTAATCACGTTTACCAAAGGTCTGGCCAAAGAGCTGGGACCTTTCGGGGTGCGTGTCAACGCCGTCTCGCCGGGAGTGATTGACACTCCTTATCACGAACAATTTTCGTCGCCAGAGATGATGAAGTCGTATACGAGCCAGATTCCGTTAGGCCGCATTGGTAGTCCTGAGGAAGTCGCCAAAGTCATATGCTTTCTGGTCTCCGACGCGGCCAGTTATCTGACCGGTGAGACTATTGAGATCAATGGCGGCATGTTCATGGATTGAGCGCGTGAGCAGATTGACTGAAAAACCCGCGGCTTGACGCAGTTTTGGAAGATGATGATTCACAATCAAGCAAGAAAAATTTGGCTGAGCGTGTTGATGATCGCGCTTGCTGCGAGCCTCTTCCCCATAGCGCCGCTGCGCGCTCAGGACGCGCGCGAGTTGGAACAGGAGCGCGCCGCGAGCAACAAACTTAAAGGCGAACACCCACTAACTGAACTGATGCGAACACGCAAATCTGATCTACGGCCTGAATTGTTGGGCGTTCATCCGCGTGTCTACGTCACGGACAAAGAACTAGCTGTCTTGCGGGAACGCGCTCGCACTTCGCACCATGAATTGTGGCTGCGAGCCATCGGTAATGTGCGCGCACTCGCGGCCGATCCCCCGCCGCCGCCCGCGGAACAAAGACGACAGCAGAATGACGTCGGCATCGCGATCGCGGAAGCTGCTTTTGTGTATAAGATCGAAGGCGACAAGAAATATCTGGACGCGGCGCGCAAGTATATGGACGCGGCCGTCAGTTATGACATCTGGGGGTATGCCAGCAACAAGCCGAATGTAGATCTGGCCGCGGGTCACCTGCTCTACGGTCTGGCCTGGGGTTATGATCTGCTTTATCACGACCTCAGTGAAAAAGAGCGAGCGCGTTATCGCGAAAAGCTGATCAAGCAAGCGCGTTTAATGGCTGACTATTTCAAACCGAAGTCAGGCCGCACTTTCGCCTATAGCCAGAATCACACTTTCATTCCCATCACCGGCCTGGGTGTCGCTGCCTATGCGCTTTACGACGAAACTCCCGAAGCGCCGGCCTGGGCCAGCCTGACGCGGGCGATCTACGATCGCGTGTTGGCGACGTATTCGCAGGACGGTTATTACTACGAGGGCTTTGAGTACTGGATCTTCTCAACGCCGTGGCTGGTCCATTATCTTGATGCGCACTCGCACTCGACCGGCGAGGATCTTTACGACCGCGCCGGGTTTCGTCTGATGCACCAGTACGTCGCGCAATCAATGTTGCCGAACGGGAACTCCGTCTTTGATTTTGGAGATGTCTTCGAAGGATCGCTGACACGCGCAGGCAAAGGCGAGGAGTACCCGCGCACTCATCCGCAGGGACACTTTCATACGAATTACAACTTGCTCTATCGCCTGGCACAACGCTTCCAGAGCGGCGAAGCGCAGGGCGTGGCAGCGTGGCTGAAGCGAATGGGACAAGTTAACGCCGAAGATTTTTGGTCGCTGATGTGGTACGACCCAAACGTCAAAGCTGTCCCGATTGAACGACAATCCACCTGGCACTATTTTCCGGACCACGATGTTTTTTATTGGCGCAGCGATTGGTCGAAACAGGCGACCGCTTTTGCTTTCAAGTGCGGGCCACCCGAGGGCCATCATACTGAGGCTTTGCTGCAACAATTTCCCGACTGGCGTTTGTCTTCCGGCCACGCGCATCCGGACGCGAACAGCTTCATCATTTTTGCGCGCGGCGAGTATCTTACCGGGGATACCGGCTACGCCGGCTTGCCGATGACCGAGCATCACAACACTCTGCTGGTTAATGGCAAAGGCCAGGCAAAAGAAGGCGACGGTCACGACGTGTTTGCCGCAGTGTCCTACGAACTTCTAAATCGCATCCGCATCAGCGAAGTAAAAGTCGAGCAGAACCAGGTCACGGTGCGAGGCGACGGGACTGCGGCCTACGGACCGGATCTCGGTTTGAAGAAGTTTGTGCGCGAGTTTGTTTACCGATCCGGCGCAGGCTTCACCGTTTCTGACGAAGTGGAAACGATAAAGCCCGCGGTCCTGACTCTCCTGGTGCACGCTGACGACCGCATCGAAAAAGAAAGGGGCAATCGATTCAATATCAAAGCCGGCGAAGTGAAGCTGTTGATCGATCCTACACTCGAACAATCGAATGAGCAGCCGGCGGCGAAGCAGATTCAGGCCGTGATCGAAACGAACGCGCTCACCGCCCCGGGCCCTCCCGGCGCGGTCGATAAGGGAGAGCGTCAGGCGCGCGGCCAGAAGCTCTTGCTTTCGACTTCTGCGCCCACCACCAGGGCGCGATTCATGATGCGACTGAGTATTGAAGACTGAAAACCGGCAACCAGGTCGGTCGCTGAAGGAGTAGAGCAACTGTGCATTTGAGAAAAGGAAAAACCATCCGAGACTCAGCTCTTGACGTGGGCTTTGCACAAGTCAACGTTCAGCGAAGTCCGCCTGGCGGACGACTGACAGTAGCCCAGCAGTTTACTGCTGGGAACGACGGCGTGAACGATATCAAGTCCGTGGAGCGGACGGCTGACCTTTTGTGCAATATCAAACGCCGCATTCTGGTGCAATTCCAGTCGTCCGGTTCACGGACTCAGCCCGTGAACCTGCGTAATCCCAGCGATGAATCGCTGGGCTATTGTCATTCGTCCGCTATTGCGGACTTTTTGTCCAAGCAGTCTGGCCTAACTACCAAACTAATTGGTGCGCTTCTTTTGCTCCTGGCAACCACCGCTGTATGGGCAGCACCGCGCGTCAAAGTTCTGAAGCTCTCGATCACCAATCCTACAGACGAAACGCGACTACACGAAAACATCGTTATCAACATCGCTGACTTGAAACGCATCGCGCCTGATTTCAAAGCAGGTGATGTGATAGTCACGACCAGCGATGCCAGCACGCTCGCAGAGGACGCGCGGACTTTGCAAACGATCGAATTGCCATCGCAGGCCGACGACCTGGACGGAGACAACAAGTACGATGAGCTTGCCTTTCAGATCGAACTGAATCCAAAGCAGACGCGCATCGTGACGGTAGCCTACGGCGATGCCGCCACCATGCAACGGCTGCGCAGTGTTTACCCGAAGCGTACGGCCGCTAAGTTCACGATGAAGTTTGATGGACTGGGGTGGGAGTCGGAAGCAAATGCCTGGCGAATCTATTTTGACAAGCGTAACGCGATCGATTTCTTCGGCAAGCGCCGGCCGGGCCTTTATCTCGAAATGTTTGGCGCGCCGGAATACGTCTATCATTGGGAGTCACCCCTGGGACGCGATATTTACCGCATCGGCGACGCCATTGGAATCGGCGGAGTCGCCGCGCTGGTTGACGGCAAGGTAGTGAAGGTTTCCGATGTCACCGATCGCAAGTGGCGAATCATCAGCGCCGGTCCCGTGCGAGTGATCGTCGAGCTTACTTACAAAGGTTGGAAGGTCGGCGGCCGCGAGGTAAACCTAACCAGCCGCATGACGCAATGGGCTGGCAAACACGGCTTCGAACATCGCGTCACGGCGGATGGAGCGGATGGGTTGACCTTAGTAACCGGCATCGTCCGCCAACCTGGCTTGGAAGAAAAAGTTTTTACACCAACCGCGAGCGAGCCAGCCCTTGTGCGGGCTTGGTGGGGACATCAAGTCGAAGAAGAAGGCCCGCCCGCAACCGCGATCCACATGCTCCCCGACCAGAATCTCGGGCTGGCGATCATAGCGCCGGGTCGTGAAAGCAAAGTCGTCGCGGATGATCCGCTCAACCTGCTGGTCCAGCCGCAGTTCATCAACGGAAAGGCAAGTTGGTATGTACTCGGCGTGTGGGATCAGGAGAACAGCGACAACTTAACGATCAGCTCGGAGAGTGCGGACAGCAGATTCCGTTACGGAACAGTCGTCTTGCCTGAGACGGCGCCAAAGACGCTTGATGCTTTCGCCGCACTCGCGCGCGAGACAAGTCAAAGACTCACGCAACCGGCGCAATTAACACTGCTGTCGAAAAGTGCGACCCCGCAGTCCGCGCCGCCTGACACGCTGCAACCCGCGCGCGCGAAGACCCACGCCGAGGCCGTCGATCTGTTGCGGCAGTCAGCCGAACGCACGGCGACAGAGTGGGAACCGATCCTTTCACAAACTCCGGCTGAAGAGTCCACCAGCAACAAGGGCCCGGGCTTCTTCACTGAGGGCGACAACCAAACCGGCGAATGGAAGGAACAGAAAGGGTTCTTCTGGACCGGCAACTTTTGGGTTGGCGAACTGTGGCAGCTCTACGGAAAAACGAAAGATGAACGCTGGCGCCGACGGGCTGAGCTCTGGAACTCACGATTGCTTGGCAAAGAGATGGCGGAGAATCACGACACCGGATTCCTCAACTTCTACTCGTCAGTCGCAGCCTATCGTCAAACCAAAGATGCGAAGTATCGCGCCGGCGGGCTGCGGGCGGCTGAGCGTTTGAAACAGCTCTACAATCCGACGACTGAGTTGGTGGCCGCATGGGCTGTTAATGGCGACGACACGATTATCGACACCATGATGAATCTCCAAATCTGGTGGTGGGCGGCGCGGGAAACAAACGATCCCCAGTGGCGCGCGCTGGGTTTGAAGCACGCGCTCAAGTCGGCTGACTGGCTGGTTCGTCAAGATGGTTCAGTGGCGCAATCGGTGCATTACAATCCCGGCGACAATCGCCAGGAATTTTATTCCTCGCAGGGAGCAAACGCCTCCCTGAGATTACCGAACAGCGCGCGGCCCGGAGAAAAAGTTTTCACGCACACCCACCAGGGCTTTGCCGCGGACACGACCTGGTCACGTGGCGCGGCCTGGGCCCTGTACGGCTTTTCAGTCGCCGCGGCGGAGACTAAAGATCCGCGCCTGCTGGCCACCGCGGAAAAAGTCGCTGGATATCTTTTGCCTCGTCTGCCCGAAGATGGCGTGCCGTGGTACGACTTTGTCGATGAAGGCGTGCATTTTCGTAATCGAGATACTTCGGCCGCGGCCATCATGGCTGGCGGATTGCTTAGCCTGTCGGAACTGACGCCCGATCAAACCCGGGCCGCCGGATATCGTCGAGAAGGCGAGCGGATCGTGCAGTCGCTGATCGATCGATATCTGACACCGGTCGCCGCGGACGACAAATCTCCGCCAGGCATTTTGCGCCACGGCTCGAGCACGCGGCCCAGCGATGTAACTCTGGTCTATGGCAATTATTATTTGCTCGAAGATCTGCTTTGGCTCGAAGAGCATAAGCGGAATTGAGGCGACGTTTAGAAGCGGGCTACCGCCCGCTTGGTCGGGCAGTAGCCCGACTCTAAACCATGAATGGTAAGTAATCAGAAAGAGGGTAATCATGAGTACACAAATGAAAGAAACAAATGACCAATTGATTTTTCGCGGGACCAATCAGCGGAAGGGCAGACATACTTCGATCACACCAGAGAACAGCTCAATGAAGCATCTGGTCTATGGCCGCGTGATTCTCGACGCTGAGGTCCCTCGCGTGACGTTTTCAACCGGAAAACTCGAGTCGGGTTTCATTTGCTTGTCGGGTGAATGCACGATCAAGGCCGACGGCCAGACAAACCAAATCGGCCAATATGATTCGATCTATTTGCCACGCGACACCGAGGTCGAAATAACTACCGAGAGTTCGGTTGACCTGGCCGAATGCTCCGCGGAAGTCGAAAAGAGATATCCGCTTCAGGTAGTGAGATACGCAGACGTCGAAAAAGACAGCTCGCTGAAGTTCAAAACCGGGGGAGCGTCGAATTCGCGGACGGTTAACATTACGCTCGGAAAGAATGTCGAGGCAGGACGCATCCTGGCCGGCTTTACTACCTCTGAACCTGGTCACTGGACTAGTTGGCCGCCGCATGAACACGCCGCGATCCTCGAAGAGCTCTACGTTTACTACGACATGCCGGCGCCCTCGTTCGGGGTGCAATTCGTCTATACAAATCCCGACGAGCCGGAATTCATCGGAGTGGTGCGCGATGGCGACGCGGTAATCATGCCGAAAGGCTTTCATCCGAACGTGTCGGTGCCGGGCCATCCGATCAACTTTGTCTGGATGATGGCGGCGCATCGCGAAGTCGAAGACCGCCAATTCGGAGTGGTGACCGTGCAGCCGGGATTTGATCAGGCCGGCAGCGGACTGGAAGCCAGCCTGAAGAAGTAGCAGCCTTCAGTCTGTGTTTCTCAAAACGAAAGGTAGACGTCGTGTCCAAACTCAACTTGAATGCCCATGACGATAGAATCTTAAACGCAAAGGACGCGGAGGTCTTCGCAAAGGAACGCAAAGGTTTTCCTCAGCGGCCTTTGCGAAAAACTTTGCGTCCTTTGCGTTTGATCAAATCTTCGTCATCACTCACCCTGATTGGACTTGCGTTCCTTCTAATCATGGCAGTAACCGCATCCGCGCAACGGAGACCTTCCGAGGCCACCCGCCCGGTCGTTGTGATGTCGTCACAGTCGCTCGACGATCTGAAGCAGAAACTAAAACCCGGCAATAAGACTGAAGAGTTGATTGACAGCGCCGGCATGGAATTGCGCGTGGCGGTGCAGCACGAAAATAACAAGACCGGCGCCGCCGCCGAATTGCACGACGCTTCGGATGATGTCTATTACGTGCTGGAAGGCGGTGCGACGCTGGTGCTGGGCGGCAAGCTCGAAACTCCCAAAGAGGTTGAGCCCGGTGAATGGCGCAGCCCGCGGATCATCGATGGAAAAACTTTTGAGATTAGCAAAGGCGATCTGGTCGTAGTGCCACGTGGTACGCCGCACCAACGCAGCACTGCCAATAAAGACTTCACCATGATCCTGATCAAGATTTACGAGGATCCGCTGAAACCAGGCGCGCCGAAGCCAACCTCTCTAAGCCAAAAGCCATGAAAGAAGAGATCATCGTCGTCACCCCCGCGAGCGGAAGTCCCTCACCGGCAGGCGCCGGCGCGATTGGCGCTCGGATTGGTCGTCTGCGTTGGTCTATTTGCGCGCTCCTGTTTTTTGCGACCACCATTAACTACATCGATCGACAGGTACTGGGCATTCTGTCCAAAGATCTTCAAGGGGCGCTTCATTGGACCGAGTTCGACTACGGCAATATCGTGGCGGCGTTCAATGCGGCCTATGCGTTGGGCCTGCTCGTGGTGGGGCGACTGATCGATCGCTTCGGTACCAAGATCGGCTACTCCGCCGCGCTGATTATCTGGAGCGTCGCGGCGATGTCCCATGCGCTGGCCCGCTCGGCTTTTGGTTTTGGGGTCGCCCGGGCCGCGCTGGGTGTCGGCGAGTCAGGAAATTTTCCGGCCGCGATCAAAACGACAGCGGAATGGTTTCCCAAGAAAGAACGGGCGTTCGCGACGGGAATCTTCAATGCCGGCTCGAATGTGGGCGCCATCGTGGCCCCGCTCACCGTTCCCTGGATTGCGATTAACTGGGGTTGGCAGTGGGCTTTTATTCTGACGGGCGCGATTGGGTTGGTGTGGCTCGCCTTCTGGATCCCGCTGTATGCCAGGCCTGAAGCGCACCCGCGCCTTTCGAACGCAGAACTCGCTCACATTCAGAGTGACCCGCCGGATCAAGCCGGCGCCAGGGTCCCCTGGCTGAAGCTAATCCCGCATCGCGAAACATCGGCTTTCGCGATCGGCAAATATATGACCGATCCGATCTGGTGGTTCTATCTCTATTGGATTCCTAACTTCCTCAGGCAAAACCACGGACTGGATCTTTCCACGATCGGTCTGCCTTTGATTGTTATTTATCTTATCGCCGACGTAGGCAGTATCGGCGGCGGCTGGCTGTCTTCGACTCTTATCAAACGTGGCTGGTCAATCAACGCGGCGCGCAAGACCACGATGCTCGTCTGTGCGCTCGCCGTGACTCCGATTATCTTTGCCGCAAATGTGAAGAGTCTCTGGGTTGCGGTCGGCTTGGTAGGGCTGGCCGCCGCGGCACATCAGGGGTGGTCGGCGAATATTTTTACGATGGCCTCTGACATGTTTCCGCGCCGCGCCGTCGGTTCAGTGGTGGGCATCGGCGGCATGGCCGGCGCTTTCAACGGCGCGACCATGGCGGTGATAGTCGGCTACATACTCGAAGTCACGCACAGCAATTACCGGATCCCGTTCCTGATCGCGGGATCGGCATATCTAATCGCGCTGCTGATCATTCATCTGCTGGTTCCAAAGATCGAACCGATCGATTACGCCGATGCGGTCGCAGCCAGACCATTTTCAATCGGCACGATCGTAGGCTTCGGATTCATGGGCAGCATCTTTGGTTCATTCGCCGGCTGGTGCACCGGACTATTGTCCAGAGTGTCAGGCTCTGGTTTGCTGAAGTACATGGCGCTGGGCGCGATGATCGGAGTGGTGACTGGGATCATCAGCGGGATTGTGATTACGAGCTCTGGAGGAAAAGCAAGAGCGTGAAAATGTCTCTAAGACCTTTGGGAGATCCAAATCGAGTTTCCGACGCTACCGCGAAGCCGTTACGAAACCACAGCCCAGGGTTGCCGCGCTTCGCGGCTACCCTGGGTAACGAGATCTATCGCTAACACCCCAACGGGGTTGTGTCGGTTTCTCGGACCAAAGAAACATTGCCCATACGCCAACTTGGCGATTTACCAGGATGTTCGATCCGCATAAGCGACACAACCCCGTTGGGGTTGCGTCCGTTTTGATAAACCGATCCCCGGGTAGCCGCGCGGCGCGGCAACCCTGGGCTGTGTTGCATAACCGCTTCGCGGTGACTGCGGATGGCAGAATCTGAAACTTAATCAGACGTTCCTAAAGTTTATGAGATCGCAATGACCATCCTCGAAACATTCAGACTTGACGGTAAGGTCGCGCTGGTAACCGGCGCTTCGACTGGTCTGGGCCAGGCGATCGCCGTCGCACTGGCGGAAGCCGGTGCTAACGTCGCTTGTCACGGCAACACGCACGCGCCGGATGCGACCTGCGAAGCGATTACCGGAATCGGTCGAGAAGCATTTCCGCTGACGGGAGATTTAAGCAATTCGCAAACGCCGCGACAGTTAATCGACAAAACGATTGCGCACTTCAATCGACTCGATATTCTGGTTAACAATGCCGGCACGATTCGCCGCGCGCCTGCGACCGAATACTCGGAAGAAGATTGGGCGACCGTCATCGAGGTGAATCTTTCCAGCGTCTTTCGCCTGGCTCAGCTAGCCGGTCGCCACATGATTGAACGCGGCGGCGGCAAGATCCTCAATATCGCTTCGCTGCTGTCGTTTCAGGGCGGTGTCACTGTCCCGGCATATGCAGCTTCGAAAGGCGGCGTCGCACAATTGACCAAGGCACTCGCGAACGAATGGGCCGCCCGGGGAATCAACGTCAATGCGATCGCTCCGGGTTACATGCGCACCGACAATACGCGCGCCCTGCAACAGGACGAGACGCGCAACCGGCAGATACTCGAACGGATTCCGGCCGGACGTTGGGGCGAGCCATCTGACCTCAGCGGGGCGGCGGTGTTCCTGTGTTCAGCGGCCAGCGACTATGTGAATGGCCACGTGCTGGTGGTTGATGGTGGTTGGATGGGGAGATGATTTTGGAGTGCGCCGGCAGAGCAACCGGGGTCCCCGGCGCGGCAGCCGCGTTGGGGTGGTCGTAGCGGCGACGGCGCTTTGGATTAGTTCGCGATTGCAAGAGGGGACGTCTTTGCTTCGCTTTGGCGGCCCACTCAAAACAGATGCTCTATTATTAATATGTCACGCTCATTCCTCTTCGTTCTGATCACGATCGCTTTCGCGGGTTCATTATCTGCTTCCCACGCGCAACCGGCCCCCTCACCTGCACCTTCGATCGTGCAAACCTCATCCCTCGATAGAGAGATCACAGACTTCTTCGACAAAGAGATGGCGGCCCATCTCAGCGAGATCAAATCCTACGATCCCGCGCCGGACAAGGTCTTCAATGCCGGCACTACCGGAGAATATACCTGGGGCAGTTTCGCGAATGCGGTGGGCGCGTATGCAGCATTGCGGGCCAAGCGAACACTGGGCGACCGCGATCTCGCGCGCGAGGTGGGCCAGATTGGACTGCTCGAGCACCGCCTGAAAGGAACGCGCTTCTCGCAGTTGTACGGCGTGCAGGCCCTGCGATTTTTTGGCCGCGACTTGAATACAAATCCCGTCTGGCAAAGTCTGAACGAAGGACAGCGGGGGCAGTGGCGCGAGTGGCTCGACGTTTCGGCTTTCTACGATCCTAAAACGCTGCAGGTCATCAAATTGCCGGAAAATTATCTGGGCGTGGCAGCGCGAATCGCCAGCGTTAGTTACCAACTCGGGCTGCTCAAGGATCGGGCGTTGGTCGATGGGGTAATCACCCGCGCCGCGCGGCCTTTTGCGAACGGTGGCATCTATTCGGACGACGCGCCACCGACGGGTCGTTTCGATCGTTACTCGAACGAATACGCACGCTTTGTCTGGGAAGCAGCGGAAGCTGCCGATCGAAAAGACATTCTCGAAGCAGTTCGCCCTTCTTTGAAAGAGCAGATGCGGCTGTGGTGGGACCTGATTTTGCCCGATGGCTATGGCTACGCCTGGGGCCGCAGCATGGGTGTGGTCAGTTATATGGACACGATGGAAATCGTGGGATTCGTCGCGGCCCATCCTGAGTTCCGGCCGGCGCCGCTGGATCAGCTTGCCGGCGCTTACTACCAGGCGTGGCGATGGCTGCGACACGATTACAATGACAAGTCACACGTGCTTTCGGTTTTCGCTTTCGGCCGCGGCAACTATTCCTATATCACGCGCGAGCGCGAGTGGCAGCAAACGATAAATTTTATTGGCAAGGGCGCGCTGGCCCATGCGCGATTCATGGAAGCGCTGAGAGGCGAGCGCGTATCAACCTTTCCGGCTGAAATTGCGCGGCCGGACTTGGCGCGCTTTGTGTTCTTCCGCAAGGGCGATCGTCCCGCCGGAGTCTGGCTGGTGCGACAGGGCCAAGTGTATTTCACCCTTCCGATTACAACCGGCACCAAGCCGGGTGTCGCCGATTATCTACCTGCGCCGCACGGGCTGAATGGATTCGCCAACCCGGTCGAGCAAGTTTACGCGTCGCTGGTCCCGTTCCTGCAACTTGCAGACGGCCGGACGCTGGTCACAACTGATGGCGCAGATGAAATCGAACCTGGAGCTGATGGCAAGTCTCTGCGAGTGGTTTGGCGACGGTGGGCGGTGCTCGATAAGAAGGCGGGTGAATTGATCGATCCGCATATCAGCAGCGAGGTGGTTTGGCGCATCGATGGCTCGACCCTGACCCGTGAAGAAACTTTAAGATCAGCGGAAGACATTACGTTGTACCGTTGGTGGGTTGCGATGCCCAGCACATTTAATCGCAACGTACCGCTAATGGATCCGCAGCGGCAAGATCTACTGATGGACGAGCATTCAAACTTACTGGTTACCGTGAAGGCCGATTGGCCAGTAGGCATTTCGGTTTGGACGCCTGGCGACAGCGCATTTGGCCGTGGGGCGCGCCGACCGGTGCTGCTTCATTTGATTTACGACTCGCCGCACTTGCACCTGCCGGCGCGGCAGGACATGCATTGGCGAATGACCATTAAATTAGAGAAAGTCGGGCCGTAGTTCGATCGCGTCTGGTATGCTGAACGATCAAACTTAGAGAGAAACTAAAATGTCAGCTATCGAACAAATAAAACCACAACACACGGATTGGGACAGCGTGCCGGTCGAACAACTCGAGGAAGGCATCCGGCGGCAAATGATCGTGGGAGAGAACATGATGATCTGCCGTCTCCGCATTGCTCCGAACGTGGTGACTCCGGCGCACGATCACCCTCACGAACAGATGACTTTGGTAGAGCGTGGCCGCGCGCTCTTTACTATTGGCGACGAGGAACGAATCGCGCAGGCCGGCGACGTGCTTCATTTTCCTGCCGGCACCTGGCATGGGGCGACGATGCTGGATGAAGAGGTGATTCTGGTAGACATCTTCTCGCCGATTCGCCAAGATTTCCTGAGTTAGCTGGTGGCGCAGACTTCAATCTGTGATTGGGCCGTGAGGGTTCTGAACAATTTGATAAGATATGCATTGAGCCCGCGAAGCGCGGCGACAGGATAAAGCCTGGGGTGGAGCGAAGCGTAACCCCAGGACCATTTGGAACAAGGAGAGGAGCCCGCGAAGTGACCGACAGCTCCTGATCATCAGTCGATCGGATGTTTTGCTCTATCGCACGCTTCGCGCGCTCGTCCTCTTTTCCTATGTCGGCCTGGGGTTTCGCTTCGCTTCACCCCAGGCTTTATGCTTACACCCGCTTCGCGGGTTTTTCAACGCCCCGCATTAGCCAAGGCATTCCAAAGATCTACGGCCACACTGATGAATCTAACGATCAAATCCAAAGGTAGCTGCCGCTGGGATCTGGTGAGTCTGGGCGAGGTCATGCTTCGTCTGGATCCCGGCCCGGGGCGCGTCCACACGACCCGTAGCTTTCAGGTTTGGGAAGGCGGCGGCGAGTACAACGTCGCGCGCGGTCTGCGTCGTTGCTTCGGCCTGGACACGAGCCTTGTGACCGCCCTGGCGGACAACCCCGTCGGCCGTCTGGTTTCTGATCTGATTTATCAGGGCGGCGTCGACCAGTCACATGTGAAGTGGGTTAAGTACGATGGTGTCGGGCGCACCGTGCGCAACGGCTTGAATTTTACTGAGCGCGGTTTCGGCCCCCGCGCGGCGCTGGGTTGTTCGGATCGCGGCCACACGGCAGTATCACAACTGAAACTCGGCGATATCGATTGGGAAAAGATCTTCGGCGAAGAAGGCGCACGCTGGTTTCATACTGGCGGAATTTTCTGCGCGTTGTCGGAAACCACGCCGCAGGTTGCGCGCGAAGCTATCGAGGCAGCGAAGCGGCACGGCACGATCATTTCGTATGACCTGAACTATCGCGACTCGCTTTGGAAAGGCATCGGCGGCCCGGATCGCGCGCGCGCAGTCAATCGCGAACTGGCGCCGTTGATTGATGTCATGCTGGGTAATGAAGAGGACTTCACCGCGGCGCTGGGCTTCGAAGTTGTGGGTCTGGAAGAGCATCACGGGAAACTCGACGTGGGCAACTTTCAGAAAATGATCGAGCGGGCGACTCAGGAGTTTCCTAACTTTAGAGTCGTCGCCACGACCTTGCGCAATGCAAAGACCGCGACCATCAATGACTGGGGCGCGGTCTGCTTCTGTAAAGGCGAGTTTTATCAGGCGCCGGCTCGTGAGAATTTGGAAGTCTTTGATCGAGTTGGCGGGGGTGACTCGTTTGCTTCGGGATTGATCTATGGTTTTATGACCGGCAAGGGACCGCAATGGGCGGTCGAATGTGGCGCGGCGCATGGGGCCCTGGCGATGACTACGCCCGGGGATACGAGCATGGCTACGCTGGCAGAGGTCGAGAAGGTAATGAAGGGCGGGACCGCGCGCGTTGATCGTTGAGTGCCCAGTCCCATGACCGTATCAGCTAAGGATAAAATTCAACCATGCCTTATCAGGCGTTTGATTTGACGGGCAAGACGGCAGTTGTTATTGGCGGCACTTCCGGCATCGGACGCGCGATTGCTCTCGGTCTGGCGGAAGCCGGGGCCGACGTAGTGCCGACCTCGCGGCGGGTCGAACAGGTGACGAATGCGGCCAGCGAAATTCGCGACCGAGGACGACGTTCGCTGGAAGTTGTTTCTGACGTGAGCGATCGTGCATCGCTGTCTCTTTTACTGGAGAAGTGTGTTGGAGAGTTCGGCAAGGTTGATATCCTCGTCAACTCAGCCGGCAAGACCAGGCGCACGCCCACGATCGATGTCAGCGAAGCAGAGTGGAACGACATCCTCGACACCAACGTGACCGGCACGCTGCGCGCTTGTCAGATTTTCGGCCGCCACATGCTCGATCGTAAGTACGGCCGCATAGTTAACATCGCTTCGCTGTCGACGTTTGTCGCGCTTTATGAAGTCGCAGCGTACTCGGCGAGCAAGGCGGCGGTAGCAATGCTGACAAAATCACTGGCGATTGAGTGGGCGGCGCACGGTGTGAACGTGAATGCCATTGCTCCCGGAGTATTCCGCACCGCGCTCAATCAAAAACTCTTGGATGAGACTGAACGGGGCAGAGAATTTCTTACGCGCACGCCGATGAAGCGCTTTGGCGCAGTCGAAGAGCTGGCCGGCGCAGCCGTGTTCCTTAGTTCGGATGCGGCCGGTTTTATTACCGGTGAAGTCCTGGTGGTTGACGGTGGCTTTCTCGCCAGCGGCGTCAATCAATAGATGTCCGGCAGGCGTTGGTGTGAATATGAGGTCAGTACCACCCGCGTGAGCGGGTGGGTCAAACACTCAATGTGAAGTTTGTCCGTTGGATCCATCTGCTCACGCAGGTGGTACTGACTTCATTACGCCGTTTGAGTTTTGGCGCGTTTAGAGTCGGGCGGTAGCCCGACTCTAACAAAAGAGACTTACCAATGAGCACCGCAACCATTTCAGCAGTAGTCGGGCGCGGCGCGCCCACGTGGTCGCTTTCGCCGGAGGAATTGCGCGTCATCGTTGCCGAAGCCCTCGACGGCATTGAGTTGAGGGAGCGCGTGCTAGCCATCGTTCCCGACAAGACTCGCGACGACAACACCGATCTTCTCTTTCCATTCGCGTCGGAAATCCTGGCACAAAAGAAAGTTGCGCAGTTTGACGTCTTGATCGCGCAAGGCACGCATGGACCGATGACTGAGGCCGAGAAGCTGGAGAAGATCGGCTGGGGCAATATCCCGTTTGGCTCCGTCGGCCACATCTTCGATCATCAATGGAACCGCGAGTCTTTGGGGCCACGATGCCGCACGAGGTCGCGGGCTTTGCCGGCGGCGCAAAGTATTTTTTCCCCGGCGTCGCGGGTCCGGAGTTGACGCACCTGACGCATTGGCTGGGCGCGCTGGCCACGATCGAAAACGTGATCGGCCGCGTCGAGACGCCTACTCGCCGCGTAATCGAAGCGGCCGCTGCGTTTGTTTCCGCGCACGTTATCTCTTTCACTTCGGTGTCGACGCGCGATCAGAATGGTTTGCGCACTCACGCTCTGTTTGCCGGCGATATCTATGAAGCCTTTCGCCGCGCCGCCGCCATCAGCCGCGAAGTTCACATCAAATACATTGGCCGGAAGTACAAGCGCGTGGTTGCGTTGCTCGATCGGCACTATGACGAACTTTGGGTCGGAGGCAAGGCGAGTTACAAACTTGGGAGCGTGATTGAAGAGGGCGGGGAACTGATCATCTATGCGCCGCACCTTACTCAGCTCTCGGCAACGCACGGTCGCTTGATCGAAAAGTATGGGTACGCGCCGCTCGAGCAAGTGCGGGAAATGGTGGAAGGCTCTGATGAGTTGCGCGCGAACCTTTGTGTGGCCGCGCACCTGGCGCACGTCAGTTACGGGAGCACTCGCAATGCCGCCGGCCAGCTTACTCCGCGCTATCGCATTACTCTGGCTTCATTGGTTTCTGAAGCCGCCTGTCGCCGGGTGAATCTCGGCTTTCTCGATCACCGAAACTTTCGCCTCGAAAATTATCAAGCCGATCCGGATACGCTGGTGGTCGAAGACGCCGGCCGTGATCTTTATCTGGTTTAGTATCAGAAGTCCGACCGTCAGGGAGGGCCCGATTCGTTGGCAGCCCTCCCTGACAGTCGGGCTTCTGACACCTTTTTAACCCAACAACTCGTAGACTTCCGGCTCAGGCGAAGTCGACGTCCCAATCTCTTTTTCCGTAGCGGCGCTGCCATGATTCAATTCGATCGAGGCCAGCTCGCTGATCTGACGCAGTCGAGCGCGCAGCCTTTGATTTTCCATCCCGAGGAGGTGCTTTGCTTTCATCATCTCGTAATGTTCCAGCGCGCGGCTGACCGTCAGTTTCAAATCATCATTGTTCCAGGGCTTGGTCAGATAGCGATAGACCAGTCCGGAGTTGAGGGCTTCGATTAGGGCGCCCACGTCGGTGTACCCGGTCAGCAGGATCTTAACCATTTGCGGTCGGATGGCGACGGTTTTCATCATCAGCTCAATACCTGTCATCGCCGGCATGCGTTGATCTGAAATCAGCAGCGCGACATCGTGCTGTTCAAGCAGCGCCAGCGCCTCGGCGCCTGACGGTGCGGTCACGACCTGGTAATCCGGGCGGAACAATCGTTCGAGCACCCTGAGATTCGCGGGCTCATCGTCGACGATCATGATCTTATAAGTCATTCTGGTTTCTCCTCTTAATCCTCTTATTAATTTTATAGCGGCGGATTCAGGTCCGCATCGACAGGTAAAGAAATTGTGAACGTTGTTCCGTTGCCGCGGCCGCTCTCAACTTCAATCTTGCCGCCATGCCGTTCGATGATTCCGTGAGAAATGGACAGGCCCAGACCGGTACCCTCTCCGACCGGCTTGGTAGTAAAGAACGGATCGAATATTTTCTTCATCTGCTCGGTTGAAATCCCAGGGCCGGAGTCGCTAACGGAAACCAAAACCGTTCGACCTTCACAGCGCGTTGTGATTCTCACCTCGCCCGCGTCATTTCCAACTGCCTGCGCGGCATTGGCCAGCAGATTCATCCAGACTTGATTCAGTTGCGCCGCATAACAGTTGACCGGAGGAATCTCGCCATAGTCGCGGATGAGGCCGATGCGTCCCGACCGGTAGTATTCGGAAAGCAAACGCAGGGTCGATTCGATTCCTTCATTCAGATCAACTTTCTTCACTTCGGCTTCGTCCAGACGAGAAAACAGCCGCAGGTTCTGGACTACGTCGCGAATCCGCTCAGCGCCGATCTGACAATCCGAAAGAATCGACTCCAGATCGGCGACAATGTTGTCGTAATCGTTCTCTTGCTTGATCGCGCCAATCCGGGCCAGGGCTGCCGCCGGAAGTTCCAATTGTTCATAGCCCGACAAGCAACGCTCCAATCGCTCGATGTACCCCTTCAGCAGATCAATGTTGCTATAGATAAAGCCGGCCGGATTGTTCAACTCATGCGCCACGCCGGCCGCCAGTTGACCCAGCGAAGCCATTTTCTCGGCTTGTAAGACCTGCGCTTGAAGCCCCACCATTTCTTGCTTCTGGCGCGCGAGTTCAGCGTTCCGATGCTCCAGATCCTGTTTGTAACGTCGGGCACTGCGCAACAACATTCGTCTTTCCAAAGCGCGCTCTACCGAGATCGTAAGCACGTCGAGGTCGCACGGCTTGATCAGGTAATCGGACGCGCCCACTCTGATCGCGTCCATGACCCGCTGGGTGCGAGCGATGCCGGAAACAATGATTACAGCGGTGTCTTTATAGTGCTCGGTAATGCGGCGAAGCAGCTCGATTCCGCTCAGCCCGGGCATCTGCATGTCGGTGACGACGAGAGCAAAGGGTTCACGTGCGAGCAGCTCCAGAGCCTCTTGAGCATTGGCCGCCGTCTCGCAAGAGTATGTTTCGCCCAGATAGGCGGCAAACAGATTTACTACGCACTCTTCATCATCAACGATCAGAATGCGATGATCATGACTTTCCGCGTATTCGGAATCCGGGAATGATCCGCAGTTGCTGCTGCCTATTGGCAGCGACGGATTGGGCAATCTGTCTGAGAGGTCGTTTGCGGCGATTTTCATTTGGCGTTTGGCTGGTGAGTTAAGAGAGGGGCGAGATGGCTGGAGTCATTTTCCGGAACCCGGCGCGACAGAGAAGATGGTCGTGGGGTCGACGCGCAGGCCTGGGCGCGCCGCGAGGGGGGGCAGGCCCGTGTTGCCGCGATAAAATTCAATGTGCGAATGTTTGTATGAAGCTGAGGAACCTCCCGGACCGCCCAGGCTGCCGATGCGAACGCGGTCGCCTTCATTGCTGATCTGAAAATCAGCCACATGAAATACAGCCAGCGTGACATCGGTCACGTTTCCCAACCGCGGATAATAAAAAATTACTGCCGCGTCTATGGGAGAAGGTTGCGCGCTATGTTGAGTAAAGCCCGCCGGCACATACAGAGAAGAATCGCCGGTGCCGTCCGGACTTCCATACAGGTGCATGGCATACGACAGATGTCCGCGTCGTTCGATCCCATCGTCACCGATGATGTCTCCGCGATAAAACGGATACGCGGCGGCCAGTCCGGCAGGTTCGAATCCATTGGCGCCGGCCACGGCGTTGGGTCCGCCAAAAATACGAGCCAGAGTCTGGTCGGAAGCAGCCATCGCAGCTGTGTATGCGCGAATAGTGGCGTTACTGGGCAGTGCCTTTGCGAACAAAGGTGCAACTGCGTGCGAGTACTTCACTTCCGAGTTGAGAGCGGTCGCCGGCTGTTCGCCGACCCGCCAAGTCTTTGTCAACCCTTCTGAGTTGCCCATCCAGGTCTGCGTCACCGACGTGATGCCATCGCTTGCATAGTTGAAGGTGATGGTTCGGCCCGCGGAATCAACCACGCCATGCAACAACAAACCGTTGGCGGTGTAAAGCAGACTGAGAGAGGCTCCGCTGGAGTCTCGAATGCTGGCGCACCTGAATTCACCATTGGGATAGCGAACAAAAACATATCTGGTCCCGTCGCTGGTTCGCAGGACCTTCATGTTGTCATTGTCGACAAGTTGAATGTTTGCGCCGTCAACTGAAGTGTAGGTGTTCTTAGTCCCGCTGGGTACGAATTCGATGAAATGGACGCCTTTGCTTTCCTTCGAGAGGGCGGGCAAGAGATAGCGAGCATGCTCGTCGTCGTAATTTAGGGCCTGGAAGATGGGAAAGCTGAACTGGGCCAAAGGATAACTGAGTGATTGATCGAGCCCCGAGGTCAAATGAGTATTCGGCAGGCCGAGCAGCGGTAATCCTTTGTCACTGACGTTCCATTTGAAGGCGGGGCTCGCGGCGTCTAAGGAACCGGGGCTCTCTGTTTTGGCGGCGATGAAACGGACATGATTGCGGGCGGTGTCGACTTTTGCCGTCGAAGTTAGAGTGGCGCCGACGCAAATATTCATGAAGCAGAGAACCAAAGAAGCGAGGCGAAACGCCCGTGGAAGTAATGTTAGGTGGACTGCCATGTAAGTTTCTCCGTGTAAAATTGGCGTGCTTGCGTCCCGGTCGGTGGTGGTTTGCTGGCTGGTACCACGCTTGGCAAACACTGCTGGCGATTTCAAGCCGATGGAAATATCGATCAGTGATCTGCTCTATTCTTGGAAAGGGTGATTTGCGGCAGCACTTCGGGCTACCGGTGGTGATGACGGAGCGGGAAGTCTTTGGATGGGGGCTGCTCCTGGATGGCTATCACCGGTTCGTTGAGCTTCGCTGTGAACCAAGACACCGTGCGCCGCTCTATCTCGAGCAGTAACAGTGCAAGGATTGTGCCGCCAATCGCATTGCTAACCGACCGGTGCTTGAAATGATTTTTGGTGTTACTTCTGTGGCATAAACCGTGCTCAGGATCTATGGTCAGAGGCGCGGGCCCATGGACCGAAGGCTAATCGCGGCATCTCTCCCCGGCTGATCGACTTACTTGTCCTATTTCGCCTCCCGGCATCCTAAAAACAGATTGGATCCTGCTATGGCGCGTTTCATCGATTGTGACGAGCATCAATGCGATGGATGAAAGGCCGCAGCCACACTGAAGCGACAACAAAATGTACGAACGCACACAAACGACAGAGGCGGAGTTCTTCCAACGCGGCGGTGACGTTACCTATGCGTATGATCTCAGTGGCAACTTCACTTTTCTAAGTAAGGACGGCGAGCGGATCTCAGGCTATAGCTGCGAGGAAGCTTGCCGGATGAACATTGCGGATTTACTGGACTCAGAAGTCGCCGGGCGCGTTCACGAACAGATTGTTAGCGATATGACAAAACACGTCGGCGCGGTCTATGAGATCGACCTGATTGCCAGGGATGGAAGCAGCGTCCAGGTCGAAGTGAGCACGCGAGTCGTCTTCCGCGATGGCAGGGCGATTGAGATTCAGGGAATTGCAGTACCGTCGGTGATTCGGCGTTAGTCATCAAAGCCCGTGAGGGCGGTGTTTGAACGAAGAGTTCTTTCTCGGAGGCTCGCCAATCGCGTCAGCGATCATGGTCCGCATCATTTGAGTCGTTTCGCCTGAAGGCAAGAAAACAAAACCACAAGTTGCAATGTGCGGCTCTAGTTGACCGGGCCGATTGGCTTTGCACAAAAGCCGTTCTATCAGTCCGCGTCAGCGGACGAATCAAAATAGGCCAGCAGGTTCACTGGGGATTGCGAGCGATAGGAGTGTGGTCCGCGAAGCGAACGGCTGAAGTCACCTCCGATAGCCTTTTCCCAGTCGACCGCTTTACGGACTTGGTCGCGCATTCGTTGCTACCCAGCGATAAAGAGGCTGTGTCAAAAGTGAGCTTCCCAGCGCCAAAGGCGCGAAATGTTGAAGCCTGGGCCATCGGTCCAGGTACAAGTTCGATCAAGTTTCCGCACTGAAAGCGCGTAATGATCGAGGCCCCACCTTAATGGCCAACCATTTCGGTGCGCGAGTCGCCATTTCGCGCTTTCAGCGCTTGAAGACTCATAGGCGTTCTCACCCTGGGCGTTGCCTTGGGCTATTACATTTCGCGCCCTTGGCGCTGGGGATTCAAGTTTTGACACAGACTCTAAATTGCTGGGCTATTTTCAGTCGTCCGCTAGCGCGGACGGCAGCGCTCAGCGCTTTTTGTAGAAGCGCATGCTGGTTCGACTTTTATGCCGCAACCTTCGTTAGCCGTGCGTCAGAACGCTTTCGCACTGCCTGACTACCGATTGCCAGATGCAGCGTCCGCATCAGTTTTTCAGTCGTAAAAGGCTTTGGCAAGAATGCCAGTGCGCCCGCCGCAAAACTCTCCGTGATAAGATCAAGCCGGTGGTCGCCGGCGACGATGACCACTGGAATTCGCATCAGTCGCTTTTCGGTCTTCATATGCCGAATGATGTCTACGCCCTGCAGATTCGGCACCGCCATATTGAAAACCGCGGCCGCGAAGTTGGCGTCCAATTTCAAAATCCGATAAGCCTTGCGAGCATCGTCAACACTAACTACCCGATAACCTTCCTTTTCGCCCATTGCGCCCAGTAACTGAGCGGTGGTGGGATCGTCATCGACTATTAGTACGCGCTCAGGCGTAGACTTGCCGAACAAGGCCCTTTCCAGGTCGGGTTGCAGAACTACGGTTCTTTTTGAATCGTGCGTGAACATTTGAAGTCCTGAGAGATCGACTATTTAAGTTTTCGCTTGAATTTGAAAATGCCTGTTTGTCCGGCTTCCAGGGTGGTAACAATGTCGGTGAGCGAGGTCGAGCCCATCTGGTCGCCAATGATGAGTCCGCCCTGGCTATCGGAAGCGCCCACGATGTGCTCAGAAGTTGTACCCCAGTTGTTAGCTGCCGAATTGCCGTTTTCGCGAATCACGAGGTTGTGAGCTGTCAGCAAAGAATTACCGACGCCTGCTCCGGTGCTTATGTTGGTGTAACTAACAGCGAATTCAATTTCACTTCCCGGCGCCGCGATGGCCGGCCTGCCAATTTTGTTGACGTCAACTACGCTTGCCGACCTATCGAGTCGTATGAAACCGGTGTAGAGACGATCGATGGTATCGTTCGCCGCGGCCGGCATTGCAGTCGAGGTCGCGCGGATGACAGTCTCAAAGCCGGTCAGTACCTTCAGACCCGCGGGAGCACTGATCCGCACGAGTATGATCGCGGCCGCATGGAAGGCGATAGGCAGTGTGACACTCGGGTTTGAGGTTTTCAGAGTGATGTAGTTATCGCCGTTGTCGATGCTGATTTCAATCATGAACCCCGCCGGCTTTGTGGGCGCACTCAGCACAAACAAATCGTCGTCGCCGCCGGTATTCTGGATAGTGTTTCGGAAAACAACCGTGCCCGGGATTGTAGTAACGGCGCCGGGGGAAACGTTTGCAATGCCCGTGTCGATACTTAAGTTGGTAAAATCGTCATTGAGTCCGGTGAGACCCGTGGCCCCCGGGACACCGCAAGGTCCAATCAGGACGTCCCCAGCATTGAGCGGCTCGTCGTCGATCGTGACCGCGCCTTTTGCCGGCATACTCCCAAGGATCATCGCCAGGCACAGCAGACACAGCGCTCGACTTTTTCTTTGAAGGCTTTTCATAATCCGTTTCCAACGCAGGGTTGCGTCCGGGGCACTAGCCCGACCGTCAGGGAGGGCTCATTCGGGTTCGATACTGAGCCCTCCCTGACGGTCGGGCTACTGCCCCGCGCTTCCGACGCGGGACAAGAACGCCGGGGTTCATCTTTTGATAATTGGCTTGCGCCGTGGCCGCTTCGTAATGCCGAGTTCGTCGCGCAGTTTCCGGTGCCGATTGTCCAGCATAGCGAGCAGGGCCTGATGGTTTGTGAGTCCCAACAGTCGGGCCGCGACCGTAGGCTTGTTTGCTGCTTCGGTCAGGGCCTGCCGGATGAGCGTCTCTTCGCATTGAAGGACCGCGCTGCGGAAATCTCGGGGTTGCGACGCCTGGTCGGCGTCGGCGCTAATAATAAGTTCTGTCATTGTGAAGTTTCCTTTGAAGTTGGAGGGTCGGTGTGATGAGACTGGGGACGCAGTTTTACCTGGTCCCCGCGATTCGGCGGAGTCTTTGGGCTGGCTTTGATTCTGTCTGAGGAGTTCTCTTCTCGGGTTTCGCGGTTTCTGCAGTTCGACTCGAGATTGGCATCAGGACGCGTTTGACTTTGCGATCGGCTGACTGGCGAGGGTCGCCCCAAATTGTTTTGCCCGTCTCGCTTTTCTGTGGCCCGGTCTTCGCGCTCGCATTGTCGGCTTCCTCGGATTCTTCGTCGTCAGCCGCAAGCGAAGCGGTCTCCGCAGCTGACGTTAGGGTTCCGCTCGTTGAGCCGCCACTCTGCGTTTGAGAATTGCGGTTGGCGGTGATCTGTTCCATGGTCATGGCCCCGAAGCGGGAGCCCAGATCGCGATAAATCTGGCCGGCAACGGCGGCAGGAAAGTGATTGCGGCCGTCTGCGCCACGCGCTATTACCACTACCGCAAGACGTGGATTATTAAGGGGCGCGTACGAAGTGAAGAGTCCGACCCATTCGCCATGTTCGATGCAGGTGCCGGTTTTTCCGGCCACAGTTTCATTGGCATTGAAAGCGCGCCGGCCTGAGCCGTAACTAACTGAGCCAATCATTCCCGGGACCATCTGCTTGAAAGAGTCCGCATTGATATTAATCAGGCGACGGACTTTCGGAGTGGATCGGTATTCTTCCTGCGCCGTGCGCGGCACGAAGGGCGTGATCAACTGGCCCCCGTTGGCCATGGCTGAGACGAGCGTCGCTAGTTGCACGGCGGTTACTTTAAAGTCATCACCGTGCGAGGACATGTGATTGACGGCAAAGCCTGACTTGAGTTTGGGGACGCTGCCTTGCGATTCATTGCGCAGGTTGATGCCGGTTTTCTCGCCCAGTCCCATCTGACGCGCGTACGAGATCATTTTGTCAAAGCCAACTTGTCCGCCGACGGTCTGGAAATATTCGTTCTTTGAATGAGCCAGCGCACTGGTGAGACTGACGCGGTTTGAATCTGAGATCGCTGTGGTGTCCGCGGGATCGATCACCCGTTCGTTGAGTCCGGCGAGCCCCGTGACAAGTTTGATTGTCGAGCAGGGCTTGAATCCTTCGTGCAGCGCCCATTGTTGATTGACGATAGCAAACACACGACCGGATTTTGGATCCATCACCACGACTGTGCCGGCATGATTGCCGAGCGCGTTGACTGCGATGCGGCGAACCTCGGGGTCTTCACCGGTAACGTCGTCTTTGTCGATCATTGTCTGAACGCGATTTCGGATCGCTTCTTCGGCCGCGCGCTGTCTGGCTATGGCTGCCAGCCGGGCAGCCTCAGCGCGGCGCCGGGCCTCCTCGCGGCGGCGCGCGGCGCGGCCAACTTTGGCAGACGCCTGACGCTTTTCCGGGCGACTCCGTCTTTGTGCTTTGGCGGGATGCCGGTTGGCGGCGAGTGTTGTTTGGGAAAGGAAAATTGCTGCCAGCAGAATTAGAACAGAGGTGGATTTAAGTACGCGGTGGATTGAATTCATTGTTAGGGGTCTTTCTTCTTTTTTTTCGTTCGCTGGATCGGCGAACGTCTCGTTAGTTAAGATGACGACGTGAGGTTGGGGCGTCTGCGAACGGTGGTTGCGGAAGGCCGGGGCGTCCTGCCCCATTGGATCATCGATCACTGCGTTTTCCGGAACGCCGCAGTGTCTTAGGGCACGTTGCGTGCCAGCACGAAGGTTTGCGAAGCGATCTCTGTTAAGAGTTTGCGGGAAGGATTATCGAGCGGTGCAGCGCACAGTTATTCTCACGTTGAAGTCGTGAAATTACGGCCGGCAACGATTTGGAATAGTCATCTATTGTTGGCAAGCCTGGACCGGCGCAGGTCCAAAAGAACCTCGCGCAGTCTGGTGAACTTGTACTGCAGAAGTTCGGTCAGGGCGTCGAGACGATGGTGAGAATCGCGCCAGTCCAACCTTTCGAGCTGTTCGCAAATCTCAGAGATCTGATGAAAGCCCAGGCTGGCGCTACTTCCTTTCAGAGTGTGCGCTGCTTGCCTCAAGCCGGTTGCGTCGGCCCTGGCGGCAGCTGTTTTTATCTTCTGAATTCGTTCCGGCCCGTCCTTTAAGTAGAGGTCGATCAATTCGACCACCAGGTCCGGCTCTCCCATCGATTTGAGTTCCGCCAGTGAAGTCAGACCAGAGAGATCAATTTCTTCCGTTCCGATCTGTGAACTGGAGGAGCGGTGTTCCAGCATTGCCCGGGTAATAGTCACTTGGTTAACTGTAATTTGGTTTTGCAAGTTTCGGTACACCTCGATTCGATGCGTGATTCTTCTTAGGCAGCGACCGGAGTCCGGGTGGGAGCACGGAGCAGCATGCGCAGCGCATTTTGCAGCAGCTCGCGCGTGAACGTCTTGGGCAGAAAGGCCGTGGCGCCGGCCGAAAAGCTGGCCGACATCAACTTAAGATCCTGTTCGGCAGTGATCATCATTACCGGAATTCGCTGTAGCCGCTTTTCGGTTCTCATGTAACGGATAAGATCGATTCCGCTCAGGCATGGCATGCTCATATCAAAGACGGCCGCTTTGAAGTCCGCATTCGACTGCAAAATTTGAAATGCTTCGCGGCCATCCTTGGCCTCGACCGCCACACAGCCTTCATTCGTTACCACCGAAGCTACCAGACATCTAATCACCGGATCGTCGTCGGCAATTAGGACTCGGTTTGATATTCGCCCGCGCTCTCGTGACATTTAGTTTGATCCTTTCGTTAACCTATCAGGGTCGGGGGGGTCATCAAGCAGCGATGCTTTGACGGCCGGAAAAAAGACTTGAGGAGATTTCCGCGATGTCCAGGAGTTCCGCCGGGGTGCTCAGGTAGCGCAGTGCGCCGGCGCCCAAGGCTTCCTGTTTTTCTGTCTCCGAGGCCAAAGTCGAATAGACGATGACCGGCGTGGATGGAAATGCCGCGCGCACTTCGCGGCAGAATAAGACGGCCGAATCGCCCCGGCCGCGATTTATCAGAAACAGGTCAACGTGGTTGCTCTTTGCCAGCATCATCGCGTCGGCCTGAGTGTAGATACAGGTCACCTGGTGTCCCCTTCTTCGCAGGACCAGCGAAATAATCGCGCAGGTATCGCCATGATCTTCGAGCAGCACGATGATTCCTTTAGCTTGAGATTCCGGGAGGGCGACTTGCGCCGTGGGGCTCTCGAGGGCCTTAGCGGACGCGGGTGGTTGTAAAACGTCCGCCAGAATCTTATTAACGATCTCAATTACTTGTTTGGGACTGCTATTGGACTTTGACAGCACCATGGTCGCTCCAGCGGCAAACGCTTCTTCGGTAATTCCGGACCGCGCGTTGGCTGACAAGACAATGATCGGCAAAGTCAGAAATGACGATTGGGCCCGCAGTGTTTTCAGCACTTGGATGCCGTCGATTTTTGGTAGATTCAAATCCAGCAGCACCAGGTCGGGCTTGGTGCGCTCGATCAGCTCCAACGCCTGTTCGCCATCGGCTGCGACCTCGACGTGAAATCCTTCCGCGGTAAACTTGGCGCGATAGATCGTCCCGAGTATTGGCTGATCATCAACTACAACAATTCGTTTCATAAGGAATGCTCCGTTCGGGCAGGTTGCAGAGTTTGGTCCTTGAGATATTCACGAATGCGCTCGAATCCGAGCCTGGTTTGCGCAACCAGCGGCGAGGCATTCTCCAGGCGGGCGTCGCGACCTGCGTCTTCCAATTGGCGGAGCGGCGCAACCACGGCGGTCATGCCGCAGTTGGCGCTGGTGCCCGCACAGTTATGGGCGATTAATTCCACTTCGCGATGGTCCCGGGCTGTTACCGCCGCATCCAGCTTGTCCAGACTTTCTGACATATGGGTCACGTAAACTTCGAGTATCTCTGAATATTCTTCCGGAGAGTCACCCATCGCCTCATGGAATCTGGCCGCATCAACTGCGGGAGGGTGACTGGCGGTCTCGACGCGAATGTCTCTGTCATCACTGACCTCGGCAAGAAAGGAATCGAGCACGCGGATCAACTCTTCGACCTTTACAGGTTTGGAGATGTAATCGTCCATGCCCGCTCGAATGCATTTTTCCCGATCACCCTGTAGCGCGTGCGCGGTCATGGCCGCAATAGGCGTGTGTTTCGCTCCAGCTTCGCTGCGCCGGATTTCCGCGGTTGCTTCATAGCCATCCATTTCCGGCATCTGGCAATCCATAAAGACCAGATCATAGGGAATGCGGCTTAACGCTTCGACAGCCTCGCGGCCATTCGCTACAACGTCTGCGCGATAGCCAAGCTTTAATAACTGGCGCACCGCGATCTTCTGATTCACGATGTTATCTTCTGCGAGCAGAATTAATTTGGGGGACATTTTCCGGGCCTCCTGCAAAGTGTGTCGAGTAACCAGACTCGAGGGAGTTAGCCTGCCGGCGACTGTGGCCGCCTCGGGTCTGGCATTAAGAACTGTCATCAGGCAATCGAATAAGTGGGATTGCTTGACCGGTTTAGTAAGGTAAGCGCCGATGCCGGCGACACGCGCTTTGGCTGCGTCTCCACGCTGTCCTGCCGAAGTCAGCAGCACCATCCGCACGGAACTAATCTTTGGATCCGCTTTGATCAGGCGAGCCAGTTCAAAGCCGTCAACCTCGGGCATGATTAGATCCAAAATTGCGAGATCGTAGGCGGTCCCGCGATCCGCGGCTCCTCTCAATAGCTCCAGGCCGCGCGCCGCGGAATCCGCTTCGTCATAAAACATTCCCCACGAAGTCAGTTGATGCGCCAGAATTTTGCGATTCGTCGCATTGTCGTCGACGATCAGCACACGGTGATGAGCCAGGCTCTCGATATTTAGCGGCGCCGCAGCCGCGGCAACAGGTTGTTTATCGAAGCTCGCTGTGAACCAAAAAGTCGAGCCTTTTCCGATCTCACTGCTCACCCCGATCTGCCCCGCCATCAGTTGGACTAGTTGTTTCGAGATCGAGAGACCGAGCCCCGTGCCGCCGTACTTTCGCGTCGTCGAACCGTCGGCCTGAGTAAAGGCCTGAAAAAGTGTCTTCTGCGTCGCTTCGCTGATGCCAATGCCCGTGTCGCGAACGGAAAATCGAATCATCACCGCCGTTTCGCTTTCGAATTCCCTTTCCGCCGACACCACAACTTCGCCCTGTTCGGTAAACTTCAGAGCATTGCCGGTTAGATTGGTAAGAATTTGCCGGAGGCGGCCGGGGTCCCCGCGCAGTGCGGTGGGCAAATCAGTATGAACAAACGAGGCAAATTCGATCTTCTTTTCGCGCGCCCGTTCAACCAGTGAGTCTACTGTGCCTTCAACCGCATTACGCAAATCGAAGTCAACCAGATCGAACTGGAGTTTGCCGGCTTCGATCTTGGAAAAGTCGAGTATGTCATTGATGATTGTCAGCAGGGCTTCACCACTCGAACGAATCGTCTCAGCACAGTCTCGCTGATCAGCATTGAGCTCAGTATCAAGCAAGAGCCCGGTCATGCCGATTACGCCGTTCATCGGGGTGCGAATTTCATGACTCATATTGGCGAGGAATTCGGATTTCAAGCGGGCCGACTCGATGGCCGCATTGCGAGCCTGCTCCAGCTCTTCTTCGGTTCGCTTCTGCTCAGTAATGTTCTGATCGGTGCCCATGATCTTCACCATTTGACCATGTTGGTCACATAAGACCCGTCCGTTAGCGCGAAGTACCCTAATCGTCCCGTCGGCAAGGACGATGCGATAGTCATAGCCGAATTCCTTTTGTGTTTGCTGGGATTTTTCATTGATGCTTTTCACCAGATGGCGATCGTCCGCATGTACCATCGCCAGGTATTCTTCGAAATCCAGTCCGAACTCTCTGGGTTCGAGACCAAAGACGCGCCATAGTTCGTCCGACCATTTCACCTCTCCGGTGAGAGCGTCAAATTCCCAACTTCCAAGATGAGCAATTTGCTGGGCCTCAGACATCCGCATTCCATTTGTCTTGAGTTCTTCCTCTATTCGTTTGCGTTCGGTAATGTCCCGACCAAGACCGATCAGGCCGGCGATCTGGTCATTCTCGTCACGCAAGGGAATCTTGGTGGTAAGTAACCAGGTTTTCTGACCTTGCTTATCAATCACATACTCTTCCCTATTGATCACTGATTGACCGGTTTGAAGCACCACCTGGTCGTCAGCCAGGAATTGTTCCGCTAATTCCTTTGGGTGGAATGCAAAATCATCCTTACCTAGTATTTCGGCCTCTGATTGCATGCCTGAAAAGCGGACTTCCGCCAAATTCGCGATCACCTTACGGGAAGCCAGGTCCTTTACATAGACTGAATCAGGAAGATGATCGATGAGCGTACGCAAGAACGCGCGTTCCTTCCGGAGCGTGTTCTCCAATTGTTTTCGCTCGATAGCCAGCCCCAGCTGCGCCGAAACTGACGACAGAAACTCCACATCGCGTTGGTTGTAAACATTGTCGTCTTCGTAATGCTGTAACACGATGACCCCAATCGTTTCGTCTGAGGTCATCAGCGGCACGGCGAGAAATGATGGACCTGGTCGGCCGATTAGCTCGACTTCGCCCCGGTCCAGGAGTCCGGCAAAAACTTCTTCGTTCATCAGCAGCGGCTGACCGCTATTAAAGACCCTGGCGATGCAGTTCTTAGTGAGGGCCATAGGAAACGGATTCGCTACAACCAGATCGACAAAGAGCGGCGCTTCGAACAAACCAGTCTGCTTGTCGAGAAGGGCAACATAGCAATTTTCGGCATAAAGAACTTTCTTTAGCGATTGGTGGACCTGTTTGAGTAGCTCATCGAGATTTGAAGTCAGGTTAACGCTCTGAATGACCTCTGAGATCACTTCGCGTTCCTTCTCGGCATGCTTGCGTTCAGTAATGTCCTGAACAGTTCCCCACATGCTGGTGACTTGGCCAGTCTCGTCGACACCTACGTCGCCCCGGCATTGCAGCGCCCTGACCGTCCCATCCGGGCGAATAATCCTGTAGTCATAATTGGGGAACACCTTGTCACGAAGTGCCTCTTCGATCGCGCGCTCCAACAGTTGGCGGTCGTCTGGATGAACGTAGGTTAAGAAGCTCCCAGAGGTATGGCCAGCCTCGTCAGGTTGGAGGCCGAAAATCACGTAGAGTTCATTTGACCAGCGGGTGTTATCTGTTAAGACATCCCATTCCCAACTGCCCAGATTAGCAATGTGCTGCGCTTCGGTCAGCCGCGTCTCATTCGTTTTGAGTTCAAATTCAATTTGCTTGCGCTCGACCGCCAGGCCAAGCTGATCTCCGATCGAGGCGAGCAACTCGAGGTCCTGCTTGCCGTAAGTATTTTTATTTGCGTAATCCTGCACGACGAGCACGCCAATAATCTCAGTGGAGGTTCGCAGCGGCACGCCTAACCAAGCCGCCGGAACCGTTCCTACCAATTCGATTTCGCCTTTTAATGCCAATTCCTGAATGAGCTCAGGACCCAATAACATCGGGCGCCGGCTGCGCAAGGCGAAAGCGGTAAGCCCCCTCCCAACTTTCTGGGGTGCGGGGATCGGATCAAACTCGTCCTTAAAGAATGGGATGTGAAGAAGGTCAGATGTCTTATCGTAAAGCGCAATGTAGCAATTGTCTGCGGGAAGCAGTTTGCCGATAGACCGGTGAGCGAGAGAAAACAGTTCATCAAGATTGGAGGTCGTGATAACGCCCTGGACAATTTCAGCGATAACTCGGCGCTCCGCTTCAGCCCGCCGGCGGGCGGTGACGTCGCGCGCGATGCCCTGCACGCTCACGGCGGTGCCATTCTGATAGATCAGCCGGGTACTGACCTCGACGGGCACGCTCCGGCCGTCTTTGGCCAGCACTTCGATTTCGTAGGCGGTCATCCCCTGACCTTCCAGCTTCTTGTTAAGGTTCGCGCGAATCTGCTCCGCATCTTTCGGAGAAATGAAGTCGATGATGTTCTTGCCGATTATCTCGTCCTGCGTATAGCCAACAAGCTCTTCCGCGGCTCGGTTCGCCGATACGTATGTACCCTGGAGATCGTGGACGTAGATGGCATCCTGGGCATTATCGAACAAGTCGCGATATCTCTCCTCGCTCTCGACCAATTGCTTTTCGGCCCTGATGCGCTCAGTGATGTCGCGCACCATTGCGACGACGATATGTTGTCCGTTTTCCGCCGCGACGTATTGAAGGATTATTTCGACCGGAACTTCCTGGCCGCTCTTGTTGCGATGAACCGTCGTAAACGGGAGAGCGTCAACTGTCCCGGCAATGACCGGCGCGATCAGGTCGCGATAACCCTTTCCATCGAACCTCGGCTTAATATCAACAGGCGTCATTGTGAGCAACTCATCTTTGCTATAGCCCGTCTGCCGGATCGCACCCTCGTTGACGTACGCGTAGCGCAGCGTTTCGGGATCGAACATGAAGACGCCGTCCTGCAACGCGTCGAGCGCGTTCGTTGCCATCCGCAACCTGGTTTCTATCCGCGAGCGCTCGACAATTTCCATCTTTAAGGCTGAATCGGAGTGCTGGACCTCGATCGCCATCTGATTGAAAGCCTTCCCCAGTTGGCCGAGTTCGTCGCCGGTTGGAATGTCAGCCCGTGCGGAGAAATCGCCGTGCCCGAAATGCTCGGCGGTTGCGGTCAGCAGACGCAGCCAACGGAGAAAGCCGCGCCGCACGAAGACATACTGAAGAAGCCAGAACAAAAAGAGAAAGACAGCCAAAACCTCCATCGTTTTGATGAACGCCGCGCCGACGTTTTGTTCCACGTTCGAGAGAGCGAAATCCATCGTCAACACGCCGGCGACGTTGGTTTTGCGCGTGGCATCATAGCGTCCCTCGATCGAGTAGCTCGACCGCAAAAAGTTTCCTTCGCTGGTTGTATAGGTGGAGCTTCTATCGCCGCCCTCCTGAAACAATTCGTTTAGAGTGTTGACGTCTATCAGCGCCTCCACCGTACTCGGATCGCTGTCTATATTTACGATCGCCTGACGCGACTTTTCTGTCAGGGTAACGTGCTTGATATTGGCAATCTTCCCCGTCAATCGGAGCATTGAGGATTGGAGCGTCGGAGAGTTGAAGAAGTCCGGGTTTTCAGCCAGCATCTCTTTGATCGCCTGGCTGACGGCATAACCCGAATCCTCAATATTTCTGTCCGCCGTTTCGCGCATGGTTCGATATTGATAAATTCCGGCGAGACACAAGACGATTCCAAGGCCGACTATTTGAAGGATTATCCACTTCGCTGCGAGAGAAGATCGCAGCTGAGGCAACTTAATTTTTGGGAAATTCAGCGGGAGCCAGGCAGATACGAAACACAAGAGTACTGCCAGTAAAAACATTGACGGAAGGTAACGATTAATCCAGAGCAGCCTTGAACGTTCCACCCCGGCGCTCTTTACCTGATCGATGACATCATCACCGGCAGTGACTCCGTCCCAACGGGAAAGCGCCTCATGCTGCGCGCCGGTGGCGACGTCATAGACATAATCTCCCGAGTGACAGCCTTCTTCGATTTTGATTGTCGCCCCCGTCAACGGCTCAACCCAAATCTTAAAGAAATATTGGTCGTCGGAACACTTGATTTCCTGTCCCGATTTTACTTTTGTTCCCTCATACTTGTCCGTTCCGGCGTAAGACTCCGTGTATTCGCCACGTCCGCGATAGGCGAAGAGATAAGTATTAAGACCTTCAACCTCAACCTCGTTTTGGAAGGCGACTGGTACGCCCTTGAGATACGAAAACCGTAGCTTGTAAATTTTCTTTTCAACATTGCGCGGAAACACAAAATAGTCGCCGCGATACTCTGGCTTGAGATGCTCCCCGGTTTGCGGATTAACCGGGGCAAGATATTTATACTCCCAGGAGACCTGGCCGCTCGTGATGTCATTTATTGAGTAGTTACTGTCAAGTTCCACCAGGCCAGGCTGCTCTGAGTCGGGAACAATTTTGATGGATTGACTGTAAGTGGTTGAGACATCTTTCTCCGGTATCTTTCCGGTTTGAGGATCGGCATAAGTTTGAAAGCCTATATAGTCTGTCTTCCAACTCCAGCCTGTGGGAATGCGCTGAGTCCAGCGTGGAGCTAACGCAAATTGCCAGACAGCCGTGAAGCCAAGCAACGCCAAACCTAGTGGAATTAGTATTTTCTTTCTCATCAGACTTTCTGTTTCAAGATAATTTTAGAAACGCCAACTGGTAGCGAACACCACGTCCAAAGAATCTCTTGTCCCCAACGGCGCCGCTCCCGTATTGAGAAACGCGAAAGGATTGCCCAGCCCTGAGGCCGCCAGCGCCGGTCCCGGCCGGGAATGGCCCAGGCTCACGTTGAACCAGAGGTTGTCGTGCGGATACCACTCGCCGATGAAGCTCACTTCGTTGGCGAGGCTGCCGCCGGTGCTAGTGCCGGTGTTCTCGACCTGCCGGGTGTTGTGAAAGAGCGCGCGGAGTTTGATCGTCGAAGCAGGCCAGAAACCAGCCTGCGCGCGGATGATTTTCGTGTTCGTCCCGAAGATGATCCAATCAATCTGGTTTCCCAGATACCATTTGCCCCAGTCGGAAAAGCCGGTCGCAATCGGGGTGAAGTCTTTCGAATAGAAAACGTAGCCCGCTTCCGCGAAAGGGTGGAATCGCCTCGACTTCGCTTCATAGCCAAGCTCGCCGTGCCATGATTGCTCGTTCATCTTCTGCCCGATGGTCGTGCAGTAAGCGGCGTTCCGGCATCTGCCCGCAAACTCCCAGGCGAACTCGCCGCTCAACGTCACACCCTTGGCCACTCTGAGAGGTTGTTCACCGCGCACGTCAAAGACCGCCATGTTGTTGTCGAGATTAGAGCGGGATGAGCGATAAAAAAGTCCGACAGCATAGCTCCCTTTTGTTTGCTTGAAGGTGCGCGAGACATCGAGGCCTCCCATGAGTCCGTCGCGCCTGCCGCCACCGTCCCACGTGGGATCAACCCGGTAGATGAAAGAATCGAAGTGGGTCTTCTTCACATCCCACTCGACCCGTAGTGCGTCGAAACCTTTGCGCGGGCTGTGAAAGACGCCCTGCTGCGTCTTTGTCGAAAAGCCGTCATAGACTCCGTCGCCGATGAGAAACTGCGAACCGATGGTTATGTGTTGTCTGCCCAGGGTAGCCTTCAGCGGGAGACCGCCGATGCGGTCGAGTTGAACGTAAGCCTGGTCGAGATAAAAACTGGGATATGCGCTGGGTGGCCTTGCGCCCAGTGGCGCTCCGGATGGAATCGTGCCCGTGCCGTACGAGTCGTGCCCGGTAGTTTTGACGCCGAGGCCGCTGACGCCCGCAGTGAAGTGCCGGTAACGAACTGTTCCGTCCAGCCGCAGACTTGTCTCCAGCCAGTGTCTTGAACTTTCGCCGAAGAAAGCATGAGACTCTGAAACAACATAGTTCGTGATCTCGCCACTGTAAGCAAAAGACAGTTTCTTCTTCGCCGACGTCTCGGGCGTTGGTTGTGGCTTTGGCTCCGGCGTTTCTGAGACTTTCTCTGCAGCGGGTTGTTGCCGATCTTCTTCGGCTTTCTTCTCGGTGGCATTTTGGATCTGGAGCGACACACGGCCGACGGCGGGGGCGGCGGAAAAAATAGCGAAGCTAAACAAAATTATTCCGAGAACTATTATTTTGGTTTCCATTAGGTCTCCGCAGCATTGACCGAGTACGGTAGGATGGGTCTTGAGGGGCGAAATGCCCGATGCATTGCACCGCACTCGGCCTGACTTTGAGCAGGCAACGCGGCTTTACGGGTAGGTGCACGACGCGTGCCAGGACATCCGCATCAGCGAAGCAGAGACGGAATCCAGGGCTATCGATAACATGACATCGTCAACGAACTTGCCCTTCCGCGGGGTAACGATAGGGCGGATGCGCCGACACAACTCAGGCGCTCAGAGGTTGCGCCACATCACTGTCGGCATTAGAATCCACGCCAAGACTCAAGGTCCTCGTTGTTGAGGCGTTTTCGGACACCATCGCCCTGATTTTTCAGTGTTCCCAGAGGCCACCGATCGAACCTCTCGCCTTTTGACGCAGCTCTCGCGAACTCGGTAAGGGGCGTGGAAGCTTGCCTCATGCTTTTCTGGCGGCGCCGGCCGCTGGTTAGGCGCTTTCAAATTGTTACCTTCTTGGACGTATCTAACTATGAAAGACGAAAACGGAAACGAGTTGGACGCCCTTGCTCGTGACTTTCCCGCGCCAGAGACGACGGCCGGTAATGACCCCACGGGGCGCGCGGAAGGGGAGTCGCGCCGGAGTCAAAGTCTGTTGCACACGGACGTTGAAGAAAACCCGGACGCTCTCTTTGTTAAGGAGCGTCGGGGCCGGGATCAGCTAATGAGCCAGTTGGCCGAGGCCCAACGCCTGGCAAACCTAGGCAGCTGGAACTGGGATATGGAAAGCGATGATCGCACCTGGTCCGATGAGCTGTATCGCATATTCGGTCTCGATCGTAACCGGCCGGCTCCAGATCTCGACACGACACTTTCAGAGTGTGTTCATCCCGACGACAGAGAGATCGTCAAGAATTCGATTCAGCGTTCAATCACAAATAAGGAATCCTACAACTTTTCGTTCCGCATTATTCGCCCGGATGGCACCGAACGAATAATCCACTCGCGGGGCCACGTTGTCACTGATGACAGTGGAAATCTGATCAGGATGTTCGGGACGGCACAAGACGTGACCGAGCGGGAGCAGGCTGAAACGGCGAGAAGAGAAGCCGAGCAGAAGTACCGCGACATCTTTGACAATGCCCGAGAGGGCATCTTTCAAACTACTCCCGACGGCCAGTACCTCGATTCCAATCCCGCTCTCGCGCGGATGCTTGGGTTTGATTCTCCGGAAGAATTGATTTGCAGCCGCAGGGACATCACCCGCGACACTTATGTCGATCCGGAGCGCCGCAATGAATTCCGGCGACTGCTCGAGGATCATGGAGCTGTGCGGGAATTTGAACATCAAGTATTTCGCAAGGATGGCAGTAAGATTTGGATTTCGGTTAATGCCCGCGCGGTGCGTGACGAGCGGGGACGAGTCGTCTACTACGAAGGGACAGCGCAGGACATAAATGAACGCAAGCTGGCTCAGGAAGAACTGCGCGAAAGCGAAGGACGCTATCGCGATCTGGTTGAGAACAGCCGCGAGTTTATCTGCACTCACGACCTGACCGGGAAAATACTTTCAGCGAATCGCGCGGCGATCCAGTTGCTTGGGTATGATCCGCATGAGTTCATCGGACAAGGAAACATTCGGGACATTCTGGTCCCTGAAGTCCGCCATCAGTTTGAGGAGTATATGGCGAGAGTGCGCAAGGATGGCGCCACCCGCGGGATAATGCTCGTGCAAACCCGTTCCGGCGAACGCCGCGTGTGGGAATATTACAATTCTCTGCGCACCGAAGGAGTGGCCGTACCCGTTGTGCGCGGCGTGGCGCGCGACATCACAGAACAACGACGCGCGGAGGAATCGCTGCAGTTGTTTCGTAACTTGATCGATCAATCCAACGACGCCATCGAGGTGATCGATCCGAATACCCTTCGCTTCATCGACTGCAACGAGAGCGCCTATCGATCTCTTGGCTACAGCCGTGAAGAGTTTCTTTCGCTCACCATATTTGACATCGATCCTTTGATCGATCCCGCGGCCATCGCGCGTCAGGAGGTGGAGATGAAAGAATCAGGTTTCGCGACTTTGGAAAGTCTTCATCTCCGTAGAGACGGGACGACCTTCCCGGTAGAGGTTAACGTAAAGTTAGTGAGGCTCGAGAGGGACTATCGCCTTGCAGTGGTGCGGGACATTAGCGGTCGCAAGCGCGCGGAAAAAGCTTTGCGCGAAAGCGAAGAACGTTATCGAGAATTATTCGAGAATGCCAAGGACGCCATTTATATTCACGATCTCAGCGGCCGCTATGTTTCGATGAACGACGCCGCCGAAAAGCTGTCCGGTTACCCGCGCGACGAGATCATTGGGAAACACTTTTCGAACTTTGTCTCCCCGAAAGACCTGAAACAGGTGCGCCGAAATCTCTGTAAGAAGTTGGATATCGAAGTCGAGACTGCTTACGAAATAGAACTGGTCACCAAGGACCGGCGTCGGGTGCCGGTGGAAGTTGTTAGCCGTTTGATTTATGAGAATGGCAAACCCATCGGGGTCCAGGGTACGGCGCGGGACATTTCAGATCGCAAACGTGCGCAGGAAGTTCTGCAGATGTATTCTCGGCGCTTGATGGAAGCGCAGGAAGCCGAGCGCCAAAGTCTAGCGCGCGAGTTGCACGACGAGATTGGCCAGGTCCTGACCGCGGTGAGAATCAACCTGCAGTCGATCCAGCGTTCCGGCGGAGCCGATCTTTCTCAACTTGAAGAAAGCGTCGCCATTGTCGACGAAGCACTCGGTCGCGTGCGCGAGCTATCGATCGATTTGCGTCCTTCGCTGCTCGACGATCTCGGTCTTAGCGCGGCGCTGCGGTGGTACGTGGATCGATACGCACAGCGCACGGGAATCATTGCTGAAGTGCTCGATGGTTTTCAGGACGGCGGCCGGCTGCCACGGGAACTCGAGACTGCATGTTTCAGAATAGCGCAGGCGGCCTTGACCAATGTGGCCCGGCATGCACAAGCGAGTAGTGTGTCCGTGCAGCTTGAGCGTTCGCGCGAAAAAATGTTGCTGACCGTTATAGACGACGGAGTTGGTTTTGACCTCGATAAACTGAGGAAGAATGCGCAGGCGGCGTCGGCCCTGGGATTACTCGGCATGGAAGAGCGGGCCCTCGCGGTCGGTGGGTATATCAAAATTGACTCAGGATTGGGACGCGGGACGCGAGTCCGGGCGGCTTTCCCCCTGAGGCGAAACTAGCAGTCGGGATCGTCAAATTCGAGCAGATTTTAGTCGGCGGATCAAGATTGGCGCAGACTATCTTCTTCACGGCTCTGATCGATTCCAGGTTACTGATTCCAGATCGGCTAGCCCTTAGCAGGTAAGAACCAAACCCGAGAATAGAATCCAGAGACGGTTTCCCCATCAATCTTCCTACCGACGATTAGTCTCATAAGAAACATGATCTTGTTACCGCCACAGACTTGCGGGTCCTTAGGAAGATTCCGTGGTCGAACTCAGGTAATCCCTGATTGTTGGATTCGGAGCTTCCTGCAATGATGTGCGCGCCGGATGACTCTACGATTTTTATAATTTATCGAACCCCCCAGACGTCTTTGCCGGTCTCATTCTGTGAGTGAAATGATACCTCACTGGGCCTGATACTTCCCGAGTGAGACAGTTGAACTAGTCATAAAATGAAACCCATTCGGGCGTTAATTGCCGACGATCACGCGTTGGTACGGGCGGGCATTCGTGCGCTGGTCGAGAAAATCGATGACGTGAGCGTAATCGCCGAGACTGGCGAGGGTGGTGAGGCCCTGCGACTGATTAAAGAACTAAAACCCGACGTGGTGCTGCTGGACGTGACTATGCCGGGGCTAAGTGGCCTTGAGGTGTTAGCGGAAAGTAGAAAGCACTTACCCAATGTTCGCGTGATTATCCTGACGGTGCATGACGAGGCCGAATATGCCATGCAAGCCCTGCGTGCGGGCGCGGCCGGGTTTCTGCCCAAGAGCGCGGCGGCTAATGAGCTTCAGGTGGCAATTGAAACTGTCAGCCGCGGCGAAATTTACGTTTCAGACGAGGTCTCAAGGAGGACTTTGCTGGAATACAGCCGCGGGCGAATCGAACATCGTCTGGCCCGGCTTACTCCCCGCCAGCGCGAGATATTGACCCTGATTGCTGAAGGCCTGAACACCAAAGATATCGGTCGCCGCCTGAACATTAGTGCGAAGACTGTTGAATCGCACCGGGCCCAATTGATGGAGCGCCTTAATATTCACGACGTTGCCAGCCTGGTGCGTTTCGCGATCAAAGTGGGCTTGATAAGAGTTGAATAAGAGGCGCCGGTAGTGTGCGGGAATTTCGCGACGAGGATTTCCCGCGCGGAAATGGATCCGGCCGACCCAGAGACGTTCCGCTGTTAAGTATCTTTGTATTGCATTTCTTTCTGCCTTCCTTTCGCCGACCTTACGACAAAATATTTTTGCTGGTTCGACGATGGTAAGGGTCTGCATAATGTCTTGCTCATCTCTAAGTCTCTGAGCCGCACTCTCGCTGTCGCAATAGTCCGCAAACACGCTCAGGAATTGCCCTACTACAAATCAGGTTTTGCCTAATTGTACTAGCTCTTGCAAGAGCATACTGTGCACCAACGGAATTTGATCTCCTTATCCCGCGACTGCGGCCCGTCTTTAAAGAATCAACTTTCCGAAAGCCGAGACAGGAGGGCGACAGTCAAATTGGCTAGCGAGGTTGATCGTAATCCGTCATCTGATCGCCCATAGTGTTTCCATTATCTCGGCTCTGGAAAACTCAAATCGCCCTAAGAGCCACGAGTGCTGAAGCGAATAGACCACCTTCGCAAGGTTGCCTCTTCCTTAGCTCCCTGGTTGAACCAACAGAGCAATGCCGTGCTCGAAGTCTCAGGTCGAGAAGCACCCACGGGTGCATTTGCTCAGAGGATAGCCAATGATTGAGGACGTCGATCCACGACCCCTGAACGCGCCCCCGCTGGTGGCCTCAAGTGATCTGATCACTCTCCTATCGCAAAAAGTGGTGGGCCAGTCGGCGGCGACTAAGGCGATCGTACCTTACGTTTACATGTATCAATCGGGCCTCGCGCCCGAAGGACGGCCGGCCGGAGTCTTTCTCCTGCTAGGTCCCACCGGCACCGGCAAAACAAAAACAGTCGAGGCGATCGCTGAACTGTTGCACGGCAGCGAGAAGAAAATCGTAAAGATCGATTGCGGCGAATTCCAGTTGGAGCACGAGATGGCCAAGCTGATCGGCGCACCGCCCGGCTATCTCGGCCATCGCGAGACCGTGCCCATGCTGACGCAGCAAACACTGGCGGACGCGACCAGCCCGGAATCCGATCTCGCGTTGGTGCTATTTGACGAAATTGAAAAGGCCGCCCATTCGATGACCAAACTGCTGCTGGGCATTCTGGATAAAGGAATCCTGCGGCTGGGTGATAATTCGATCGTTAACTTCGAGAAGAGTTTGATCTTTTTCACCAGCAATCTGGGCGCGCGCGAGATGCTCAAGGTAATCGGTCCCGATATTGGTTTTCAGACGTCCTCCCCCAGGCCGCGCGCGGACCTCACTGCCAAACTTGAAGGCATCGCTTTGGGGGCCGTGCGCAAACGGTTCTCGCCTGAGTTCGTTAATCGCATCGACGCGGTGGTTACTTACCAACCGCTGGGTCTCGAATCGATGGAGACAATTCTCGATCACGATATCAAAGGGTTACAGCAACACGTTAACTCGCGGCTCGGGCAAAACTGCTTCACCATCGAGGTTCTGCCGGAAGCTCGCAATTTTCTTTTGGCGCGTGGAGTCAGTGAGGAGTTCGGAGCTCGAGAACTGAAGCGCACGATTCACCGGCAACTGACCCAACCTCTGGCGACCATGGTGACGCGCGCTGAAATCAATCCCAGCGCGATCGTGCAGGTCGCCCTCAGCGACAACGGCGAGCAATTGACTATTCGCGAGGTAGGCAGGAGCGCCGCGGCGCCGCAGCGGCCGACTATCCTGATCGCGGATGACAATCATGATCTTCTGCTCTTTCTGGCGACTGAATTGAAAGAAGCGGGATGGGAGATGCTGATCGCGGAAAACGCAGGGCAGGCCCGCCGGCTCTTTCACACACTGCGGCCCGGCGCCGTTCTGCTTGACTATCTGTTGGGCGATGATGACGGGCTGAAACTGGGCCTGGAGTTTCAGGCGCATGCCCCGGAAGCCAGAATCGTCATCATGACGGGCGGCGGTCTCTCAGACGATGAACTGACAATTTGCGCCGACCGAAATTTTCCGATTCTCTTCAAGCCTTTTCTGGCGCATGACGTCTTGAACTTAATTAGAGGGTCCTTTCGCCGGACGTTTGCGGCCACTGCAGGATCGATTAATTCAGCCGAGCAGGGAATTCGAGCTGACTCGGCCTAGGGAACGCGGTCATGCCGTCGGGACGGTAACCGCGGACGAAGAAGGGACGCCGTTTCGGGGGCGAGCACGGCGTCCTTTCTTACTTTTCAAGAGGACGAAACTAGTGTGGCGGCTATTTCGACGCCAACCAAGAGGCTGGCTGACCATAACGGACTACGGCAAGCTTCGAGAGCGGGAGATAAAGCGAAATCCCGACCGTGTGGCGCAGGAACTTGAGCAGGCGAGCCTATGGTCGATGCGTGTGGCCGAAAGGAAGCTGAACGAAAACCGGCATCGGTCGAAGGAAAAGAAAAGCTCAGGATGACGCGGCGACCGATCTTCGGCCGAGACGCGTACGAGGGAGGACGCCGTTTCGGGGGCGAGCGCGGCGTCCTTCGTCTATCAATCAATTGAGGAAAAATAACAGCCAGGAATCTTGCCGGTCGTTTTCGCATTCCGCCTCCTTGATCGGGCCAATCAATAATGAATACACGCGGCTCGCCACAAACCGATGTGCTACACGCTTCGCTCAGGCGGCGCCCCCGCTTCTCTCTAGCTAACTTACCGCTCAAACATCGTCTGCCGTTGTTAATAGGGACCCTGCTGCTCGGCATCATCACCGTCTCTATCTGGACCTCATATAGCGGAGTAAAAGAGTCCGCGCTCGAAGTCGGTAGCGAGCGATTGCGCAGTTTGACCCGACAGTTAGCAAATCAGACACAGCAGTCGCTTCCCATTGTTCTCAACCGCACCTTCACTGTGGCAAACGATCCGGCAGTGCGCACCTTTCTTAGGGCCCCTTCGCCGAGTACGCGCCCCGCAGCCGTTTCGATACTGCAACAGTTTGCGCCGGTTCAAGATCCCGGCAGTTCACAAGTTGAACTTTGGAACACAACGGGCTCGGTCGTCCTTGCCGTTCCGGATAATTCCTCACCGGAGCCCGCGGATTTGACGGAAGAGTTCAAACAAAGCGGCGTCGATCCATTCAAAGCGGTTGGTCCCCTGCGCATCGTCAAGAACGTGCTTATGTACACGGTGGTCGTCGCCGCGAAAGACGATCAGGGAAAAGTCATGGGCTATCTTGTCAGGTGGCGACTTGTCTCGCCAACTCCCAACGCCCGCAAACAACTGTCTGATTTGCTCGGTAGCGAAGCGGCCTTGTACTACGGCAATAGTAAGGGCGATCTGTTTACGGACCTCGAGAAGGTCGTGCGCAGGCCGCCGGTTGATTTAGGGCAGACTCTCGAAGTCACGCATTACAGCCGAGATGGAAATCCCGTTATGGCTATGGGACGGCCCGTCCTTGGTACGCCGTGGTTTCTTCTAGTCGAATTTCCCGAACGAACATTCCTGGTCCAGGCCCATAGATTCCTTTGGCGGATTTTGATGATCGGCGTCGTACTGCTGGCCGGCGGCGTGACGGGCGCATTTGTACTCACTCGCAGTATTACACGGCCGCTGCGGTCGCTCACGAAAACTGCATCGGCAATCGGTGGCGGCGATTATTCCTCCGTTGTGGCAGTTCGACGGAATGATGAACTAGGCGAGCTGGCCAACGCATTTAACGTGATGCTGGTCAAGGTGCGTGACACACAGCGGGAGCTGGAGCGCGCGGCCGCATGACTTTGGTAAACGCCCAACTGGAACAACTCTTTGGTTACGATCGGTCGGAACTGTTGGATCAGCCCGTGGAGATGTTGGTGCCGGAGCGCTATCGCAATGTTCACTCAGGACATCGCGTGAACTTCTTCCACTCTCCCTCGACTCGCGTGATGGGCGCCGGCCGCGACCTCTTTGGGCGGCGCAAGGATGGCACTGAAGTGCCAATCGAGATCGGGCTCAATCCAATCAAGACTGACAAAGGCGCGTTTGTGCTGGCCAGTATTATCGACATCACTGAGCGCAAGCGGGCTGAGGAGCGCTTTCGTCTGGTGGTCGAAGCTTCGCCCAGCGCGATGATCATGGTTAACGGCGAAGGCCGCATCACTTTGGTTAACACGCAGACGGAACATCTCTTCGGCTACGCGAGGTCAGAACTCTTGGACCAGCCGGTGGAAATGCTGGTGCCCGAACGCTACCGAGGCGCGCATCCCGGTCATCGCACAAGTTTTTTTCAAACTCCTTCTGCTCGCGCGATGGGCGCGGGTCGTAACCTGTTTGGCAGGCACAAGGACGGCAGCGAAATTCCAATCGAGATCGGACTTAACCCGATCAAAACTGACGAAGGCGCCTTCGTGCTGGCCAGCATTATCGACATCACCGAACGCAGGCGCGCCGAAGAACGCTTTCGTCTGGTGGTCGAAGCGTCGCCCAGCGCGATGATGATGGTCGACGCAGATGGGCGCATCACTCTCGTGAATACGCAAACCGAAAAGCTGTTTGGATATGGGCGGGCCGAATTGTTGGGACAAGGTCTGGAGCTGCTGGTGCCCGAACGCTATCGCGCCGGACATCCGGATCATCGCAGGGATTTTTTCCGTACTCCATCTACCCGGTCGATGGGCATGGGCCGTGACCTCTTTGGTCTGCGCAAGGACGGCAGCGAAATGCCGATCGAGATCGGCCTCAATCCGATCAATTCGGACGAAGGCGCTTTCGTTTTGGCCAGCATCATCGACATCACTGAACGGAAGCGAGCTGAGGAGCGATTCCGCCAGGTGATCGAAGGCGCGCCCAATGGCATGGTTATGGTGGGTCGCGAAGGCAAGATGGCTCTGGTCAACCTGCAGATCGAAAAGTCTTTCGGTTACAGTCGCGAGGAATTGCTCGGACAACCGATCGAAATGCTCGTGCCCGAGCGTTTCCGCGGGCACCATCTTGGTTACCGCGACGGCTTTATGGCCGAACCCTCCACGCGGTCGATGGGGTCAGGGCGCGACCTCTACGGCTTGCGCAAAGACGGCAGCGAGTTTCCCGTGGAGATTGGATTGAATCCAATCGAGACAGAACAAGGCCTAATGGTCCTGGGCACAATTGTAGACATCACCGAACGCAAGCGGGCCCAAGAAACGCTGCGCGAGAGCGAAGATCAGTTTCGGACGATGGCCAACTCGATCCCGCAACTCGCCTGGATGGCCCACGCTGACGGGTTCGTCTTTTGGTACAACCAGCGCTGGCACGATTACACGGGCAAGACCCCGGCGCAAATGGAGGGCTGGGGTTGGCAGAGCGTGCATGACCCCGACGTGCTTCCGAAGGTCCTCGAGGGATGGCGAGAAGCGATTGCCAACGGGCAACCGTTTGAAATGGAGTTCCCGTTGCGTGGGGCCGACGGGAAGTTCCGCATGTTTCTGACTCGCGTCCAGCCGATGAAGGATTCGCAGGGTCGTTTAGTGCAGTGGTTCGGCACCAACACCGATGTAGAAGAGTTGAAGCTGATGGAGGAATCGCTGCGTGATACACAAACGCGGCTGAATTCGACGCTCTCAGCAGGTTCTATCGGGACATGGACATGGGACATCGTCAACGACTGTCTGGCCGCAGACGAATTCACCGCCCGAATGTTCTCGCTAGAAACGGATGCAGCAGCAAAAGGCCTGCCCGCGGAAGCATATCTGCGGGCGATTATTGACGAAGATCGGCCGAGTGTCTCCAGCGCGCTCGAACATGCGATTCAGTCGTGCGGCCATTACGATATCGAGTATCGCGTCCAACAAAAAGACGGAACGCTTCGCTGGTTGCAAGCGAGGGGACGGGTCGATTGCGACGCAGCGGGCAACGGGGTGAGTTTTCATGGCGCGGTGATGGACATTACTGAGCGCAAAGCGTCTCAGGAGGACCTCCGCCGCAGCCAGCAACAACTTGCCGGGGTCATCGGTTCCGCGATGGATGCGATTATCACCATCGACGACAAGCAGCGCATCATGCTCTTCAACAGCGCGGCCGAAAGAATGTTTCTTTTTCCGGCTGAAGATGCTATCGGACAACCACTCGAGCGCTTTATTCCGGAACGTTTCCGCGCTACTCACAAAGGTCATGTCAGGGATTTTGGCAACACACACGTGACCAGGCGTTCGATGGGAACACTGGGAGCGCTCTACGGCCTCCGGGCCGACGGCGAGGAGTTTCCCATTGAAGCTTCGATTTCGCAGATCGAATCGGACGGCCGCAAGCTCTACACCGTAATTCTGCGAGACATCACCGAGCGCAAACGCACGGAGGAGGCGATGAAGGAACAGGCCCGCATCCTCGACCTGGCGCCAGTCATGATCCGCGACCTGAACGACCGAATACTTTTCTGGAATACCGGCGTCGAACAAATGTTTGGCTGGAAGGCCGAGGAGGCTCTGGAGCAAATCAGCCACCGTATTCTCCAGACAGAATTTCCCAGACCCCTGGAACAGATCAAAGCTCGCCTCCTTGCTCATGGGCATTGGGAAGGTGAGATGGCGCATACGAGAAAAGATGGCAAGCAAATCGTGGTCGCTAGTCAATGGGTTCTACATCGCGACGCTCAAGACAAACCAAAAGCTGTTCTGGTGGTGAACAACGACA
>WNFQ01000210.1_pt1 | contig 59034 bp, 56 predicted proteins | sample 5400171 | NCBI WGS metagenome assembly WNFQ01 (sample SAMN13153356, study PRJNA577476) | soil metagenome | isolation source: 20 cm soil under Madrone tree | place: USA:California | collected 2016-06-14
TGGGCTGCTGTTTCTTGAACACGGTAGCACGAAGTTACTGGGCTTTCCGATGCCGGCGAGTGGGCAACCGGCGTTGATGTCGTTGCTGGGGTTGCAGGGCGTGATCGAATTGGTCGGAGGTGCGCTCCTCGCTGTCGGTTTCCTGACGCGCCCCGTTGCGTTCATCCTGGCGGGGGATATGGCCGTGGCATACTTCATGGCGCACTGGCCCAAGAACTTGTTTCCGATATTGAACGGCGGAGATGCCGCAATCCTTTATTGCTTCATCTTTTTGTTGTTTTTCGTGGCCGGGCCAGGTCGCTGGAGCGTTGACCGAAATCCGGCGCGGTAAAGCGCCGCGCCGCTACCACGGGCGCCCGCCATACGAACGTATCAGAACCGGCACCGGAGCGCTCCGGTGCCGGTTCGTTCGATAGTGCCTCCCTCTGACGGCACTATCGCTTCCGGCGCTCTACATTGTCGTCGCTTGACCTATCGCGTCGCAATGAACGGGCGGGCCTAAGTCAGCGCCGATCTTGTAGGAGGTCCCTTTCGATTGATGGCTGCTGCACCGCAGCGACGTTCCGGAGCAGAAAAAGGCAGGAGAGGCGATTTGGACGTTGCTCCTCCAAATCGGCCGGGCTTAGAATATCGGTGCAAGGTCTCTCGAACAGGAGGGCAACCATGAATCCGGCAGGAGCAGCCTATCAGCCAGAAATCATCAAATTGATGAAGTCCGTACTTGAGGATGCCACGGCAATGCTTCCGGAGGCGAAGCGGACCTCAACCATAAAAGCTGAAATCGCCTCCCACATTCTCGCATGTGCCGCGAAGGGCGAGCGAGACCCAACGGCACTCAAAACGGCTGCTCTCACAGGTGTCGTGGAGTGTACCCACTATTCTCACGACATTTCACCCGAACGCAGGGCCGTTTGAAGTACGCGAGCCGCGCGGCTTGATCTGTTTTTTCTAGGCTCGCTCCTCCCAGATCATCGCGAGGTGGACGATGGTCTGCATGGCTTTTTCCATATCCTGCACGCTCACCCATTCGAGCCGCGAATGGAACGCGTGCTCGCCGGCGAAAATATTGGGGCAGGGCAGTCCCATGAAGGAAAGGCGCGAGCCGTCGGTGCCGCCGCGAATGGAAGTTTTCACCGGCTGAAGGCCAGAGCGACGGATCGCTTCCATCGCGTTCTCGATCAGGTCGGGATAGCGGTCGATCACCTGCTTCATGTTGCGGTACTGCTGCTTGATCTCCAGCCGGTAGGTCGACTGCGGAAAGTCCATCATCACTTCTTTGACGATGCGTTCCAGCAGGGCTTCTTTTTCTTGCAAACCAGCATCGGTGAAGTCACGCACGATGAAATCGAGCGTGACTTTCTCCAACGCCCCACGGATGCCGATTGGGTGCAGAAAACCCTGCTTGCCCTCCGTGGTTTCCGGTGAGCAGCTTTGCTTCGGCAGCCGTTCAACGATCGCGGCGGCGATCTTGATCGCATGTTCCATTCTGCCTTTGGCAAAACCCGGGTGGGTGCTGACGCCTTGGATGGTGATGGTGGCGGTGTCTGCCGAGAAGGTTTCGTCCTCGATATTTCCCGCGGTCTCGCCGTCGATCGTGTAGGCGAAATCGGCGCCGAGCTTTTTCAGGTCGACCTTATCGACACCGCGGCCGATCTCTTCATCGGGCGTGAACAGGATTTTGATAGGGCCATGCTTGATATGGGGGTTTTTGGTCAGGAAATGCACCGTATCCATGATTTCTGCGATGCCGGCTTTATTATCGGCACCCAACAGCGTCGTGCCGTCCGTCGTGATGACGTCGTTGCCGATCTGATCTGCCAATGCAGGATGATCGACGACACGGATGATTTGCGTAGGGTCGGCTGGCAGAACGATGTCGCCGCCGCGATAGTTGGTGACGATTTGCGGTTTGACGTCCTTACCGCTGCAGTCGGGCGAGGTGTCCATATGCGAGCAGAAGCAAATCGCCGGGACTTGCTTATCCGTGGTCGCCGGGATCGTGGCGTAGACGTAGCCGTGTTCGTCGAGATGAGCGTCGCGGATTCCCATCGCTTGAAGTTCGTGAGCGAGCAGGGCACCCAGGTCTTTCTGTTTTTCGGTGGAGGGGCAGGTTGCCGAAGCCGGGTCCGACTGGGTATCGATGGCGACGTAGCGCAAAAAACGCTCGGTCACAGTGTGCGAGAACTCGATCGGTGAACTCACAATTCGGACCCGCGGAAAGAACGGTAAAGTTCGGAAAAAGAGAAGCTCAAGGCCTGAAAAAGCGTCATCCCGAGGTACATATGACCGCTCCGGGATGACGCAACATCAGTCGGAAAACGCGTCGGTCAGACGGCTTCCTTGAGTTCCTTAGCGGCGCGGAAAGCAACCTTCTTGCTGGCCTTGATGTGGATCGCTTCGCCGGTGGCGGGGTTGCGGCCCATGCGGGCGGCGCGCTTGCGCACCTGGAGGATGCCGAGGCCGACGATGCGGATGCGCTCGCCCTTCTTGAGATGCTTGGTGATACGGGTGACCAAATCGTTGAGAATGGCTTCTGCGGTTTTTTTCGACAGTTCGTGCTCTTCCGACAAGGCTGCTGCGAGATGCTTGAGCGTGACGGTCGTCGGGGTCGCTGCTTTTTTCGCCATATTTGGCCCTCCTCGTTTGTTGATGGCTTAGAAACCTTAAGCGTATCAGGCCTTAAACGATTCGGGGACCGCCTGACTACGCTGTTTTGCCGATAAACAGCCCATTATTTGCATCGACGTCGCAAAAAGGCCCGACTGGCGGGCAGATTCGTAACAACCTTGACTTGGATAAGTCCCGCCTTTAAGTCCACCTCGCGTGAGGTTCGAAATCACGCGGGAGTAGCTCAGTTGGTTAGAGCGCCGGCCTGTCACGCCGGAGGTCGCGGGTTCGAGCCCCGTCTCTCGCGCCATTTTTGGCAAAGCCGCGAACGGGTTTACCATCCGCCCAATCGGCGCTTTCAATCGGCGGGCGGCAGTGGCACGCTATGCGGCGGCGATCATACCCGAGCCGTGCGCAACGGAACTTGGTCACATCCTGTGCAGCCCGCCGTCTTCGGCGTTTTGTGGAGCGGCATTGCGATTTAATCGTAGGACGTGCGTAATCGGTCTGGATACAGAACGATTGGGTGCGGATAGGCAACAAGGTGGGGTACTTGGCCGAGCAGCCGCTGACGAAAGCCGAGGGTTTGATATCCACCGGTGTCGTCTTGCTTGGCGGAACACATGGCGCCTTGTCGGCCGCGCGCAGCTTCGGCCGTAAGCGCATTCGCGTGGTGTTGATCACCGATGATCATCCATTGCCGAAACTCTCCAAACATGTCCAGCAAAGCTTTGTGTGGCCCGGTGCTTTGTCGCCAGAGGCGGGCGAATGGCTGGCGGCGTTCGGCGCCGAACACGGCTTTCAAAACTGGTTATTGATTCCCTGTGCCGACTCCGAGGTGAGGTGCGTCGCCGAAAACCTCGTTCGTCTGCGGACCGTCTTTAAGGTGGTCAGCACCGGCTGGTCTGACTTGCAGAAGGTTTGCGACAAACAACTTCTCGCAACGACGGCCGCCGCCGCCGGCATTAGCTTTCCCAAGAACTATCGGATTCGCTCGACGGACGATTGCGCGCGCATCGACGTCCAGTTTCCGGTCGTGCTCAAGCCCGCGATGCGGATGGAACGCAACGCGTTCACGTCGTCGAAGGCATGGCGGGCCGACTCCCGTGACGAGCTCGTGAAACTCTACCGCGAAGCCGCTTTATTGGTGGGTCGCGACGAGGTCGTCGTGCAGGAACTGATTCCAGGAGGCGGCGAGACGCAGTTTTCGTACGCGGCCCTGTGGCACGCCAATGCGCCCGTCGTGGAGATGTCGGCGCGACGCACGCGGCAGTATCCGATCGAGTTCGGCCACACCAGCACCTTTGTGGAAGTCGTCGACAACGATGTGGTGAAGGTCGCGGGAAGAAAATTGCTTTCCTCAATCGGATTCGAGGGGCTTGTCGAGGTCGAATTCAAGTTCGACGTCCGTGACCGCAGTTACAAGGTCCTGGACGTCAACCCTCGAACGTGGTCGTGGCTTTCGTTGTGCGGCGATTCAGGGCCGGACCTCGCGCTCCTGATGCGGGATATTGCGTTGGGCAAGCCTGTCGATCCTTTACCGGCGCAGGCCGGTCACGCTTGGGTCCATCTGTCGAAGGATATCATCGTCGGCGCGCAGCTTTTTTTCCGTCGCGAGCTGAGTATCGGAGCCTACCTCAAGTCGCTTCGTCAAAAGCTGACTTTTGCAGCCTTTGCGTGGGACGATCCACTCCTCGCAATTTTGGAACTGCCTTTGTTCGCGCACCGCATGGTCTACAGAGCGTTGCTTGGCAAGAGGGATGGCGCTGATCGGTCTCCACGCGCGAGCCCCGAGGTAAATTAGTAGCTCAATGCGCCCGATCAGTCGTTGAGATTCCTTCCGGCGGGACCCGCCGGCATTCATTGTTCAAGAAGTGCTTCGTATGATGTCCGTCTCTTTGCGATCTGCGGCAAGACGCTCCGCCAAACATCTCTTGATTAGGGCGGGCCTGGAGGTGGCTGCGTTGCCGGGCGCCGGGCGGCTCTTTCCGTCTGTCGCCGGACGCGGGGTGATCTTCACGCTTCACCATGTTCGGCCCGCTCGCGGCCATGAATTCGAGCCGAACAGTCACCTCTCGATCACGCCTGAATTCTTGGAAGAGGCTATCGTTGCGGGTCGTGAATGCGGGCTGGTTCCCGTTCATCTTGAAGATCTGCTCCAGGCGGCAAACTCATCCGACACCCGAAAATTCATGTGTTTCACGCTTGATGACGGATATCGCGACAACGAAAAGTTTGCCGCGCCGGTTTTTCGCAAACATGGCATTCCCTACACCATCTTTATCGCCCCAGGTTTCGTCGAACGCACCCGGACGATCTGGTGGGAGACCGCAGAAGAACTGACGCGTGCTGCTAAATCCTTTGAATTCGATTTCGGCCGCGGCGTCGAACACGTCAAAAGCTCCTCGCCTTTGGAGAAGTTCGTAGCTTTTGAGAGGTTGGCAAATTTCGTACAAACTACAGACGAAGATGAGGCTGTTGCGAAGATCGATACGGCCGCGATGCGTGTCGGCGTAAATCCGGAATCAATCGTCGATCGCGAAGTGATGCCAGCGAGCGAGCTGCAAGAACTCGTGGTTGATCCACTGGTAAGACTTGGTGCGCATACGATGACCCATCCCAATCTCGCGCGGGTCAGTGAGAAGCGTCTCAAGCAGGAGCTTGAAGATTCCTCCGCGCGCGTCGCGGACTATTCCGGTCACAAGCCGAAGGTCTTTGCGTATCCGTATGGCAGTCGATATGCCGTCGGCTCCCGAGAGGCGAAGGCGGTGCTGGATGCCGGATTCAGGCTTGCCGTTACCACGCAACCCGGCGTCGTCTTGAGTTCGGTAAGTCTTGAAAGACCGGCAGAACTCGCCCGAGTGTCGCTCAATGGCGGGTATCAAAAGCGCCGTTACGTCAAAGCGCTGGTGTCAGGCCTGCCTTTCCGGTGGATGCCCTGAAGGAGCCGTTCCATCGATACCTCGGCGCAGGATCGTCCCACGAGTATTTGGAGATCTGAAGCGCAACCGTCCCGGCTAGCGGACGACCGTGACAGTGCTGGTCAGGGTCATCGGCTTCCCCGCTTTAACGATATGGGCGGTCTGGGTATCGTCCGAATGGGTACGGGCGGAAATGCCGAAACCCGTCACGGCGACGCCCGCTACAAGCGCCATCGCCACGATTTTGAAGTGCGTCGCCCGGTCCGCGGAGTGGATCGAGTGGTTCATGTGAATTCTCCTGCCGCCTGAACCGTCCCTTTGTTAAGGACAGGCTTATCCCGCATTCGTTTCCGGGACGTTTCACGAGTTCCTCAAAATGGCTTCATCGGGCAGGAAAGGCGGGCGCCGTGAGCAGGGCGGAGACCGAGGCTCCGCAGGGCGCTGTCCCGCGCCCACCTTGCGGATGATGCCGGTTAGACGGACACTGCCCGTTGAGGCGCATAAAGCGCCCGGGGAGGCAAATAACCATGAGAATAACCCGCCGGGGCGTGCTTGGGTCAGCTTTCGCCGCAGGGGCGACGACCATCATCGGTAAATCGGCCGCCGCCGCCGAATTCGAGTTCAAACTGGGCGCCAACACGGCTGATAACCATCCGCTTACGCTTAGGTTGATCGAGGCAGCGCACACCATCGGAGAAGAGTCCGCCGGTCGCTTACGGGTCACGGTTTTCCCCAACAGTCAGCTCGGGGGCGATCCTGAGATGCTGTCCCAGCTTCGCGCCCCGCTGTCCGGTTTGCCGAGCATCGGGTTTGCATTCCAGTCCTATGACCAGGTCTGGGCGGCAATGGACGGCGGGGTCGGCGATATCGTCCGGGATGCGATCGGCAAGACCGGCCTCGTGCCGATGAGGAACATTTGGGACAACGGTTTCCGGCAAATCACCTCGTCTTCGAGCCGACAATTGAACAGCGTTGACGATCTCCGGGGTTTCAAGATCCGGGTGCCGGTCACAGCCCTGTTGACCTCATTGTTCAGCGGGCTCGGGGCGCTACCCTCCAGCATCAGCTACAGTGAGCTTTATTCGGCTTTGCAGACCCATATCGTCGAGGGTCAGGAAAACCCGCTCGCGATGGTATCGACGGGCAAGCTGTACGAAGTGCAGAAATATTGTGCCCTGTCGAACCATTGTTGGAGCGGGTACTGGATTGTCGCCAACCGCCGTGCGCTTTCCAGTCTGCCGGCGGATTTGGTGGAAATAATCAACCGCCAGTTCGACGCCGCGGCTCTCAAAGAGCGTGCCGATCTCCTCGAGCTGGATCGTTCGCTGCAGGCCGAACTGGCCGGGAAGGGCATGAAGTTCAACAAGCCCGACCCTGTACAGTTCAGGGCGGCGCTGGTGAGGGCTGGCTTTTACACGCAATGGCAGAAGACTTACGGTTCTGAAGCCTGGGCGAGGCTCGAGCAGTACACCGGGCCGCTGACCTGAGTTCTGCGAGCCGGCGGCCCAAACCGCAAATGTGGCAGAGCCTGGCTGAGAGTCACGACAAGCCTCGCCGGGTTTTCCAGCGGTCTGTGAGCCCTTGCAAGGCCGTCAAGATAGCTTGTCTTGCGCCCCTTGGTGCGCTGCGCTAAGGCTCAGAACAATTCCAATCAGCGAATCTGCGGCTGGACAAGCCGAAGGAAAAGGCACTCGCCGATGACCGGCATCTTGCAGAATTATCTTCCACTCGTGGTGTTTATAGGGGTCGCAGGCCTGATCGGATTGGCGCTGCTGATCGCTCCCTTCCTCGTCGCCTTTCAGCAGCCCGATCCGGAAAAGCTTTCCGCATATGAATGCGGATTCAATGCTTTCGACGACGCGCGCATGAAGTTCGACGTGCGGTTCTACCTGGTGGCTATCCTTTTCATTATCTTCGACCTCGAAGTGGCTTTCCTGTTTCCGTGGGCCGTGGCGTTCGGAAAACTCGGCGCAACCGGGTTCTGGTCGATGGTCGTTTTCCTTGCCGTCCTCACGGTCGGTTTTGCCTATGAATGGAAGAAAGGCGCGCTCGAATGGGATTGAGCCCCGCTGCCACAAGACCAGGGTTTGCGCCGGCCATCGCACCGGCCTCGACGGGCATTCTTGACCCGCGCACCGGCCAGCCGGTGGGTGCCAACGATCCGTACTTTCTTGAGGTCAATCACGAGCTATCCGATAAAGGCTTTTTCATCACGGCCACCGACGACCTGATCACCTGGGCGCGCACCGGGTCGCTGATGTGGATGACCTTCGGGTTGGCCTGCTGCGCCGTCGAAATGATGCAGCTGTCGATGCCGCGCTATGACGTCGAGCGCTTCGGCTTTGCGCCGCGCGCTTCCCCGCGCCAATCTGACGTGATGATCGTGGCAGGCACGCTGACCAACAAGATGGCGCCGGCGCTGCGCAAGGTCTACGATCAGATGCCGGAGCCGCGCTACGTGATCTCGATGGGATCCTGCGCCAACGGCGGCGGCTACTATCATTATTCGTATTCGGTGGTTCGCGGCTGCGATCGCATCGTGCCTATCGACATTTATGTGCCTGGCTGTCCGCCAACGGCGGAAGCTCTGCTGTACGGCGTGCTGCTGCTGCAGAAGAAGATCCGGCGCACCGGAACCATCGAACGCTGAAGGTTTTTCTGAATGGACGACGGTAGGCTCGACGCCCTGGGGCAAACGATCGTGAGCGCGCTTCCGGGCGCCGCGACCGATCATACGGTCGCGTTCGGTCAGCTTACGGTAGCGGTACATGTCGACAAAATCGTCGATGTCGTGCGCTTCCTGCGCGACGATCCCGCCTGCCGTTTCGTCAGCTTCATCGATGTGACCGCGGTAGATTATCCCGGCCGCGAGAAACGCTTCGACGTGGTCTATCATCTGCTGTCGCCGACGCTGAACGCCCGTGTCCGTCTGCGCGCGGCGGCCGACGAGACGACCCAGGTGCCCTCGATTATCGACGTGTTTCCCGGCGCCGATTGGTTCGAACGCGAATGCTACGACCTCTACGGCGTGATCTTCACCGGCCATCCCGACATGCGGCGGCTATTGACCGATTACGGCTTCGACGGCCATCCGCTGCGAAAGGATTTCCCGCTCACCGGCTTTGTCGAAGTGCGTTACGACGATCAGGAGAAGAGGGTGCTGTACGAGCCCGTTCGCCTCAATCAGGAATTCCGCAAATTTGATTTTCTCTCGCCGTGGGAAGGCGCGGAATATCCGGTCCTGCCCGGGGACGAGAAGGCGGGGACGAAGCCGTGATTCTATTCGCTATTCATCCGTCGCTACTCAATCCTTCCGCAGGTTGTCCTCGCTCAGGACCAGCACGATGACTGAGGCCGCACTCCGCAACTTCACCATCAACTTCGGACCGCAGCATCCGGCCGCGCACGGTGTGTTGCGTCTGGTGCTGGAGCTTGACGGCGAGGTGGTCGCCCGCGTCGATCCGCATATCGGCTTGCTTCACCGCGGCACCGAAAAGCTGATCGAGCACAAGACCTATCTCCAGGCGATCCCGTATTTCGATCGGCTCGACTACGTCGCGCCGATGAATCAAGAGCATGCTTTTTGCCTCGCCGCGGAAAAACTGCTCGGCATCGCTGTGCCACGCCGCGCGCAACTGATTCGAGTTTTGTACTGCGAAATCGGCCGCATCCTGTCGCATCTTCTCAATGTCACGACGCAGGCGATGGATGTCGGCGCGTTGACTCCACCGCTGTGGGGCTTCGAAGAGCGCGAGAAGCTGATGGTGTTCTACGAACGCGCCTCTGGCTCGCGAATGCATGCAGCCTATTTCCGGATCGGCGGCGTGCATCAGGACCTGCCGCCGAAACTGATCGACGATATCGACGCATGGTGCGATCCGTTCCTGGGTGTGGTCGCCGATCTCGAACGGCTCTTGACCGGCAACCGCATCTTCAAGCAGCGCAACGTCGATATCGGTGTGGTCACGCTCAAGCAAGCCTGGGAATGGGGCTTCTCCGGCGTGATGGTGCGTGGCTCGGGCGCTGCTTGGGATCTCCGTAAGGCGCAACCCTACGAATGCTATGCCGAGATGGATTTCGACATTCCGATCGGCAAAAACGGCGACTGCTACGACCGTTACTGCATTCGGATGGAAGAGATGCGCCAGTCCGTGCGCATCATGAAGCAGTGCATTGCGAAGCTTCGTGCGGCGGACGGCCAAGGGCCCGTTGCCGTGGAGGATAACAAGATTTTCCCGCCGCGCCGTGGCGAAATGAAGCGTTCGATGGAAGCGTTGATCCACCATTTCAAGCTTTACACCGAGGGCTTCCACGTTCCGGCCGGCGAGGTTTACGCCGCGGTTGAGGCGCCGAAGGGAGAGTTCGGCGTCTATCTGGTCGCCGACGGCACCAATAAGCCCTACAAATGCAAGATCCGCGCGCCGGGTTTTGCGCATCTGCAGGCGATGGATTTCATCTGTAGGGGCCACCTCCTGGCCGACGTTTCCGCCATTCTCGGCTCGCTCGACATCGTGTTCGGAGAGGTCGATCGGTGACCGCGCTTCCGCCCATACAGTTTGACCGAACTACCGGCGTGCTTGAGGGTGCAAACGCGTGGGAGCGTTTTGCAGCGCTCGCACTGGTGTCCGGTTCGACGGTGGCGTCGACGTTTTCTCATCGCGGCTACAACAAGTGCGCCAATCTTCTGAAGACGATGTTGCCGGAGCGCGACATTGCAATCAAACTCAATTCGGACGCGACGTTCGCGTTTCCCTACGGCGATGGTTACTGGAGCAAGTTGCTCAACCGGTCATTCGCTTATGAAGACGAACTGGAATTGCTGATCCAGGATTCCATGAACGTCGACTACACGTTCATCGATTGCGGCGCCAATTTCGGCTACTGGTCGGTGTTGGTTTCGAGTGCGCCCTATGGTTCGCACAAATCGATCGCGATCGAGCCGTCGTCACAGAATTTCGTCAGACTCAAGAACAATGTCGAGATCAACGGCAATCGATTTGAGATCATGAAGTGCGCGATCGGCGCGGAGCGTGGTACTGCACGGCTTTCGGGCACCAAGCATGAGGCGCTCAGCATCGCGGGCGACGCGACTATCGGCGAGGAAGTGCCGGTCATCGCGCTCGACGGCCTGCTCGACGACGGAAAAATTCCTGCCGATGGAAAGTATCTGATCAAGCTCGACGTCGAAGGCGTCGAGATCGAAGCCATCAAGGGCGGCACGCGACTGTTGCAGGGCGACAGCGTGATATTGTGCGAGGAACACGGCAACGATCCGGCCCACACCGTCTCGCGTTACATCCTTGAACAAACCCCGCTCAAACTGATCGTCTACGATCCTCGCAGCCATCGTTTGGAAACCGTGACCGAGCTTTCCATACTCGACCGCATCAAGGTTTCGTCCAACGTTGGTTATAACGTATTCGGCACCGCAAGCACTTTCTGGCAAGACCGAATCACGGCGCTGAACGCAAAAGCTTCGCGCCGCATGCAATGAGAGACTAAACGACAATGTCCGTCCGCCGCCTCGCTCCGAAGGAACTGCAGCCCGCGAACTTCACGTTCTCGGCGGAAAACCTTGCCTGGGCGAAAGAACAGATCGCCAAATATCCGGAAGGCCGGCAGGCATCCGCGGTGATCGCAATCCTGTGGCGGGTCCAGGAACAGCATGAGGGGTGGGTCTCGGAAGCGGCGATCCGCGCTGTCGCGGATCTCCTAGACATGCCTTACATCCGCGTGCTGGAGGTCGCGACCTTCTACACGATGTTCCAGCTGCAGCCGGTCGGCAAAAAGGCCCACGTGCAGGTGTGCGGGACCACGCCATGCCGGTTGCGGGGTGCTGGCGACATCATCGAAGTATGCCAGAGCCGCATCCATCACGACCCTTTTCATCTGTCCAAGGATGGGAATTTCAGTTGGGAGGAAGTCGAGTGCCTCGGCGCCTGCGTCAACGCGCCAATGGCGCTGATCTGGAAGGATACCTACGAGGACCTGACCAAGGAAAGCTTCGGCAAGGTGCTTGACGGCTTTGCCTCCGGCAACGTTCCGAAGCCGGGACCGCAGAATGGTCGTCAGTTCTCCGCACCTACGGGTGGGCCGACCACGTTGAAAGAAACCACATGAAGCGCGACCGCCCATTGCAAGCGGCCGGACCGGGGAGTGTCGGTGCGATGAAGAACTGGCGCTATATCGCGTTGCACGCCGGAACGGCGGCGACATTCATTTTCGTGCTGCAGCGTTACGGGCTGAGCGCGTCGATCGATTCTAGCCTGCTATGGGCACTGACCTTCGGCGGATGCGCCGCGGGTCTGGCTTATATGCAGTCCAATCGCTGAGGAAGCTTCAAGTCATGCTCGACGACAAGGACCGCATCTTCCGCAACCTTTACGGCCTCCAGGACTGGGGCCTCGAAGGTGCGCGCCGCCGCGGCGCCTGGGACGGGACCAAGGCGATCATCGAGAAGGGACGCGACTGGATCATCAACGAGATGAAAGCCTCCGGCCTGCGTGGACGCGGCGGGGCTGGTTTTCCGACCGGGCTGAAATGGTCGTTCATGCCGAAGGAATCCACCGACGGCCGTCCGAGCTATCTCGTGGTCAATGCCGACGAGTCCGAACCCGGCACCTGCAAGGATCGCGAGATCATGCGGCACGATCCGCATCTTTTGATCGAAGGCTGCCTGCTCGCCAGCTTCGCGATGGGTGCGCACGCCTGCTATATCTATGTGCGCGGCGAATTTATCCGGGAACGTGAACATCTGCAGGCCGCGGTCGATCAGGCCTACGAGGCCAGACTGATCGGCAAGGACAATGTCAACGGCTGGCCGTTCGATCTTTATGTCACGCACGGCGCGGGTGCTTACATTTGCGGTGAAGAAACCGCTCTACTGGAAAGCCTAGAAGGCAAGAAGGGCATGCCGCGGCTGAAGCCGCCATTCCCGGCCAATGTCGGTCTCTACGGCTGCCCGACCACCGTCAATAATGTCGAATCGATCGCGGTCGCGCCGGATATTTTGCGGCGCGGCGCTGCATGGTTCGCGGCCATCGGCCGGCCGAACAATGTCGGCACCAAGCTGTTTTGCATTTCCGGCCACATCGAACGTCCCTGCAACGTCGAAGAGGCGATGGGGATTTCGTTCCGGGAATTGATCGAGCGCCATTGCGGCGGCATTCGTGGCGGCTGGGACAACCTCAAGGCGGTGATCCCCGGCGGCTCATCGGTGCGCATGGTGCCGGCCGAACAGATCATCGATTGCCCGATGGATTTCGACAGCCTCGGTAAACTGCGCTCCGGTCTCGGTACCGCCGCCGTCATCGTCATGGACAAGTCGACCGATCTGATCCGCGCAATCGCCCGCATCTCCTATTTCTACAAACATGAGAGCTGCGGCCAATGCACGCCGTGCCGCGAAGGCACGGGATGGATGTGGCGGGTCCTGACCCGCATGGCCGAGGGCCGCGCCCATAAGCGCGAGATTGACATGCTGCTCGAGGTGACCAAACAGGTCGAGGGCCACACCATTTGCGCGCTTGGTGACGCAGCCGCGTGGCCGATCCAGGGCTTGATCGCGCATTTCCGGCACGAGATCGAGGAGCGTATCGACCAGTATTCGCACAAGGCCGATGTCGATGATGTCGGCGTTCTCGATCCCGCGCACATGGTTGCGGCCGAGTAGGTTGGAAGGGACATGACAAAACTCATCGTCGACGGCAAAGAGATCGATGTTCCCGCGGAGTTTACGCTGTTGCAGGCGTGCGAGGCCGCGGGCGCCGAAATTCCGCGTTTTTGCTACCACGAGCGGCTGTCGATCGCCGGCAATTGCCGGATGTGTCTCGTCGAGGTCAAAGGCGGCCCAAAGCCGGTTGCGAGCTGTGCGTGGGGCGTGCGCGATTGCCGGCCCGGTCCCAAGGGCGAGCCGCCGGAAATCTCCACGCGCTCGCCGATGGTGAAGAAGGCCCGCGAAGGTGTGATGGAATTTTTACTCATCAACCATCCCCTCGATTGCCCGATCTGCGATCAAGGCGGGGAGTGCGATCTGCAAGATCAGGCGATGGGTTACGGCGTCGATACCTCACGCTTCGCCGAGAACAAGCGCGCGGTCGAGGACAAATATCTCGGCGCGCTGGTCAAGACCTCGATGAACCGCTGCATCCAGTGCACGCGCTGCGTTCGCTTCGCCGCCGAAGTTTGCGGCGTGCCGGAGATGGGCGCGACCGGTCGCGGCGAGGATATGGAGATTACGACCTATCTTGAGACCGCGCTGACCTCGGAATTGCAGGGCAACCTGGTCGATATCTGCCCGGTGGGCGCGCTGACCTCGAAGCCCTATGCGTTCGCGGCGCGACCCTGGGAACTCGGCAAAACTCAATCGATCGACGTCATGGACGGCGTCGGCTCGGCGATCCGGGTCGATACCCGCGGCCGCGAGGTGATGCGGATATTGCCGCGCGTCAACGACGCGGTGAATGAGGAATGGATTTCCGACAAGACCCGGCACGTCGTCGACGGCCTGCGTACCCAACGGCTCGACCGCCCTTACATCAGGGAAAACGGCCAGCTCCGGCCGGCGTCATGGTCGGCCGCGTTCGAGGCGATTGCGGCGAAAGCCGCGCGCCTCGACGGTAAGCGGATCGGTGCCGTTGCGGGCGATCTCGCCGCGGTCGAAGAGATGTTCGCGCTGAAAGATCTCCTGGCCAAATGCGAGTCGGTCAATCTCGCAGTCCAAGGCGGCGACGCTTTCGACGCCAAAACCGGCCGCGCCTCCTATATTTTCAATCCCGGTATCGCCGGTATCGAGCAGGCCGACGCGCTTTTGATCGTGGGCTCGAACCCTCGGAAGGAAGCCGCCGTTCTCAACGCGCGCATCCGCAAGCGCTGGCGCAGCGGTCAGTTGAAAATCGGGCTGATCGGCGCCAAGGCCGATCTCACTTACGGGTACGACCATCTCGGAGCCGGCACCGACACGCTCGGCGAACTCGCCGCCGGCAAGCATTCCTTTGCCGACGTGCTCAAGAAAGCGAAAAATCCGATCGTGCTGGTCGGCGCGGGCGTGGCGTCGCGGCATGACGGGGCGGCGGCGCTGGCGCTCGCGGCAAAGCTCGCGGTCGATTTCGGTGTAGTCAAACCCGAATGGAACGGTTTCGCGGTCCTGCAGGATACAGCCTCTCGCGTTGGCGCGCTCGATATCGGGTTCGCGGCCGGCCCAGGTGGGCTGAGCAGCGCCCAGATGACGACATTCGGCATGTTGGATGTGCTGGTTTTGCTCGGCGCCGACGAGATCAAGGTGCCGGACGGCACTTTCGTGGTATACATCGGCACCCATGGCGACCGCGGCGCGCATCGGGCCGACGTGATCCTGCCGGGCGCGGCGTATACCGAGAAATCAGGTATCTACGTCAACACCGAAGGCCGGGTGCAGATGGTGAACCGCGCGTCGTTTCCTCCGGGAGAGGCGCGGGAAGATTGGGCGATCATCCGCGCACTGTCCGAAGTCATGGGTAAGCGCCTGCCTTACGACTCGCTTGCGGCGCTGCGGCAGACGTTGTTCAAGGCGGTGCCGCATTTGATGCGCGTCGATCGGATCGAGCCCGGCAAGGCCGATGACATCAGGACGCTCGCGAGCAAGGGCGGCAGCGTCGAAAAGGCGCCGTTCAAGAGTTCCGTTGAGGATTTTTACCTGACCAACCCGATCGCGCGCGCGTCAGCGGTCATGGCGGAATGTTCCCGCCTGGCCTCCGGGCAAATGCTGACCGCGGCGGAGTGAGCGTGACCCGATGACAGAATTCTTCGCAAGCGCATTCTGGACGGGCTTCCTTTGGCCGCTGATCGTGATGATCGCGCAGAGCCTGCTGCTGCTCGTGGTGCTCCTGATCGCGATTGCCTATATCCTTTTGGCGGACCGCAAAATTTGGGCGGCGGTACAGATTCGTCGTGGACCCAACGTGGTGGGCCCCTGGGGCCTGTTGCAATCCTTCGCCGACCTTCTGAAGTTCGTGCTCAAAGAGCCGATCATTCCGGCCGGCGCCAACAAGGGCGTGTTCCTGCTTGCGCCTCTGGTGTCGTGCGTGCTGGCGCTCGCAGCCTGGGCGGTGATCCCGATGGATCTCGGCTGGGTGATTTCCGACATCAATGTCGGCGTGCTCTATATTTTCGCGATCTCCTCGCTGTCGATCTACGGCATCATCATGGCCGGGTGGTCGTCGAACTCGAAATACCCGTTTCTCGCCGCGCTTCGCTCGGCGGCGCAGATGGTGAGCTACGAAGTCTCGATCGGCTTTGTTATCATCACCGTTTTGCTGTGCGCGGGTTCGCTTAACCTGTCGGCCGTGGTCGAGGCGCAGAACACCCACGGTTTCGCAAACTTGATCGGCCTGCCCAAGCTCACGTTCCTGAATTGGTACGTATGGCCGCTGTTTCCGATGTTCGTGATCTTCTACGTCTCGGCGCTGGCCGAAACCAACCGGCCGCCGTTCGATCTGGTCGAAGCCGAATCCGAACTGGTCGCGGGCTTCATGGTCGAATACGGCTCGACGCCCTACCTGTTGTTCATGCTCGGCGAGTATGTCGCGATCACCACAATGTGCGCGATGGCCGCGATCCTGTTCCTGGGTGGCTGGCTGCCGCCGATCGCGATCGCGCCGTTCACCTGGGTGCCCGGGGTGATCTGGTTCGCGCTCAAGCTGTTTTTCATGTTCTTCCTGTTTGCGATGGCGAAGGCGATCGTGCCGCGCTACCGCTACGATCAATTGATGCGGCTTGGCTGGAAGGTGTTCCTGCCATTGTCGCTGGCGATGGTGATTGTCGTGGCCGGCGTGCTGCATTTCGCGGGGATCGCGCCGAAATGAGGTCGCTATGAATATCAATGCCACAGCCCGCTCGCTTCTTTTGTCGGAATTCGTTTCGGCGTTCTTTCTTGCCATGCGTTATTTCTTCAAGCCGAAGCCGACGCTGAACTATCCATTCGAAAAGGGGCCGATCTCGCCACGTTTTCGTGGCGAGCATGCGCTGCGCCGCTACCCCAATGGCGAGGAACGTTGCATCGCCTGCAAGCTGTGCGAGGCGATCTGCCCGGCGCAGGCGATCACGATCGAGGCCGGGCCGCGCCGCAACGACGGCACCCGCCGCACGGTGCGCTACGACATCGACATGGTGAAGTGCATCTATTGCGGTCTGTGCCAGGAAGCCTGTCCGGTCGATGCCATCGTCGAGGGCCCGAATTTCGAATTCGCGACCGAGACCCGCGAGGAACTCTATTATGACAAGGCGAAACTGCTCGCCAATGGCGACCGCTGGGAGCGCGAGATTGCGAAATCAATCGAACTCGACGCGCCGTACCGGTGAGGTGAGGGCATGATCCTTCCCGCGCTGTTCTTTTATCTGTTCGCCGGCGTTTGCGTGGCTTCCGCCGTCATGGTGATTGTGTCGCGCAATCCCGTGCATTCGGTGCTGTTCCTGATCCTGGCCTTCGTCAACGCGTCCGGCCTGTTCGTGCTGATGGGCGCTGAATTCTTGGCGATGATCCTGGTCGTGGTTTATGTCGGCGCGGTCGCAGTCCTATTCCTGTTCGTGATTATGATGCTGGATGTGGATTTCGCCGAACTACGCGAGGGTTTTCTGGAATACCTGCCGATCGGCCTCGTGATCGGTGCGGTGTTTCTTGCGGAATTGCTCCTGGTCGGCGGCGGCTGGGTCATCAATGCGAATGTTGCCAAATCGATCACCGCTTCGATTCCGACCAATGTCAGCAACACCGAGGCGCTCGGGCTCGTGCTCTACACGCGCTACATTCATTACTTCCAGATGGCCGGCATGGTGCTTTTGGTCGCGATGATCGGCGCCATCGTATTGACCTTGCGTCACAAGCCGAGCGTGAAGCGGCAGGACATCAACGTGCAGAACGCGCGGACGCCTGAACTGGCGATGAGCGTGCGCAAGGTGGCGTCGGGGCAGGGCCTGCAGGACGCGGACGCGGCGGAGTGGGTGCAATGACGATCGGTCTCGGACACTATCTTTCGGTCGGTGCCATCCTTTTCACGCTCGGGATTCTCGGCATATTCCTGAACCGCAAGAACATCATCATTATTCTGATGTCGATCGAGCTGATCCTGCTCGCGGTGAATATCAACCTGGTAGCGTTCTCGACGTTCCTCGGCGATATCGTCGGCCAGGTCTATGCGCTGCTGGTGCTGACCGTGGCTGCCGCGGAGGCGGCGATCGGATTGGCAGTGCTGGTGGCGTATTTCCGCAACCGCGGCTCGATCGCGGTTGAAGACGTCAATCTGATGAAGGGTTAGCGCGCCAATGATCCAGGCAATCGTCTTTCTGCCGCTGATCGGCGCGATAATCGCCGGCCTGATCGCGATCTTCGGTGCGCATGCGCGCAATCCGAGTGGGGATGCCGTCGAGCATCACGGCGACGAGCACGGTCACGGCGCGATGTCGGTCAATGAGGACGCGGGCGTCATCCATGCATCGAGCCACGAGCCGGATGCGCATGACGATCACGGCTATGACCATCATAAGGTCGAACCGCCGGCGGCGGGATCACGCGCGGCTGAATTGATCACCACGGGTCTGTTGTTGATTTCGGCGGCATTGTCTTGGGTGACGTTGGTCAGCGTCGGCTTCATGCATCACGACGCGCGTATCGCGCTGTTCCCGTGGATCGATTCCGGCGATCTACAGGTTGCCTGGTCGTTGCGCGTCGATACGCTGACCGCGGTGATGCTGGTCGTGGTCAATATGGTCTCGTCGCTCGTGCATCTCTATTCGATCGGCTACATGGACGAGGATCCGAATCGGCCGCGCTTCTTCAGCTATCTGTCGTTGTTCACCTTCGCGATGCTCATGCTGGTGACCGCCGATAACCTCGTGCAGCTGTTTTTCGGCTGGGAAGGCGTCGGTCTGGCGAGCTATCTCTTGATCGGCTTTTGGTACCAGAAGCCGTCGGCCAACGCGGCGGCGATCAAGGCTTTCATCGTCAACCGTGTGGGCGATTTCGGCTTCGCGCTCGGTATTTTCGCGATCTTCATGCTGATTGGTTCGACCGATTTCGAGACGATTTTCGCGGGCGCGCCGGGCCTCACCGGCAAGTCCATCGATTTCTTCGGCTGGCACGCCGATGCGCTGACGCTGACCTGCCTCTTGCTGTTCATGGGCGCGATGGGCAAGTCCGCACAATTCCTGCTGCATACTTGGTTGCCGGATGCGATGGAAGGCCCGACGCCGGTGTCGGCCTTGATCCACGCCGCGACCATGGTCACCGCGGGCGTCTTCATGGTGGCGCGGCTCTCGCCATTGTTCGAACTGGCACCGAATGCGCAGGCCGTGGTGATGTTCTTCGGGGCGACCACCGCCTTCTTCGCGGCGACCGTCGGCCTTGTGCAGAACGACATCAAGCGAATCGTGGCTTATTCGACCTGTTCGCAGCTCGGCTACATGTTCGTGGCGATGGGTGCAGGCGCCTACTCGGTCGGCATGTTCCATCTGTTCACGCACGCCTTCTTCAAGGCGTTGTTGTTCTTGGGCTCTGGCTCGGTGATCTATGCAATGCACCACGAGCAGGACATCCGCAACATGGGCGGGTTATGGCGTAAGATCCCGTACACGTTCGCAATGATGTGCATCGGAACGTTGGCCCTGACAGGGTTTCCGTTGTTCGCCGGCTATTTCTCGAAAGACGCGATCATCGAATCCGCCTATGCGTCGCACAATCCCTTCGCGTTCTACGGTTTCCTGATGACGGTGATCGCGGCAGGACTGACCTCGTTCTACTCCTGGCGCCTGATCTTCAAGACATTCTATGGCGAACCGCACGATCGGGAGCATTACGAAGCTGCGCACGAGGCCCCGTTGTGGATGCTGATCCCGATCGGGGTTCTCGGGGCGGGATCAATCCTTGCGGGATTCCCGTTCAAGGAGTTGTTCGCAGGCCACGGCGTGGAGGAGTTTTTTCGCGAATCGCTCAAGATGAATCCACATATCATCGAGGAGATGCACCACATTCCCGAGACGGTTGCGTTCCTGCCCACGGTGATGATGGCGGTCGGCTTTCTAGTGTCGTGGCTGTTTTACATCCGCAGGCCGTATTTGCCCGTGGAACTCGCAAACCAGCACCAGATGCTCTACCAGTTCTTGCTCAATAAATGGTATTTCGACGAGCTTTACGATCTCGTCTTCGTTCGTCCGGCGAAGTGGATCGGACGCTTCCTATGGAAGGTCGGCGACGGTTACATCATCGACGGCTTCGGCCCCGACGGCGTATCGGCGCGCGTGCTTGACGTGACCCGGAATGTGGTGCGGTTGCAGACCGGCTACCTCTATCACTACGCCTTCGCGATGTTGATCGGGGTTGCCGGACTAATCACCTGGTTCATGTTCGGCGTGGGAGCCCAGTAATGACAACCTGGCCCATTCTCTCCGTCGTTACCTTCCTGCCGGTGATCGGCGCGCTCCTGATCTATATCACCCGCGGCGATGACAACGCGGCGCGACGCAATGCGCGCTGGATCGCGCTGTGGACCACGCTGATCACCTTTGCGGTGTCGTTGATCCTGGTCTGGCGTTTCGACCCCGCGCAACCGGATTTCCAGTTCGTCGAAAAAGCGCCGTGGCTCGCCAACGCCATTACCTATCACATGGGCGTCGACGGCATCTCGCTGCCGTTCGTGATCCTGACCACGGCGTTGATGCCGTTTTGCATCTTGGCGAGTTGGAAATCGGTCACGATGCGGGTGCGCGAATATATGATGGCGTTCCTGCTTCTTGAAACGCTGATGGTAGGCACCTTCTCGGCCCTCGACCTCGTGCTGTTCTATCTGTTCTTCGAAGGTGGCTTGATCCCGATGTTCCTGATCATCGGGGTGTGGGGCGGACCGCGCCGGGTTTATGCGTCCTTCAAGTTTTTCCTCTACACGCTGCTCGGCTCGGTGCTGATGCTGCTCGCGATCATGGCGCTGTACTGGAATGCCGGCACAACGGACATTCCGGCCTTGATGCATACCGCCGTGCCGCGCTCGTTGCAGACCTGGGCGTGGCTTGCGTTCTTTGCCTCATTTGCAGTGAAGATGCCGATGTGGCCGGTGCACACCTGGTTGCCGGACGCGCATGTCGAGGCGCCGACGGCAGGCTCGGTAATCCTCGCGGCAATCCTCTTGAAGATGGGCGGCTACGGCTTCCTGCGTTTCTCGCTACCGATGTTCCCGCTGGCCTCGCACGACTTCGCGCCGCTGATCTTTTCGCTTTCGGTCATCGCCATCATCTACACCTCGCTGGTGGCCTTGATGCAGGAAGACATCAAGAAGCTGATCGCCTATTCGTCGGTGGCCCATATGGGCTTCGTCACCATGGGGATTTTTGCCGGCACCACCCAAGGAGTCGCCGGCGGCGTGTTCCAGATGGTGTCGCACGGCATCGTCTCGGGCGCGTTGTTCCTCTGTGTCGGCATCGTCTACGACCGCCTGCATACCCGTGAGATCGCCGCCTATGGCGGGCTGGTCAACCGCATGCCGCTCTACGCGCTGGTGTTCATGGTCTTCACCATGGCCAATGTCGGTCTGCCCGGCACCTCCGGCTTCGTCGGTGAATTCATGACGCTGATCGGCACCTTCAAGGTTTCGATCCCTACCGCCACGCTCGCGACCACCGGCGTGATCCTGTCGGCGGCCTACGCATTGTGGCTCTATCGGAAAGTCGTGTTCGGCGCGCTGGTCAAGCCGTCTCTGGCGAGCATCAAGGATTTGACCTTCCGCGAGGGTCTCATGCTGATTCCGCTGGTGGCGCTCACCATTTTGTTCGGCGTCTATCCGAAGCCGGTGCTCGATATGTCGGCGACGTCGGTGCAGCTACTCGTCAATAACTACAACACCGCGATCGGTGCCGTGAAGGCGGCCGCGCTGCTGCAGTGAAAGTACAGACGCGGCTTTGTGCGAGGTGAAACCTTCGCGCGAACGCGGCAAATGAAGAGGATAGGACCTCAGCTCTGATTCAAATCGGAACGAAGGTTTTAGGTCAGGACAACGCGCCATGAGCTTTGAGAGTGCAGGTTATCAGTTGCTGCCGGTGCTGCCGGAGCTTGTGCTGGCCGCGGGCGCCATGGTGCTGCTGATGCTCGGGGCCTACCGAGGACAGGAGGCGACGAGCCTCGTCACCGGGCTTGCGATGGCTTTGTTGGTGTTGACGGGCGTGTTGGAGTTTGCGCTGCCTGCAGGAAAGCTGACGACGTTTGCGGGCAGTTTCATTGTCGATGATTTTGCCCGCTTCCTGAAAATCCTCGCGTTGGTGGGCTCCGCGGCGACGCTGCTCCTTTCGACGGAGTTTTTGGCCGACTCGTCCCGTAGCATCTTCGAATACGCGATTCTGGTGCTGCTCTCGACACTCGGCATGATGGTGCTGATCTCGGCCGGCGATCTGATCATGCTCTATCTCGGGCTGGAACTGATGTCGCTCGCGCTCTATGTGGTCGCGGCGAGCAACCGCGACAGCGTGCGATCGACCGAAGCCGGCCTGAAGTACTTTGTCCTGGGTGCGCTGTCGTCGGGGATGCTGCTCTACGGCGCCTCATTGATTTACGGCTTCACAGGCACCGTGAGCTTCGTGGGCATTGCGGCGGTCGCCAAGACCGGCAGCATCGGCATCGTGTTCGGTCTAGTGTTTTTGCTCGCCGGCCTTTGCTTCAAGGTCTCCGCGGTGCCGTTCCACATGTGGACCCCCGACGTCTATGAGGGGGCACCGACGCCCGTCACCGCCTTCTTTGCTTCCGCGCCCAAGGTCGCCGCGCTTGCGGTATTTACGCGCGTGACGCTCACGGCATTTCCCGGCATCGTCTCGCAATGGCAGCAGATTGTGGTGTTCGTGGCGATCGCCTCGATGGCGCTCGGTTCGTTTGCGGCCATTGGTCAGAGGAATATCAAGCGACTGATGGCCTATTCGTCGATCGGCCATATGGGGTTCGCGCTGGTGGGCCTTGCCGCCGGAACGGTCGAGGGTGCGCAGGGCGTGCTGGTCTATATCGCGATCTATGTGGCGATGACGCTCGGCACCTTCGCGGTGATCCTGACCATGAAGCGCAACGGTCACCATGTCGAGGAAATCAGCGCATTTGCCGGATTGTCGCGCACCAATCCGACACTGGCCTTTTTCTTCGCGATGCTGCTGTTTTCGCTCGCCGGTATACCGCCGCTCGCTGGCTTTTTCGCGAAATGGTACGTGTTCGTCGCTGCGATCAAGGCGGGACTATTCACGCTTGCCGTCGTCGGCGTCCTCACCAGCGTGGTCGGCGCGTATTACTATCTCTCGATCATCAAGGTAATGTATTTCGACGAACCGCTCGTCAAACTCGATCCGATGCGTTTGGAGTTACGAACGGTTCTGGCGGTCGCGGGTCTCGTCAATATCTTCTTCTTCGTCTATCCGGCGCCGCTGGTGAGCATCGCGACGGCGGCGGCGAAATCGCTGTTTTAGGAGCCGGCGTTCCGAGAGATCATGCTTAAACGAAAATATGAGACTATGACCTCTCGATTCGGAGTTGTGGTGCGCCAACGCGCAGGATGGATCGCATTTTAGATGGCATTTTCGCTCGGTCCTCGAGCCGCCTCATTGGGTTACCGGCTCGCGGCCTTCGAGAGTATCGGCTCGACCAACGCGGAAGCCTTGGCACGCGCGCGGCTGGGTGAGCGCGGGCCGATATGGTTCGTGACATCGGAGCAGACCGCCGGACGTGGACGGCGACACCGCCCCTGCGCGGTCGCGGCGACGCTCGGTTTTGCCGCCGGGCTAGCGCTTGAGGCGTCGCTGCAAAAAGTGAGCGTCGAAGCGGCGCTGCGGTCGCCCGGATCGGACCACATGACGTTTTCGCTGAAGTGGCCGAACGATGTGCTGGCGGGACAACAAAAACTGGCCGGCATCTTGTTGGAAGCCGAGGCCGTCACGGACGACCAATTGGCCGTCGTGGTGGGCATCGGTACCAACGTCGTTGCGGCGCCGGAGGGTATGCCAATGCCTGCGACGTCGCTTGCGGCGCTCGGCGTCCATGTCGGGGCCGAGGATTTGTTCGCCACCCTATCTGACTCGTGGGCCGAGTTTCGAAAGCTTTGGGACAATGGCCGTGGCTTTGGGGAGATCCGGCGGCTCTGGCTCGCGCGGGCGGCGGGGTTGGGACAGATGGTGTCGATTCAGTCTGCTGGCACCACGATCGAAGGCATATTCGACACCATCGATGATGCCGGCTGCATGATTGTCCGGACGACAGACGGCAGGCGGGTCCCGATATCGGCGGGCGACGTCTATTTCGGTACGGCCGCGTCCGCAGGGGCGGCCTGATGGCGCGACCGGATGAACTGACCTTTGCGCCGCTCGGGGGCGTCGGTGAGATCGGCATGAACCTGTCGATCTACGGGCTTGGCAATCGCCACCAGCGCTCCTGGCTTGCGGTCGATCTCGGCGTATCCTTTGGCGACGAGGAACATTTGCCGGGTATCGATCTCATCATGCCCGACATCAGTTTTCTCGAAAAGGAGCGCAAGAATTTGGTCGGGCTCGTCCTCACCCACGCCCATGAGGACCATTTCGGCGCCATCATCGATTTATGGCCGAAGTTGAAATGCCCGATCTACGCGACCCAATTCAGCGCCGCGCTGTTCGAGGCCAAGTGCGCCTCCGAACGCAATCCGCCGAAGATTCCAGTCACGGTGGTGCCATCGGGCGGACGTATTGATCTCGGGCCCTTCAACGTCGAGTTCATTCCGGTCGCCCATTCAATCCCGGAATCCCACGCGCTCGCGATCCACACTTCCGCCGGCACCGTGCTGCACACCGGCGACTGGAAGATCGATCCGACACCTATCATCGGCGTGCCGACCGACGAACGGCGCTTGCGCGAGCTCGGTGACGCCGGTGTGCTGGCATTGGTCGGCGATTCCACCAATGCCGTGCGGGAAGGGCGCTCGCCTTCGGAGGCCGAAGTCGCCAAGACCATCATCGAATTGGTAAAAGCCGCCAAGGGCCGCGTAGCGGTGACTACGTTTGCTTCCAACGTCGCGCGGTTGCGCGCGGTCGCGGATGCCGCACGCGCGGCGGGGCGCGAGGTCGTGGTGGTCGGGCGCGCGATGGAGCGGGTGGTGCAGGTCGCGCGCGAAACCGGCTATCTCGACGGCGTCCAGAATTTCCGCGGCGCCGATCTTTACGGTCATTTTCCGCCCGACAAGGTGCTGGCGCTGTGCACCGGGAGCCAGGGCGAGCCGCGTGCGGCGCTGTCGCGCATCGCCAACGACGATCATCCCGAGGTGACGCTCAACAAGGGCGATTGCGTGATTTTTTCCTCGCGCACCATTCCCGGCAACGAAAAGGCGGTGGGCGCCATCATCAACGGGCTGGTAAATCAGGGCGTCGAAGTCATTACCGACCGCACCCATCTCGTTCACGTCTCCGGCCACCCGCGCCGCGACGAACTCCGCGACATGATTTCATGGGTGCGTCCGCAACTTTTGATCCCCGTTCACGGCGAAGCGCTGCATCTGTTCGAGCACGCCAAGTTGGCGCGGGCCGCCGGCGTGCCGAAGACGCTGATCTGCCGCAACGGCGATCTGGTGCGGCTGGGACCGGGCGAAGCGGCCGTCATCGAGGAGCTGCCCTCGGGGCGGCTTTACAAGGATGGCTCGATCCTGGAGGATTCCAAGTCGCGCGCGGTCGTCGAGCGGCGCAGAATGGCGTTCGCCGGCTGCGCCTTCGTCGCGATCGCCATCACCGACAAGGGCGAACTGGTTGACGATCCCGAGGTTGATCTCGTCGGAATCCCCGAGAAGAATACGGCCGGAGCGGTCATCGACGAGATCGTGTTTGACGTCATCGTGTCGACGGTAGAAGGTTTGCCCCGGGCGCGGCGTCGCGACCCTGACGCGATGGCGGAATCGGTACGCCGTGCGGTGCGCGCGACAATCAACGAGCATTGGGGCAAGAAACCGCTTTGCTTCGTTCATGTTTTGACGGTGTAGGGGAGAGGCGCCATGCTGGGCCGGCTCAACCATGTGGCGATCGCAGTCAAAGACGCCGAGAAGGCCGCCAAAATCTACGGCGCAGCGTTGGGAGCCGATATTTCCCCGGCGGTGCCGTTGCCGGAGCATGGCGTGACCACCGTGTTCGTGACGTTGCCCAACACCAAGATCGAATTCATCGAACCGCTCGGTGAATCTTCGCCCATCGCAAAGTTTCTCGAACGCAATGTCGATGGGGGCATTCATCACATCTGCTACGACGTACCCGACATCATCGCGGCGCGCGACACCTTGATCAAGCAGGGGGCGCGCGTGCTCGGCGATGGCAATCCGAAGATCGGCGCACATGGCAAGCCGGTATTGTTTTTTTACCCGAAAGATTTTTCCGGGGCGCTTGTCGAGATCGAGCAGGTTTGACAACAGATGGCCTACACAATCACAACCGGGTTTGCGATCTACTTCGTGATGTGGTGGATCGTGCTGTTTTTGACGCTGCCATTCGGCGTGCGTAGCCAGCACGAGGACGGTGAGGGCGCCCCTGGTACCGACCCCGGCGCGCCGATCGCAACCCAGATGGGCCGCAAGCTGCTCTGGACCACCGTGATTTCGGCGCTCCTCTTCGCAGCCGCGGTGTTTGCCTATAATGCGGGTTACCTGAATGTCGAGCGGCTGACGAAGCTGATGGGGATGCCAATCTGACGTTCGATGTTTGCGGGATCGGGGGTGACGGATGACGTTTCAAAGAATCATTTCTGGCTTCTTGATTTTGACAATCGCCGGCCTCGCCGGCGCGTTCTATTTGAACTGGAAAGCGTTGACTCAACTCCGAACCATGAAAGCCTTCGTCGAAGGTTATGTTTTCGCCGAAGCCGTTGCGGCTTGCGAAAGAGCGCCGAGCACCACCCCGTTCAAATGGAATGGTGGGACCAAAACGTCGATCGTCGGTTTGAATTCAATCAGACCGGATAAGTACACGGTCGTTGCGAGCTACACGCTGCTGGCAGACGGCGTCTATTGCGACTACGATCCCGTCAAAAGGAAAGCCGATATCGGATCGAATTTCCTCGAACGTGATTGAACCCGCCGGACGGACGTTCAAAAAGAAAAAGAGCAGGGCCATGCCCTGCTCTAAAAATTGTGTCGACCCTATTTCCCCGAAAATTTGAATTTGCTCTTGATTGATGGGGCGACGCTGCTTGTGCGCGTCAGGGTTCCTCCCGAGACTTGGACCACCAGACGACCTCACGGCCAGCCTGAGGTTGTATTGCTAGACCATCTTTTTCGTCTTGTCACCATTTTCAGCAACGATTGTTCAAAATTCGAGCAATTTGCGAAATGATCGAAATTTCGCCACCGTGGGTTGCGCCTGGAGCGAAATCGATAGTGTGTCGAAGGACGAAGCAAGATGGAAAACGACCCGTCGGGTTCCTATTCCGGGAAAGCGGGCCGAAATCGTCGGAAAGCCATCTCGACACCCGACTTGCCGCGTGTTTAAGGTTCCCGGCTCGAAAAAAAATGGATTCGTAATGCGCCGGCGGCTGCGGAATTTTCTGCCGATCGTCCTGATTGCCCTGACCGCGCAGATCCTGGCGCCGATCGCGGTGTCCTGGGCTGCAACCCTTGCCATCTCTGACCCGCTGCGCGCCGCCGAGATTTGTTCAACCGGCGCAAGTCAATCCGATCAATCCGGCGCGCCTCGTATGCACGACGGTGCCTGTTCGATATGCTGCGTGGCTCACGCTGCGGCGCCTGTCGATACGCCAGAGGCGCCGGTTGCGACGCCCTTTCGCCGGTTCGAGCGCGTGGTGTGGCTCGACCGCGCCCCGGACCTGTTGGGTTCCCGAACCGGCTCCAACTCCCAAGCGCGTGCACCTCCGCAGTTGACGTGAACTGACGGCCACTGGCCGTTCCGATTCGTTCACTACTCAACATTTGCGGAGAATTTTGATGTCTACCCGTCTCTTGCGCACGGGCCTTCCAGGGCTCGCGATGCTGCTCGTTCCCTGGAGCGAAAGTACCGCCCACGAAATCGTCGGCAACCGCTTCTTTCCGGCAACGCTTGCCATCGACGATCCCGGTACGAACGATGAGCTGGCGCTTCCGACCGTCGACGCTTTCAAGACCGGCGACGATCCCTCCGCCAGGCAACGCGATATTTCCACGGAGTTCTCCAAACGGATCACCGACGCATTCGCGGTGTCCTTTGGATCGACCTATAGCCACATCAGTGCGCCCGGGGGGTTGACCGGAATGGGCGCGAACGGCTTTCAGAACCTGGATACGACCTTCAAGTACCGCCTAATCAAGGACCCGGAACATGAGTTCATCCTGTCGATCGGGCTCGGCGTCGAATGGGGTGGAACGGGCGCGAAGGGAGTCGGGGCAGACCCATTCAACACGTACACACCAACGGTGTTTTTTGGCAAAGGGCTCGGCGATCTTCCCGACACGTTCGCGTGGATTCGACCGGTCGCGATCACGGGCCAGATCGGCTATGCGATCCCTGGCAGAAAATCGACGACGACCTTTGGAATCGATCCCGATAGCGGCGATCCGACGGCTGACACCGAATTCCATCCGCGCGTTTTGAACTGGGGCGGCACGATTCAATACAGCATGCCCTATCTGAAGTCGGCCGTCATCGACCTCGGCCTGCCGGATTTCATCAATCGTCTGATCCCGCTCGTCGAAGCGACGTTGCAAACGCCAGTGGCGAACACCTTGACGTCAGGGACCGTGACGACGGGCACGATCAATCCCGGCTTCATCTGGGTCGGAAATACCTTTCAGATCGGCGTCGAGGCTTTGATTCCCATCAACCGGCAAAGTGGGGCGAATGTCGGGGTCATCGCTCAATTGCACTTCTACCTCGACGACCTGGATCCGCATGGCATAGGCAAGCCGCTCTTCGGCAACGCCGTTCAACCCGCAACCCCGTTTGGAAGGAATTGATCATGCGCCGCACATCTCTCCTTGGAACAATCCCCCTTGTGCTTCTGCTTGCGACAGGTGAGGCAAGCGCGCACGCGCTTCTCGATCACGCCGAACCGCGCGTCGGCAACAAGGTTGCGGCCGCGCCGAGTGAAGTGACGCTCTGGTTCACGCAAAAATTGGAGCCTGCCTTCAGCACGATCACCGTCACCAACGCTGCGGGTCAACGAGTCGATACCGGTAAAACCCGCGTCAGTGACGACCACATGACGATCTCGCTGCGTCCAGGTGGAACGGGAACATACCATGTCAAATGGCGCGTCCTGTCCGCGGATACGCATACGACGGACGGCAACTTCACGTTTCAAGTCGGTCAGTAGACGCAAGGGCCAACCATGGATTGGCTTGGGGCGGACATCGACGGACCCTTGGTCGTCATTCGCGCGATACATTTCGTCGCCACCGCGGTCACGGTTGGAACCCTGATTTTCCGATCGGTGGTGGCGGAGCCCGCCTTGCGTTCGGAAGAGACAACTGCAGCGGCGGTTCGGCGGCAAAGCGCGCATATCGCGTGGCTGGGCCTTGCCGTCGCCTCCGTGTCTGGCGTGATCTGGGTTTTGGTGCAGACGGTGGCGATGAGTGGACTGCCGCTCGCCGATGCGATCTCGATCGACGTGCTGTCGACCGTATTGAACGAGACCCAATTCGGGCTGATATCGAAAATGCGGTTTGGGCTCGCGATCGTTGTGGCCGCCAGCCTCGTGTTTGACCGCCTTCCACGGGTGCATTGGCTTGGGTTGGCAGCGGCTTTGGCTTTCATCGCCTCCATCGCCTGGACCGGCCACGCCGGGTCAACCCTGGGCCAAACCGGGATATTGCATCTGACCGCTGACACGTTGCATCTCGTTGCCGCGGCCGCCTGGATCGGAGGCCTCGTTCCGCTCGTCCTTTTGCTGAACTTGGCGCGATGTCACCAGGCTCTCGCATGGGTCTCCCTCGCACGCGATGTGGCCCAGGGATTTTCGACTTTGGGCATCGTCAGCGTGGGAACGTTGTTGGCGACCGGTATCATCAACACCGGGATATTGGTTGGCTCGTTTCACGCGTTGCTCGTCACTGGATACGGGCAACTCCTGACGCTCAAGATCGTTGTTTTCGCCGCTATGGTGGGAGTGGCCGCGGTCAATCGGTACTGGCTGACGCCGCGGCTTGGGCTTTCAGCGAAAGATGCAGCGCCATCGGCACTTCGGCAATTGACCCGCAACAGCGTCATCGAAATCGCGTTGGGATTTGTAATCTTTGCGATTGTCGGCGTGCTTGGCACGCTCCATCCCGCGATGCATGGTCAGTGAATTCTTGAAAATGTTCTGTCGCGCCATCGCGCGTGCTCTTTGAAGGCGATTGGAGGTTTCCCAATGAAAATCGAAAGACCAGTGTTCGGGTCCATCGCACGCGCGATCTCGGTTGTCGCGATGTTATCGTATTGCCTCGCGGCGCCTGCAGTCGCCGAAGAGGTGAAGGCGGGCGATCTCGTCATCAGCCAAGCCTGGAGCCGCGCCACGCCGGGTGGCGCGAAAATCGGCGGTGGATATCTGACCGTCGAGAATAAGGGCGCTACGCCGGATCGGCTGATCGGTGGCACTTGGGACGCGAACGCCAAGGTCGAGGTCCATGAAATGGCAACGAGGGATGGCGTGATGACCATGCGTCCGCTCGACCAGGGCCTTACGATCGAGCCCGGCAAGACCGTCAAGCTTGCACCGGGCGGAATCCATCTGATGCTTTTCGATCTCAAGAGCCCATTCAAGCAGGGCGACAAGGTGCCGGTCACCTTGGAATTTGAGAAGGCCGGCAAGGTGACGTTTTCGCTCGACGTTCAGGGTGTTGGCGCCCAGGCGCCCGCGGGTGCTGGCGACGCGGGCAGCCCCATGGAAATGAAAAAGATGCCGGAGCCCGGCATGAAAAAGTGAGGCGGCAACGGCAGCCTCCGGTGGATGGATGCTGCGCTCACACGGTCTCATCTCGTAAAATACGAGGAAATTCTGTACCTTAGCGGCTTTTTCTTGAGTCCGCCCTTGTGTTTTTGAGCCCGATCCGGTTTCACTGCTCGCCATCGAGCCCTTTCACCGTCCCGATTCTTTGAGTGTGACCATGCGATTATCGCGTTTCTTTCTACCCATCCTCAAAGAGAACCCGAAAGAAGCCGAAATCGTCTCGCATCGCCTGATGCTGCGCGCGGGCATGATCCGGCAGGAAGCCGCGGGCATTTACGCCTGGCTGCCGCTTGGCTTGAGGGTGCTCAAGAAGATCGAGCAGATTGTCCGCGAGGAACAGGATCGCACCGGCGCGCTTGAACTTTTGATGCCGACGTTGCAGTTGGCGGACCTATGGCGCGAAAGCGGCCGCTACGATGCTTACGGCCCGGAAATGCTGCGCATCACCGACCGGCACAAGCGTGAGCTGCTTTACGGGCCGACCAACGAGGAAATGATCACCGAGATTTTCCGCTCTTACGTCAAGTCGTACAGAAACTTGCCGCTCAACCTCTACCACATCCAGTGGAAATTCCGCGACGAGCAGCGACCGCGTTTCGGCGTCATGCGTGGCCGCGAATTCCTGATGAAGGATGCGTATTCGTTCGACCTCGACGAGGCGGCGGCACGGCGCTCCTACAACAAGATGTTCGTCGCTTATTTGCGCACTTTCGCGCGGATGGGATTGAAAGCGATCCCGATGCGCGCCGAAACCGGCCCCATTGGCGGCGATCTCAGCCATGAATTCATCGTGCTCGCGGAGACCGGCGAGTCTGCGGTCTATTGCGACAGCGACGTCCTCAATCTGCCGGTGCCGGGGGAGGAGATCGATTACGAATCCGATCTGACGCCGATCATCCAGCAATGGACCTCGGTCTATGCCTCGACCGAAGACGTCCACGACGCCGACCGCTTCAACCGTGAAGTGTCGGCCGACAAGAAGGTGCATACACGCGGTATCGAAGTCGGCCAAATCTTCTACTTCGGCACCAAATATTCAGACTCGATGAAAGCCATGGTTGCGGGCCCGGACGGTGCCGAAGTCGCGATCCATGGCGGTTCTTACGGCGTCGGCGTTTCACGGCTGGTCGGGGCGATCATCGAGGCCTGCCACGACGAGGCCGGCATCAAATGGCCGGAGGCGGTCGCGCCGTTCAAGGCGGCGATCCTGAATTTGAAGCAGGGCGCGGACGACACGGACGCGGCGTGCGAACAGCTTTATCGCGAACTCACCGCCAAGGGCATCGAGGTCCTCTACGACGACACCGACCAGCGGGCCGGCGCCAAATTCGCTGCCGCCGACCTGATCGGCATTCCTTGGCAGATACTGGTTGGTCCGAAGGGGCTCGCAGAAGGCAAGCTCGAGATCAAGCGTCGCAGCGACGGTGCGCGCGAAAATTTAAGCCCGGCCGAGGTGGTGGCGAAATTGACCGGATAGAACCGGGCCGAATTATCCACCGTGGATGTCGGGACGCAGGCCATTACGACCACAATTAGCCCGAATCGTGTGAAAATCGAACTATGGATGAAGCCATGAGCGAGCCAGTTCGAACCCCACCTTTCGCGCCATTCGAATGGCTGCTGTCCGGACGCTATTTGCGGGCACGTCGCAAGGAAGGATTCATTTCCGTCATCGCCGGCTTCTCGTTCCTCGGCATCATGCTTGGCGTTGCCACGCTGATCATCGTGATGGCCGTCATGAACGGCTTCCGCAAGGAATTACTCGACAAGATTCTGGGCCTCAACGGACATCTGCTGGTGCAGCCCCTCGAAGCGCCGCTCACCGACTGGAAAGACGTTGCCGACCGCATCAGTCAGGTCGGAGGCATACGCCTTGCCGCACCCGTGGTGGACGGCCAGGCGCTGGCGTCCTCGCCCTTCAACGCGTCCGGCGTGTTCGTTCGCGGCATCCGCGCCGACGATCTCAACAATCTCACCTCGATTGCCAAGAATATCCGACAGGGCACGATCGAGGGATTCGATGAAGGGCAGGGGGTAGCCATCGGCCGCAGGCTCGCCGATCAATTGTCGCTGCATGCCGGTGACAGCGTCACCCTGGTGGCGCCGCGCGGTGCCGTGACCCCGATGGGGACGACGCCGCGCATCAAGCCGTACCGGATTGCCGCGGTGTTCGAGATCGGCATGTCGGAATATGACGCGAGCTTCGTGTTCATGCCGCTGGCCGAGGCGCAGGCCTATTTCAACCGCACCAATGACGTGACCGCGATCGAGGTGTTCACCACCAACCCCGACCGGATCGACGCGTTTCGCAAAGCCGTAACCGAAGCGGCGGGACGGCCGGTGTTTCTGGTGGACTGGCGGCAACGCAATTCCACCTTCTTCAACGCGCTGCAGGTCGAACGCAACGTGATGTTTTTGATCCTGACGATGATCGTTTTGGTCGCGGCGCTGAACATCGTCTCGGGCCTGATCATGCTCGTGAAAGACAAAGGCAGCGATATTGCGATCCTGCGCACCATGGGTGCCTCGCAAGGGTCGATCATGCGGGTATTCCTGATCACAGGCGCCGCGATCGGCGTGGTCGGCACGCTGACCGGATTTTTCGTCGGCCTGTTGATTTGCCTGAACATCGAATCGATCCGGCGATTTCTGTCCTGGCTCACCAATACCGAACTGTTTTCGCCCGAGCTTTATTTCCTCTCCAAGCTTCCGGCCGAAATCGACGTTGGGGAAACAAGTGCGGTTGTGATCATGGCGTTGACGTTGTCGTTCCTCGCCACGCTCTATCCGTCCTGGCGCGCCGCCCGCCTCGATCCCGTCGATGCGCTCCGGTACGAGTGAGGGTTGAGATGGAGCAAGGAGTGGAAGATGTGCCGGTCGTCTATCTCCACGAGATCAAGCGTCAATACACCCAAGGCGCGACAACCCTGACGATACTCAACGGCGCGAGGCTCGCGTTGTGGGAGGGGCAGTCGGTCGCGTTGGTGGCACCGTCGGGCGCGGGCAAATCCACGCTTTTGCACATCGCCGGTCTGCTCGAAAGCCCCGATGACGGCGAAGTATATGTAGGCGGGGCGCCGACCTCAGGCCTTTCGGACGCCGAGCGCACGCAAATTCGCCGCACCGACATCGGCTTTGTCTATCAATCGCACCGACTTTTGCCGGAATTCTCCGCGCTCGAGAACGTCATGCTGCCGCAGATGATCCGCGGCCTCAAACGTAATGAAACCGTCAAACGCGCCACGGAAATTCTGGCCTATCTCGGCCTCGGCGACCGCATTACCCACCGGCCGGCGGAATTATCGGGCGGCGAGCAGCAGCGCGTGGCGATCGCACGCGCGGTCGCCAACGCGCCGCGGGTTTTGTTCGCGGATGAACCGACCGGAAACCTCGACCCGAAAACCGCCGATCACGTCTTCCATGCCTTGATGCAACTCGTCAGCGCGACGAAGGTGGCGATGCTGATCGCGACTCACAATATGGAGCTCGCCGGCCGCATGGATCGGCGGGTGTCGCTGGTGAACGGCGAGGTCGTGGAACTGGAATAGGGGGTGCGATGCCAGCGGCTCTGGGTTGAACTGGTGGCCGCAGGCGCATATCGGGACAATGGCACGTTTAGATGAATTTCTCACAGCTACCGAGTTTGACGCCCTTGAGCAAATCGGCGAGGGCGAAAACTGGCCTGTTTCGAAGAGCCTGACGGATCGCCTGCTTGAGCTAGGCTACATTAAACAAGCCCCGCAAGGCTTTGAAATTACGAGCGCAGGCCAAATGCGGCTGGCGTTTGGGAGATGACCCCTGGGCCGCCGCCGCTGCGGATTAACCAAGTGAATTACATCCCCATCCGATGCGATCGGTTCAGCTTGGGTAGTGGGTCAGTGCGGCGGCGAAGTCGATACGATCTTTGGATTTGAGCGCGGAGCTGACGCGTTGGAATGGATCAAGGAGAAGTCGCAAGGATGGCTGCTTGCGCAGGCTACCCAAGTAGGTAAGCCCCACTCCAATTTACCGCTTTAGCTGCTTCAAAAACTCATCAACAACCACAGTCAGGGGGGAAGTGAAAAGCTTCAGGTCATCAACGATGAACTCGCTGAGTGACGAAGAAACGGTTGCGTGCCGTCGCTTCTGTTGAACGTTCTGCTCGATATGCTGCTGTTGCGGCCCCTGCTGAGGAGTCGGAGCAACTTGGAAGCCAATCAGACGCTCGGGCATCTCATGTTCCTCGCGAATTCCAAGTATCTCTCACAAACCTATACGCCCTAATAACAAGAAAAAATACTAAGCAGCTGACATCAAGAACTAAAATTAGGTACGCAATCGCGTGAAAAACCAAAGCAACAACCCACAAAGTGGGGAAGTGTACAATATAATCAGCGGCCAGCTCCAATGCTATAGATACGGCCCCCGCCGCCAAAAACATTAGGCCCCCGGTAATAAGGTGGCCTAAGAAGTGCTTGAATAACTTAAAATCTTCATCTTCCGCCATTTAACGCTGCCCCCGACCGGCGGGAACCTAGCTCAACCGCAAAGAGCAGGGAAGCACTGGTACCCCTTTGGCCATTAACCAAGCGATTTCTTTCAGGGCAGTTTTCCAACTGACCCACTATCGCAGCTTGACTCTTGGAACAAAAAAGGAACAATGTTCTTCATATGTTCCAGTATGAGGAGGTGGGCATGTTGAAGATTTTCGTGGAAGAAGCCGCGGCACTCGCGTCAATCACGCTGTTCGTGGGGATGATCGCCGTGTGGGCCCAACTGCTTCCGCAGCTCTAAAAACGAGTTCCGGTGGCGCCAGACGGCACGCCTTGGGGAAAAGCCGGACGGTGGCCAGAAATCGCGCCTTCCGCGTGGACTCGGTCCCTTCGAAGCACCACCATTGAAAGACGAGTCGGCCGTTTGCGGGCCGTGTTTCGTCTCCCTCAAGCCCCAGTGATCGTTCCTGCCCATGATCGAGAAGCCCCTGGCGACTATGTCCAATGCCGGATTTGTTCATCTTCATGTCCACTCGGCCTATTCGCTGCTGAAGGGATCGATCAAGATCCAGAAGCTCGGCGAGTTGGCCAAGGCGGACCGGCAGGCGGCGCTGGCGCTCACCGACACCGACAACATGTTCGGGGCGCTGGAATTCTCCGACAAGATGGCCGGCTACGGCATCCAACCGATCATCGGGTGCGAGTTGGCGGTCGATTTCGGCGATCAGGACCCGAACGCACGCAACGTGCTCGCGGCGGGGCCGTCACGAATCGTATTGCTGGCGGCGCGCGAGCGCGGCTATCGCAGCCTGATGCGGCTGAATTCGCGGGCGTTCCTTGAGACGCCCACCCATCAGGCCCCGCACATCAAGTTCGAATGGCTCCAGGGCGAGGCCGAGGATCTGATCGCGCTGACCGGTGGCCCCGATGGGCCGATTGCGCTCGCTTTGGCGGCCGATCACGCAAGCCTCGCGGCCACCCGTTGCGACCGGCTGGCGAGCCTGTTTGGCGACCGCCTCTACATCGAATTGCAGCGTCACGGCATCGAGAAGGAACGCCGCACCGAGGCCGCGCAGATCGATCTAGCGTACACGAAAGGCTTCCCCCTCGTCGCGACCAACGAGCCATATTTCGCGACCACAGACGATTACGAAGCCCATGACGCGCTTCTGTGCATCGCCGGTGGCCGGCTCGTCGCTGAGACCGACCGCGAGCAACTCACACCCGATCATCGCTTCAAGACGCGCGCGGAAATGGCGGTGCTGTTCGCCGACCTGCCCGAAGCGCTCGCCTCCACGATCGAAATCGCGGAACGTTGCGCGTTCCGTCCCGTCATGCGCAAGCCTATCCTGCCACGCTTCACGGTCGGCGCCGGCGCCAATGCCGCGGATGCGCAAAGCGACGAGGCCGCGGAGTTGCGCCGTCAGGCCGAGGAAGGCATGAGCAATCGTCTCAAGATCCATGGTCTTTCTAAGGGAACTTCTGAAGAAGACTACCGCGCCCGACTCGCGTTCGAACTCGATGTCATCATCCGCATGAATTATGCGGGTTACTTCCTTATCGTGGCGGACTTCATCAAATGGGCGAAGGCCGAGGGCATTCCGGTGGGGCCGGGCCGCGGCTCGGGTGCGGGATCTCTGGTCGCCTATGCGCTCACCATCACCGATCTCGATCCGATCCAGTTTGGTCTCCTGTTCGAGCGCTTCCTCAATCCGGAACGCGTGTCGATGCCCGACTTCGACATTGACTTCTGTCAGGATGGCCGCGACCAGGTGATCCGTTATGTGCAGCAGCGTTACGGCCGAGATCAGGTCGCCCAGATCATCACTTTCGGTACGCTGCAGGCGCGGGGCGTGTTGCGTGACGTCGGGCGCGTGCTGCAGATGCCGTATGGGCAGGTCGACAAATTGACCAAGCTCGTGCCGCAAAATCCTGCGGCACCGGTGACGCTTGCGGCCGCGATCGCAGGCGAACCCAAGTTGCAAGCGTTTCGCGACGAGGACCCGGTGGTGGCGCGCGCCTTCGACATCGCGCAGCGCCTCGAAGGTTTAACCCGACACGCTTCCACCCACGCCGCCGGCATCGTGATCGGCGACCGGCCTCTAAGCGAATTGGTGCCGCTTTATCGCGATCCGAAATCGGACATGCCGGTAACCCAGTTCAACATGAAATGGGTCGAGCCCGCGGGGCTCGTGAAATTCGACTTCCTCGGGTTGAAGACGCTCACCGTGCTCGATCTTGCGGTAAAGCTGTTGAAGCGACGCGGCATCGACCTCAATCTGGCGCAACTGCCGCTCGACGATGCGCAGAGCTACGCGATGCTGGCGAGGGGAGATGTGGTCGGCGTGTTCCAGGTGGAAAGCCAGGGCATGCGGCGTGCGCTGGTCGACATGCGGCCCGACCGTTTCGAGGACATCATCGCGCTGGTTGCGCTTTATCGTCCCGGTCCGATGGCCAACATCCCGACCTATTGCGCGCGCAAGCACGGCGATGAAGAGCCGGAATACCTGCACCCGATGCTGGAGCCGATACTCAAAGAGACGTTCGGCGTCATCATCTACCAAGAGCAGGTGATGCAGATTGCGCAGGTCATGGCCGGCTATTCGCTCGGCGAAGCCGACCTGTTGCGCCGCGCGATGGGCAAGAAAATCCGCAAAGAGATGGAACAGCAGCGCGAGCGCTTTGTCTCCGGCGCGGTCGAACGCGGCATTGCGCGCGGGCAAGCGGACACGATTTTTGAGCTGCTCGCGAAATTCGCCGATTATGGTTTCAACAAGAGCCATGCGGCGGCCTACGCGCTGCTCTCGTATCAAACCGCCTATATGAAGGCGCATTACCCGGTCGAATTCCTTGCTGCGTCGATGACGCTCGACCTCAACAACACCGACAAGCTTTCCGAATTTCGTAGTGAGGCGCAAAGGCTCGGCATCAAGGTTGAGGCGCCCTCGATCAACCGTTCGGGGGCGACCTTCGAAGTCAGCGATGGCACGATCTACTATGCGCTCGCCGCGTTGAAAGGCGTCGGTCATCAGGCCGTCGAACTGATCGTGGAGGCGCGCAAGAACGGCGTGTTTACCTCGCTCGCCGATTTCTCAGCCCGCGTGAATCCACGTGCGATCAACAAGCGCGTCATCGAGAGCCTGGCAGCGGCAGGCGCCTTCGACGCGCTCGATTCCAATCGCGCGCGGGTATTTGCCGGCGCCGAAGCCATTCTCGCCGCGTGCCAACGCAGTCACGAGGCCGCAACGATGGGACAGAACGACATGTTCGGTGGCGCGGTCGATGCGCCGGCGGTCATGCTGCCGCAGGTCGAGCCGTGGTTGCCGGCCGAGCGGTTGCGGCGCGAATACGACGCCATAGGCTTCTTCCTGTCAGGCCATCCGCTTGACGACTATGCCACCGTGTTGAAACGTCTGCGCGTGCAGTCCTGGGCCGAGTTTTCGCGCGCGGTCAAAACCGGCGCCACCGCTGGCAAGGTCGCCGCGACCGTTGTGTCGCGGATGGAGCGTCGCACCAAAACCGGCAACAAGATGGGTATCATGGGGCTATCGGACCCGACCGGCCATTTCGAAGCCGTTCTGTTTTCCGAAGGGCTCGCGCAATACCGGGAGGTGCTGGAGCCGGGGGCGGCCGTGCTGTTGCAGCTCGGCGCCGAATTGCAAGGCGAGGACGTTCGGGCGCGCGTGCTTCATGCCGAGCTGCTCGACGACGCGGCGGCGAAAACCCAGAAGGGCCTACGGATTTTCGTCCGCGACACCAAGCCCCTCGATTCCATCGCCAAACGCCTGCAGATGCCGGAGGCGGGTCAGGGGGGCTCCATCCAGGGACAATCGGTGAGGCAGACGCCTGTAAACGGCGCCGATGGCGACGTGTCGCTGGTGATGATGCTGGACCTCGAAACCGAGGTGGAAATGAAGCTACCCGGCCGCTTCAAGGTCTCCCCGCAGATCGCCGGCGCGATCAAAGCGGTGTCGGGCGTGGTGGACGTGCAGACGCTCTAAAGTGCTCGAAGCGAGCCAAACGCGATCGGGCTTTCGCAGCTCGGGTTGCTCCGAGATACCACCAGCGCGGACCGCCTCTGCCGTCCGCGCGGGTGATTTCTTATTTCACCGCCATAATCGCTTCCATGGCTGAAGCCGGCGCGAAGCCGCCATGGCCGCCGACAACGCGATCAGGCGCGATGCCGAGCTTCTTCAGGCTCTCGTAGAAGGCGACGAAGCCTTCCGACCGGTCCTTGTCGCGCAGCGGCGAATACAGGTCGGTAACCCACACGATATTCTCATTGACGAGGTGTCCGATCAGCATGCCGTCGGAATGCGGATTGGCGATCTTGTAAAGGCCGATGTCGCCGCCTTCGTCTTTAAGCACCATTTTCTCATTGAATTCGACGACGTTTGCGGGCTTCGGGTTTTTCTGGAGTTCGTCCGGATTCACAGAGTGTGCTGCCCGAAGCAAGGTTTCGAAATGCGCCTTGTTGGGGGCGGCAACGACGACGGTCGCCCCTTCGGCGACATAGGTTCGTGCGCCGCCAGTGTGATCGTTGTGGTGATGCGTGAGGACGAGGAACTTCACCGGTTTGCCGGGATACTTCGCCTTTGCCGCATCGATGGTCCAGCGCGACTGCCATTCGTTGATCGGCGCATCGAAGACGACAATGTCGTTTTTGCGCGCCACGATCAGGCTGTTGTGCGTACCGCCTGACGCGAACTGCACGTTCGGCGCCAGTTCCACGAGCTTGAGCCCCGGGGCGGATGATGGGTAGTTCACCGTGTCACTATCGAGGAAGCGACCGAGAAACAGGCGCCGGACCACCCATTGATACGGTACCGACCCAGGTGCCGGCATCTTTGCCTCCTTGCGACCTTCGTCGCGTATCGCGAAGGTCTCGGGCGGGATCGACGGATTGATGTCGATTTCTCCGTAAGTGACGCGGCCAACTTCGGTATGATTGACCTTGTACACATTGGTGTGTGCCAATTTAATTCCGCCGACTTGCTTCCAGTCGCTCAAGACAAGATCGTACTCGACGTCACCGTAAATCTGGTCGTCGTCGAGGGTGCGGATCGCAGCGGGCAATTTGGTCGTGCGATCGAACAGGATCGTGAATTTGAAGTCGCCATCGGCGAAAGCGGCAGCCGGCAAAAGCTTGCCGTCGAGCTTCTGTTCCGGCAGCGCGTAGAGCCTCTCCGGGGCATCAAGCGCCTTCAGAAGCAATTTCGGCGAAGCTCGCTCGAATTCGCGCATATAAGCGGCAAATCGGATATTCGACATGGGCAAGTCGCCCTTCGCCGTGGACACGGCGCCGAACATGGGCGTTACGATCTCGCTGTATTTCGCCCTTTCAACGAAAGGATATTTCAGGTCGCGATCCCAGTCGGATCGCATCATGTTCTTCTCACTGTCCCACGAGATCGTGAGCTTGGAATCGCCGATGAAACGCGGCTCGATGTCGGGGGTGAAACTTTGCTGCGGCTCCCAATGCCGGGTATCGCCCTTGAGTATGACGCCCTTGACGGCACGTAACGCCTCGACGCCGCCCGCGGCGGCGACGGCCTGCTTGACGAGTTCGACAGGCGGAACGCTTTGCGCCGAGGCAACCGAAGATGCCGTCGAAAAACATAACACAGCGATGCCAAAAGACAGCGAATACCTCATTGCGCACTTCCCCCGATTTAGTTTGGTCCACCGATTCCGGGGGTCAAACTAGTCGCCGGGAGTCGTGCCGTCGCCTAACACCTGCGTGAAGACGTGCTTTATCCGAAACTGCCTTTTTGGAGCCACCCGGAGTCAGTGTTCAGCTTGCATGCTTCGGTTGCCGCTTCGAACCCTTGACAGGGCTGGAAGACGGAAGATCCGACGGCTGAAGTGGCGGTGAGTACACCGTGGGACGAAAAAGCAACGGGATTTCATCAGGCGGCACAGGTTTGCTGAACAGGTAACCTTGAACTTCGTCGCACGCGTGCCCGCGCAGGAAAGCATCCTGTTCCTTGGTCTCCACGCCTTCTGCGACCACGGTCAATCCGAGTGCCTTGCCCATGTTGATGATTGCCGTCGCGATTGCGCGATCTTCCGCGCTTTGCACCAGGTCCAAAACGAATGAGCGGTCGATCTTAATCGTGTCGATCGGAAATTTCTTCATCAGCGACATCGATGAATAACCGGTGCCAAAATCATCGATAGCCAGCCGAACGCCGCGGCTCCGTATCTCGTCGAGAAGTTTGATCGCCCGTTCGACGTTCCGCATCACCATGCTCTCGGTGATCTCAAGCTGCAGCAGGCCGGCAGGCATCCCCGTCGACGCCAAGACGGTGTCAATGTCGTCGAGCAGGTTGGAATCCAGGAATTGTCGTGGCGAAAGATTGACCGCCATCGAAATTGCGGGAAGGCCCTGGCGTTGCCAGGCCATGTTTTGAGCGGACGCGGTCATGAGAACCCATCGGCCGATTGCGATGATGAGCCCAGTTTCCTCGGCGAGTGGAATGAACTCCGTGGGCGGAAGGTTGCCGAGCTTGGGATTCGTCCATCGCAGCAAGGCCTCAACGCCGGTAATTCGGCCGGTCGCAACATCGAGCTTTGGCTGGTAATGCAACGCGAACTGGTTGAGCTCGAGCGCGTGCCGTAAGTCCGCCTCCAGCGTCAACCGCTCAATGGATTGGCTCTTGATCTCGGGCGTGAAGAAGCGGAAATTGTTCTTACCCTCTTCCTTGGCTCGATACATGGCCATGTCGGCGTTTTTGGTCAGCGTTTGCACGTCGCTGCCATTGTCCGGGAAGACCGCAATGCCGATGCTTCCAGTCGTGCGGCACTCATGCCCCGCCAGAATCATGGGGGGCAGTAGAGTTGAAAGAATTTTGGAAGCGACAGCCGAAATATCGCTCTGATCGTTGATTTCGTCGAGGATGACGACGAATTCGTCTCCGCCAAATCGAGCGACCAGGTCGCTCTCGCGCACACAACCTCGCAACCTGTCCGCTATTTCGACGAGCAGCATGTCGCCCGCGGCGTGCCCGAGCGAGTCGTTGATGACCTTGAACCGGTCGAGATCGATAAAGAGCAGGGCGCATCGGCGCCCGTGGCGCAGCGCAGATCTGATCGTTTGCCCGAACAGCTGTTGGAACGCCACGCGATTGGGTAAACCGGTCAGGTCGTCATGCGTCGCCAAATACTGAATCTGATTATCAGCCTGCACTTTTTCATTGACGCGATCGAAGTTTTCGAGAGCTACCGAAACGTTCTCCGCCATGCGCGCCAGCAAAGCGACGATCTCCTTGTCTGATGCCCACGACTTGGTCACGAAAAACAGGATCACACCTATGCTTCGGCCGAATTTAGTGAGCGGCACGGCACAGCTCGCAACGACGCCGGCCTGAAGGCTGGATTCCCACCAAGGTTGGCCTTGTTCCGAGTTGAGGATGTCCTCGTTGGCGCTTGCCTTTTGGGTCCGGAACGCGTTGCCGCAAACTCCCTTGCCGTAAGGATTCTCTGGATCGATTGAGAAACGCGTCTGCTTGACCAACTTGACGATTTGGCCGGTGCCGGCCACCGGCTGCAACCAAGGAGAATCCGGTTCGGCCAATAGAACCGTGGCCGCCAGAGACCTGCCGACGTGAACGGCGGCGTTGCAAACGAGTTGATAGAGTTCGGGCGCGGTCTTGGCGCGCAGGATGGCTTCGTTAGTAGCGCTGAGGGCCGCAAACATTTTCGCCAAACGCCGAGCCGCTCGCTCGTTGCGCTTGCATTCGGCCTCGCGGTCGATGTTGTCGAGCCCGAACGACAGGTTCTCGGCCATGCGGGTAAGGAGCGCCACTGTTTCTTCGTCGAGCGCGTCGATTTCATCAAGTACCACCACCAGCACGCCGACGCTTACTCCGGCACGAATCACCGGCAGCGCGGCAGCGGCGCGAGCCCCCGCGCGGCTCGCGGCTTGGTGCCAGGACTTCAGCCGCTCGTCGTTGAGGAGGTCGTTGCTCACGCAAGGTTTGCGGGTGCGGAATGCTATCCCAACGAGGCCGTTTCCGGTCGGCACGTCTGCCGAGATCGAATAGGTGCGGGCGCGAAGCTCCGCGTCGTCGCCAGCTCCCGCCACCACTTTTAACGCATCAGTTCCCGATTCTTGCAGAAGGATCGCCGCCGCGACGAAGTTTCCGCTGTGCAACGCCGCCTCGCAGACCTGCTGGAAAAGGTTCTCCTGCGAGTTGATTCGCAGGACTGCTTCATTCGTCGCACTTAACGCGGCAAACATCCTGACGAGACGGGGAATCGTTTGGCTGGCGCTTGGAGGGGTGTCGGGGCAGCAGGGGACCGTATGCGCGGACATCAATCTCTCTCTCTCAACAATCGCGGCAGTATGACGGGATCGAACACGTGAGGCGGCACCTTGGAGCGCCGGATGGTGATGATCGGACCTGTCGGCCAAACAACCGTGCTGTCGAGTACCCCTACGCCCGACGTGAAGTTCTACCCTAAAGGGTGAAAACAAAGCGTTACGACCAACGCGCCCACAACTTGTGCATGCGGTCCTTGAGCGTATTCCGGGCCTCCAGATCGCGAGGCGGGGAGGGCGATTTGTCGTCTCATCTGGCTAAAATGGCCCGGAATTCCTTGCTTCTCGGGAAAATCCCGCTATATACCGCGCCATCTCACACGGAAACATGGCTCAAAAGGCCGTCCGGTGGCAGCCGGGCCGAGAAGGCTCGTTTGCTCACACGTTTCCGGAGGAACCAACCGGAGAACTAGACTATGGCGCTTCCCGAATTCTCGATGCGTCAGCTGCTTGAGGCTGGCGTTCACTTTGGTCATCAATCGCACCGCTGGAATCCGAAAATGGCGGATTACATTTTCGGTGCGCGCAATAACATCCACATCATCGATCTTGCCCAGACTGTGCCGCTGTTGCATCGCGCGCTCCAGGCGGTCAGCGACACCGTTGCAAAGGGCGGCCGTATCCTTTTCGTCGGCACCAAGCGGCAGGCGCAGGATGGCGTCGCCGAAGCCGCGAAGCGATCGGCGCAATATTTCGTCAATTCGCGCTGGCTCGGCGGGACGCTGACCAATTGGAAGACGATTTCCGGCTCGATCAAGCGTCTGCGGCATCTCGACGAGGTGCTGGGTTCAGGCGATGCCAACTCCTACACCAAGAAGGAGCGCCTGACGCTGCAGCGCGAACGCGACAAGCTCGATCGCTCGCTGGGTGGCATCAAGGAGATGGGCGGTCTGCCCGACATGATTTTCGTGATCGACACCAACAAGGAAGATATCGCGATTCAGGAGGCCCAACGCCTCAACATTCCTGTCGCCGCGATCGTCGATACCAATTGCGATCCCAAGGGCATCACCTATGTCGTGCCCGGCAATGACGATGCCGGCCGCGCCATCTCGTTGTATTGCGATCTGGTCGCCCGCGCCGTCATCGACGGCATCTCGCGCGCGCAGGGCGACTCCGGGATCGACATCGGCGCGTCCGCCCAACCGGTTCGGGAGGAAATTCCGACAGCGCCGCAACCTGCCGGCTTCCAAGGTCTCGCCGGGCCTCGCGGTGCGGCCGACGATCTCAAGAAACTTACCGGCGTGTCCGGTGCCATCGAGAAAAAGTTCAACGACCTTGGTATCTTCCACTACTGGCAATTGGCCGAACTCGATCACGATACCGCCCATCAGATCGGCGAAGAGGTCGGGCTTCCGTCCCGCGCCGATGGCTGGGTAGCCCAGGCCAAGGCGTTGACCGCGGAAGCCGAGTAACGCGAATGCGGGTGGCCGGCTTCCCGGCCACCAACTTTCCAACCGACGTAATCGCTGGCGGTGGACAGCGCCGAAGGCTATGGCCGCGCCGCGTTCGCCCCGAGCTTAAGAGGACTAGCGACAATGGCAACAATCACCGCGGCGATGGTCAAGGACCTGCGCGAGACGACCGGCGCTGGCATGATGGATTGCAAGCAGGCGCTCACTGAGAATGAAGGTGACATGCAGGCTGCGGTCGATTGGCTGCGCAAAAAGGGCCTGTCAAAGGCCGCGAAAAAGGCCGGCCGCGTGGCGGCGGAGGGTCTGATCGGCGCCTTGACGTCGGGCGCCAAGGGCGTCGTCGTCGAGGTTAATTCTGAGACCGATTTCGTCGCGCGCAACGAACAGTTCCAGGGATTGGTCAAGATGATCGCGCAGGTCGCGCTCGAGGTCGGCGCCGACCTGGAGAAGATCAAGGCCGCGAAGGTCGGCAATGTGACCGTCGAGACCGCCATTGCAGATGCGATCGCCACCATCGGCGAGAACATGACGCTCCGCCGGGCGGCTTTGCTTGAAGTCGGCAAAGGTGTGGTGTCGAGCTATGTGCATAACGCGGTGATCGAAGGCGCCGGCAAAATGGGCGTGATTGTGGCCCTTGAATCGGCCGGCAAGACCGACGAGCTCGCCGCGCTCGGAAAGCAGCTCGCCATGCACGTGGCTGCGGCCAATCCGCAAGCGCTGGATCCGGCGGGGCTCGATCCGGTGTCCGTGAAACGCGAAAAGGACGTGCTGGCCGACAAATACCGCCAGCAGGGCAAGCCCGAGAATGTGATCGAAAAGATCGTCGAGTCCGGCTTGAAGACCTTTTACAAGGAAGTTTGCCTGCTGGAGCAGGCCTTCATTCACGACAGCGCCAAATCGGTCGCCCAGGCCGTCAAGGAAGCTGAGGGGAAAATTGGCGCACCCGTGAAGATCGCCGGATTTGTGCGCTATGCTCTCGGCGAGGGAATCGAGCGGCAGGAATCGGACTTCGCAGCCGAGGTGGCGGCGGCCAGCGGCCAGAAGTAGCCGTTGGACTGGTTCCTCCGGCTCGTTTATGGCCGGGAATGACCCGAGCGGGGAAGGAAAGCTAATCGCAATGGCTGAGCCGGCCTATCGTCGTGTGGTGATCAAGCTTTCCGGCGAATATCTCGCCGGAGCGCACGCTTTCGGTATCGATCAGCCAACCGTCGACCGAATCGCCGGCGACCTCATTGCGGCCCGGCAGTTGGGCACCGAGGTCGCCGTGGTGGTGGGTGGCGGAAATATCGTCCGTGGCGTCGAAGTATCCTCGCGCGGCGTGTCCCGCCCGACCGGCGACACCATGGGCATGCTCGCCACCGTGATGAATTGCCTTGCGCTCGAAGCCGCGATCGAGCGGCGCGGCTCGCCCGCGCGAACTCTTTCGGCGTTCGTGATGCCGCAAATTTCGGAGCTGTTCACCCGCAGTGCAGCGCACAAATATCTCGCCGAAGGCCGCATCGTTCTGCTCGGTGGTGGAACCGGCAATCCGTTCTTCACCACCGACACCACGGCGGTGTTGCGCGCGGCCGAAATCGGGGCACAAGCCGTGTTGAAGGCGACCAATGTTGACGGCGTGTACAGCGCCGACCCCAAAAAGGACCCTTCCGCCAAACGATTTGACCGTCTGACCCATTCACAAGCGATCGAAGGCGGTTACAAGGTCATGGACGCGACCGCATTCGCACTTGCCCGCGAGACATCGCTGCCTATCATCGTGTTCTCGATCGCCGAGCCGGGTTCAATAGGAGCGATCCTGCGTGGCGCAGGGCAGGGCACGATCGTCGCCGGCTGACGGGCCTGCGAAGCATTGGACGCGCGTGTTGACGGTCTCGACGAAGGGTTTTCAGGAGGAGAGAGCGTTATGCCCACGGGTAATTTCGACATCAATGAATTGAAGCGCCGCATGCAGGGTTCGACCCAGTCGCTGAAACACGAATTGGGCGGCTTGCGGACCGGCCGCGCGGCGGCTTCGATGCTGGAACCGGTGCAAGTCGACGCTTACGGCACCCACATGCCGCTTAACCAGCTAGCGACCATCAGCGTGCCCGAGCCGCGGCTGCTCTCGGTGCAGGTATGGGACAAGTCGATGGTCAAAGCCGTGGAGAAGGCCATCGTCGATTCCAATCTTGGCCTAAGTCCAGCGACCGAAGGACAGGTGCTTCGGCTTCGAATTCCAGAGCTCAATGAGGAACGCCGCAAGGAGCTCGTGAAAGTTGCGCACAAATATGCCGAGGCGGCGAAGGTTGCGGTGCGCCATGTCCGTCGCGACGGCCTTGATACGATCAAGAAACTCGAGAAGAATCACGAGATTTCCGAGGACGATCAGGAGCGTCTGGCCAACGATGTACAGAAGGCGACTGACGGCGTGATTTCCGAGATCGACCAGTTGCTTGCGGCCAAGGAAAAGGAAATCCTCACCGTTTAGGCCTTAAGGATTGATCGATGGAGAACGCCGCCGCCCCCGCAACTGAAGGACCGGATCGAACCGAGGGTCCCTTGCATGTGGCGATTATCATGGACGGGAACGGGCGCTGGGCGGCAGCCCGCGGCTTGCCACGCGCGGAAGGCCATCGCCGGGGCGTCGAGGCTTTGCGTCGCGTCGTGCGCGCGGCCGGCGAACTCGGCATCCACTATTTGACGATCTTCTCATTCAGTTCGGAAAACTGGTCTCGTCCCGCCACCGAGATAGGCGATTTGTTCGGCCTGCTTCGGCGTTTCATTCGCAACGACCTCGCGACGTTGCACGGCGAGGGTGTCCGGGTGCGTGTTATCGGCCAGCGTGACGGACTAGAGCCGGACATATGCGCGCTTTTGAACGAAGCCGAGGAGCTGACGCGGAACAACGACCGCCTCAATCTGGTCGTCGCCTTCAACTACGGATCGCGGCAAGAGATCGCCAACGCAGCGCAGCGGCTGGCGGCTGAGGTCGCAGAAGGCAAGCGCGACCCGTCTTCGATCGACGCCGACACGCTCGGTCAATACCTCGATGCGCCTGACATTCCCGATCCGGATCTGATCATCCGCACCAGCGGCGAACAACGACTGTCGAATTTCTTGATGTGGCAAGCGGCCTACAGCGAACTTGTGTTCGTGCCGATCCACTGGCCGGATTTCGACAAGGCCGCGCTCGAAGGGGCGATCGCCGAATACGCCAGACGGGAGCGCCGTTTCGGTGGTCTGGCCGCGAAAACCGGATCGTGACCGAGGACGAAGCCGCACCGGCGGTCGCCGAACCGGGGTCGCGCAATCTTTTGATGCGCGTCATCGCTGCGCTGGTGCTCGCACCCACGGCGATCGCGATCGCTTATGCCGGCGGATGGTTGTGGATCGCGCTTGTAACGCTGGCTGCGATCGGTCTCTTTGTCGAATGGTTGACCGTCGTGGGATTGGCGCACAATCGGCGCGTGGCCGCATCCGGAGTTGCAGCGCTCGCGATATCGGGATTGTCCCTTGCGTTCGGAAGGCTCGACGCCGCGTTGGTTGCGCTCTGCTTTGGGCTTGCGGTGGTGGTGTTGCTTTCTCCGGAGCGACGCAACTGGACCGCGACAGGATTTTTCTATGCTGGCGCGGCCGCGGTCGCTTCGATGCTGGTGCGCCTCGATCAGGTGTGGGGATTTGGCGCCCTGATCCTCATCCTTCTCGTGGTTTGGGCGACCGACATCGGCGGCTATTTCGCGGGCCGGGGGATTGGCGGACCGAAACTCTGGCCGCGGGTTAGCCCCAAAAAGACCTGGGCAGGTGCCGTTGGCGGCTTCGCCGCGAGCCTTGCGGTCGCTGCGGGATTCGCAGCATTCGGTCTTGGTAAAACAGCTCCTTTACTGCTTTTGGGCACAGCGCTTTCGATCGCTTCCCAGCTTGGCGATCTGTTCGAGTCGGCCGTGAAACGACGTTTCGGCGTCAAGGATTCCAGCCATATCATTCCCGGCCATGGCGGGTTATTGGATCGTCTCGACGGATTCGTTGCCGCGGTCGTGATGGCGGCGATTTTCGGCCTTTTGCGGGGTGGCGCGGATGGCGTCGGCCGCGGTCTTATGGTTTGGTAATGAGCATGAGTGCAGTTCCGTTGCGTAACAGCAAAGCTGCGGCATCGAGCGTCCGCGCTGTGACCGTCCTCGGTGCCACCGGTTCGATCGGCGACAGCACAATGGATTTGCTGAGGGCCTCGCGCGACCGCTATCGGGTCGAGGCTTTGACGGCGCATACCAATGTGCCGGCATTGGCGAAGCTCGCGAAAGAATTCGGCGCGCGATTTGCGGCTATCGCCGATCCTAATCGCCTTGCCGAATTGAAAGAGGCTCTGGCCGGCACGAGGATCGAATGCGGCGCGGGCGAGAGCGCGGTAATCGAAGCCGCGGCGCGCCCAGCAGATTGGGTCATGGCCGCTGTCAGCGGCGCGGCTGGCTTGAAGCCCGCGCTTGCGGCCGTGGATCGAGGCGCGACGGTGGCCCTTGCGAACAAGGAATGCCTTGTGTGCGCCGGCGACTTCTTCATGCAGCGCGCCGCGACGGCCGGTGCCTGCATCCTGCCGGCCGATTCCGAACATAATGCGCTGTTTCAGGCGCTCAGCTCGGGAAATCGGGACGAACTGGTCCGCGTGATCATCACCGCCTCGGGCGGGCCGTTTCGGACTTGGTCCATTGCCGATATCGAGCAGGCGACGCTCGCTCAGGCGTTGAAGCACCCGAACTGGAGCATGGGACAAAAGATTACCATCGACTCCGCGTCCATGATGAATAAGGGGCTCGAAGTGATCGAAGCCTCGTATCTGTTCGCGCTTGCCCCAGATGAAATCGACGTGCTCGTGCATCCGCAATCGATTATCCATGGCATGGTTGAATTTTCGGATTGTTCCGTCGTTGCCCAATTGGGTGCACCCGACATGCGCACGCCGATCGCGCACTGCCTTGGGTGGCCTGATCGAATCGTGGGGCCGGCGGCCAAGCTCGATCTTGCCAAGATCGGGCAACTCACCTTCGAGGCACCTGACTTCGATCGTTTCCCCGCACTTCGCCTGGCTTACGAATCCTTAAGGACCGGGCGGGGTGCGACTACGGTATACAATGCCGCCAACGAGGTCGCTGTGGCAGCGTTCATCGGCGGCAAGATCAAATTCGGCGCGATTGCGCGACTGGTCGAAGCGACGTTGGAGGCCTGGATGCATTCCGGCAATCTGGCACCATTAACATCCGCGGACGACGCCATCGCCGTTGACCATAAAGCGCGAAATAAAGCCGCCACCCTCTTGCCTCAAATTGCCGCAAAGGCATCCTAGACGGTTGGGGGCAGGGCTTAAAGGCCCTGGTCAAGGGGAATCGGATGTCTGAGTTTTTTCTTCATAGTTTCAATACATTAGGCCATGGCCTGATTGGTTACGCGATTCCCTTTCTGTTCGTGCTTACCATTGTCGTTTTCTTCCATGAGCTTGGTCATTTCCTAATTGCCCGTTGGGCGGGCGTGAAGGTGTTAACTTTTTCGCTCGGCTTCGGGCCGGAACTCGTCGGTTTCAACGATCGGCACGGGACGCGGTGGAAGATTTCGGCTGTCCCGCTTGGCGGTTACGTCAAGTTCTTCGGCGACGAGAGCGAAGCTTCCACGCCGTCGTCCGAAGCGCTCGCTAACATGACCGAAGAAGAACGCGCGGGCAGCTTTCACCACAAGAAAGTAGGGCCACGAGCGGCGATCGTGGCGGCCGGGCCGATTGCGAATTTTCTGTTGGCGATCGTGATCTTTACCTGCCTTTTCACATTTTTTGGCAAACCGAGCACCACAGCTCGCGTCGATCAGGTCGAAGCGGGCAGTGCCGCCGCGGCAGCCGGGTTCCAGGTGGGCGACGTCGTGACGGCAATCGACGACAAAGCGATTGGAAGCTTTTCTGACATGCAGCGGGTCGTCGGCACGCGGGCCGGTGAGGCGCTGACGTTCACGATCAAGCGCGGTGACTCCACGCTACAATTGCATGGAACGCCGGAGCTCAGGGAGGTGAAGGACGCATTTGGAAATGCGCATCGGCTCGGCGTGCTGGGCATCACCCGCAAGACGGCGGCCGGTGACGTCACGACCGAGCGCGTGGACCCTGCGACCGCTCTTTGGCTCGGCGTCAAGGAGACCTGGTTCGTGGTCGACCGCACGTTGGCCTATATCGGCGGCATCTTCACGGGACGGGAAGCGGCTGATCAGGTCGGTGGTCCGCTTCGGATCGCACAGATTTCGGGCCAAGTCGCCACCATCGGCCTTGGCGCTCTGGTGCATCTCGCTGCGGTGCTTTCGATATCGATCGGTCTGCTGAATCTGTTTCCGGTACCCTTACTCGACGGAGGTCACCTTTTGTTCTACGGCATCGAAGCGGTTCGGGGGCGCCCGATGTCGGAAAGAGCCCAGGAGATGGGATTCCGGATCGGGCTGGGTTTGGTGCTTATGCTGATGGTGTTTGCCACCTACAACGACATCCTGCATCTGGCCGCATCGTGATGCCTTATTTGGGTGGCGTGGCCGATGGGCAACGTCTTGGAATGAAAATGAAATTGCGTTGCAATAGAACGTTTGCCCGCGGCACAAAATTGGCTACAAGCAAGACAATCAATGGGACTCTGTCGGTTCGCGGGGGTGCGTTCCGGCCTTGGAATTATAAGGGCGCGTTGCGCATGAATGTTGGAATGCGGGTGCGGGGGGGCTTGTTGGCCGCCCTGATCATATTCGCTGTGCCGGTCGCCGCCACGCTGCTCACGCTGGCGTCCGCCGTTGCCCAAACCGCGGCCTCGATCGCCGTCGAAGGCAATCGGCGCGTCGAAATCGACACCATCCGTTCGTATTTTAAGTCGGGTCCCGCTGGGCGTCTCGATCAAGCCCAGATCGACGACGGCCTCAAAGCCTTGATCGAAACCGGCCTGTTCCAGGATGTGAAGATCAGCCAGGCGGGCGGTCGCGTGCTGGTGACGGTGATTGAAAATCCGGTGATCGGGCGCGTTGCCTTCGAGGGTAACAAGAAGGTCAAGGACGAGCAGCTTACGGCGGAAGTGCAGTCCAAGCCGCGCGGCACGCTATCGCGTCCACAGGTCCAGGCCGACGCTCAGCGAATCGCCGACATCTATCGCCATTCCGGCCGTTACGACGTGCGTGTCACTCCGGAAATCATCGAACAGCCGAACAATCGCGTCGATCTCGTTTTCACCATTACCGAGGGCGAAAAAACCGCGGTGAAATCGGTCGAGTTCGTCGGCAACGTCGCGTATTCGACGTACCGCCTCAAGGACGTCATCAAGACGCAAGCATCGAATCTGCTGAGCTTTTTCGGCGGTACCGACGTGTATGATCCAGACCGCGTCGAAGCCGATCGCGATCTCATTCGCCGCTTTTATTTGAAGCACGGTTTCGCGGACGTGCAGGTGGTGGCCGCGCTGACGGAATACGATCCAGAGCGCAAGGGCTTTCTGGTGACCTTCAAAATCGAGGAAGGCCAGCAGTACCGTGTTGCGTCGGTGGAGTTTAAGTCCAGTATTCCGAGCCTTAACGGAAACGCCCTTAGCAGTTTCTCGCGCGTCAATGTCGGGTCCCTTTACAACGCCGAAGCGCTCGAAAAATCCGTCGAAGAGATGCAGATCGAGGCTTCGCGGCGGGGTTTCGCCTTTGCAGTCGTGCGTCCGCGCGGCGATCGCAATTTCGATGCACATACGGTTTCGATCGTCTTCGCCATCGATGAAGGGCCGCGGACTTACATCGAGCGCATCAACATACGCGGCAATACCCGTACCCGCGATTATGTGCTCCGGCGCGAATTCGATCTATCCGAAGGCGATGCATACAACCGTGCATTGGTTGATCGTGCCGAGCGCAGGCTGAAGAACCTCGATTACTTCAAGACCGTGAAAATTACGACCGAGCCCGGTTCTTCCAGCGATCGGGTGATTCTCGTTGTTGATCTCGAAGAGAAATCGACCGGAGACTTCTCGGTATCGGGCGGCTATTCGACGGTCGATGGTCCGCTCGCGGAGGTCAGCATCTCCGAGCGTAACTTCCTGGGTCGCGGCTTGTTCGCCAAGACCGCGGTAACCTATGGCCAGTTCGCACGCGGGATTTCAGTATCGGCGGTTGACCCTTATTTCTTGGACTATCGCGTTGGGTTTGGCCTCGACGTCTTCTATCGCGAGCAGCTCGCCAACTCGTTTATCTCGTACGGCACCAAGACTCTGGGATTCAGCCCTCGAATCGGTTTGATCCTGCGTGAAGATCTCTCGTTGCAACTGAGATATTCGATTTATGAGCAGAGCATCTCCCTGCCGTCGAATCTCGCAAATTGTAATAACTTGCAATTCCTGCCGGACGGGACGCTAAATCCGGCGTTCAATCCGAGTCCGGCCTTCATCGCCGCCGCTGGCATACCGGACCCGACTACCACCGGTCTGGGTTGCTTCGCCGACGGCGAAGCCTCGCTACCGGTCCGCAAGGAGCTTGGGCTGGGTCACGTGTTGACGTCGGCGCTCGGCTATTCGCTGACTTACAACACGCTGGACAACAATAAGAACCCGACCGAGGGTTTGATCATCGATTTCAAACAGGATTTCGCTGGCGTTGGTGGCGATGTCCGCTATCTGAAGTCCGCGGTCGACGCAAAGTATTACACGCCCCTGGTTGCAGATATCGTCGGCTTGATCCGGGTCCAATCGGGTCTTCTGACGAATGTGGGCGCCGATATTCGGTTCCTTGATCATTTCCAGCAGGGACCGAACCTCGTTCGCGGCTTTGCTCCGAACGGCATCGGCCCACGTGATATCAACTTCTTTGGTACGCAAGATGCGTTGGGTGGCACGCGATACTGGGGTGCTTCGGCGGAATTGCAGATGCCATTCTGGTTCTTGCCGAAGGAGTTCGGCCTCAAGGGCGCGGTTTATGCCGACGCGGGCTCGTTGTGGGACTACAAGGGACCGACGTCTTTGGCTTCGACCGGCGAAATCAACGGCAAGATTCCGGGGACCAACGTCGTCTGTAACTGCGCCTTGCAGTTCGACAATTCCAACCTCATCCGATCGTCGGCGGGCGTCGGCCTGATTTGGCAGTCACCGTTCGGCCCTCTGCGTTTCGACTATGCGGTACCAATCACCAGAGGTCAGTTTGACCACGTGCAGCAATTCAGGTTTGGCGGCGGGACGTCGTTCTGAGTTCAATCACCAGCCGAACGCGACGGGTCGAATGGGGCAGCCGTCTTTTTTCGAGCAACCGCCTTCGTTGAAGCTGGCCGATATTGCCGCGTTGACGCAAGCGCGTCTGCTTGATGCGTCGCGGAGCGGCCAGCAGGTCAAAGGGCTTGCTTCGCTCGACGAAGCCGGCCCGATGCATCTGACCTTTTTCGACAATCTGAAATACGCCGAGCAGCTTGCTTCGACCAAGGCGGGGGCGTGTTTGGTCAGCGAGGCTTTCGAGGCCCGTGTTCCCGGCCATGTCGCCGTTTTACGGGCGGCCCATCCTTTTCGTGAATTTGTGACGATTGCACGTGAGCTCCACAGAGACGCTCTTCGCCCGAAGTCGTGGTTCGGCAGCGCAGGCATTGCAGCCGCCGCTGTCATCGATCCGACGGCGCGCCTTGAGGATGGCGTGATTGTCGATCCCTTGGCTGTAATCGGCCCAAACGTCGAAATCGGCGCCGGGACTGTGATCGGTTCGGGGGCGGTGATCGGCGCCAATGTCAGGATCGGCCGGGATTGCAATGTTGGCGCGCAGTCCTCAATTCAATTCGCGTTAATAGGCAATGACGTCTTGATTCATCCCGGCTGCAACATCGGACAGGATGGATACGGGTTCATTTTCTCCGTGTCGGACGGACATTTGAAAGTGCCGCAAACCGGCCGCGTCTTAATTCAGAATGCCGTAGAGATCGGTGCCGGGACGACGATCGACCGCGGTAGTCTCCGCGACACGGTCATCGGCGAGGGTACGAAAATCGACAATCAGGTTCAGATCGGCCACAATGTGACCATCGGCAGGCATTGTCTGCTCGCGGCCCAGATAGGGCTCGCCGGCAGCTTGACGATTGGCGACAATGTGGCGCTGGGCGCCAAGGTGGGTGTCAACAACCACCTGCGCATCGGCGATGGCGCCCAGGTTACAGCGATGAGTGCCGTCAAGGACGACGTTCCGGCCAACGGGCGCTGGGGTGGCTTTTTTGCAAAACCGACCAAGCAGTGGTTCCGAGAGATCATTGCGGTGGAGCGTCTGGTCCGTGACGGGATGGCAAAGGCGAAAGTTGAGGGGCACGATTGATGGAGGCGCCAGTTAGATTTGAGGTGGTGGATATCAATACGATCCTCAAGACACTTCCCCATCGTTATCCGATGTTGCTGATCGATCGGGTCATCAACATCCGCAGCGACTATAGCGGCATCGGCATCAAGAACGTCACCATCAACGAGCCGGCGTTTCTCGGCCATTTCCCCGAGCGGCCGGTCTATCCCGGTGTGATGATGATCGAAGCCATGGCGCAGACCGCCGGCGTCATCGGCATTCTTTCGGTCGAAGGCACCGAGAAGCCGCGCGCGGTTTATTTTCTCACTATCGACAAGTGCAAGTTTCGCAAGCCGGTGATGCCCGGCGATACCATCGAATATCACATGCGCAGCATCGGCAGGCGGAAGACGATGTGGTGGTTTCACGGCGACGCCAGGGTAAACGGCACGACGGTGGCCGAGGCCGACGTCGGCGCGATGCTGACCGACTGATGAGGAAGCGATGACAACGATCGATCCCACGGCGCGGATTGAGGATGGCGCTGTGATCGGCGAGGGCACCTCGATCGGTGCTTATTGCATCATCGGTCCGAACGTCGTCATTGGCGCGGACTGTAAGTTGATCGCGCATGTGAACGTCGCCGGACACACGACGATCGCTGCTGGCTGCGTGGTTCATCCGTTTGCGGCGCTTGGAGGCCCTCCTCAAGACCTGAGCTATCGCGGTGAGCCGACCCGACTTGAAATCGGGGAGGGATGTATCATCCGCGAAGGCGCGACGATGAACATCGGGACGGTCAAGGGCGGGGGTATCACGCGGGTCGGCGCGCGCGGATATTTCATGAACAATAGCCACGTCGGCCACGATTGTATCGTCGGAGACGACGTGATTTTCGCGACATCCGCGACGTTGGGCGGCCATTGCGAGATCGGCGATGCCGTCTATCTGGGCGGCCTTTCGGCGGTCCATCAGTTCACGCGGATCGGACGGCAGGTGATGGTCGGAGGCGTCTGTGGGGTTCGGAACGACGTGATCCCCTTCGGACTTGTCAACGGCCAATATGCGAGCCTGGAAGGTCTCAACATCATCGGCATGAAACGCCGCAAGTTCACGCGCGAACGTCTTGCCACGGTAAGGTCGTTTTATCAAAAGCTGTTTCACGGCCCGGGTGTGTTTGCCGAGCGCCTAAGTTCGGTGCAGAATCTGGCAGGTGCGGACCCCGCAATCGCGGAAATCCTCGCCTTTATCGATGCCGGAAAACACCGGGCATTGTGCCTTCCGGAAGACGGCGCAAACGGAAGGACGTAATGGAGTCGCGGGCACCATGACCAATCAGAATGCGATGATCTCGTCGCCGATTGGTTTGATCGCGGGAGGCGGCGTACTGCCCTTTTCAGTCGCGGACTCGCTAAGCGCTCGAGGCATCGATCCCGTTCTCTTTGCGTTGAAAGGCGTTTGCGATCCGGTGGCGGTCGCGCGTTTTCGTCACCATTGGATTTCGATTGGGCAGCTCGGCAAGCTCGTGAAATTATTGCGGTCCGAGAACTGCCGTGACCTGGTTTTCATCGGCACATTGGTGCGACCGGCACTCTCAGAGATCAGCCTGGATTGGGGCACGCTCCGCGTCATCGGTCGAGTCTGGGCGGCTTTTCGAGGCGGCGACGATCATCTGCTCTCGGGCATAGGCCGAATTCTCGAACGGGACAGCTTCCGGATGGTCGGGATCAAGGATGTCGCCCCGGACCTGCTGATGCCGGAGGGAAACCTTACCCGGACTTCGCCCGATAAGGACGCGGCGGCCGATATCGCAAGGGGGCGCGACGTATTACGTGCGCTTGGACCTTTTGACATCGGCCAGGCCGCGGTGGTGATCGATGGTCACGTGGTTGCGGTGGAGGACATCGAAGGCACCGACGGACTGTTGGCCCGCGTTGCCCGGCTGCGGGCAGAGGGCCGTATTCGGGCCAAGGCCGGCCGCGGCGTTCTGGTGAAGGCGCCCAAAGTCGGTCAGGATTTACGCTTCGATCTGCCGACCGTCGGGCCACGCACGCTCGAAGGTACGGCAGGAGCACGGCTTGCCGGCATGGCCGTCGCGGCCGGCAACGCGATTGTCGTCGAACCACAGGCCATGATCGAGCGAGCCGACGCGGCGGGCCTCTTCGTGATCGGCTTACCCACCTAATGCAGGCCCGCGCAAGCACCGGCGTCGAACGAAAGATATTCCTCATCGCGACGGAGGAATCGGGCGACCGCCTTGGCGCCAACCTGATGAAAGTCTTGCGCCAGCGTCTCGGCGGTGCCGTCCAATTCGAAGGCGTTGGCGGCCAGTCGATGGCGCGTGAAGGACTAGCGTCGCTGTTTCCGATCGAGGAATTGTCGATCATCGGATTGGCCGACGTCGTAAGGCAGTTGCCGAAAATCCTGCGGCTGATCCGCCAGACCGCGGCGGCGGTGACCGAAAGCTCGCCCGACATCCTCGTGATTATCGACAGTCCCGATTTCACCCATCGTGTGGCAAGGCGCGTCCGCGCCCAGGATCCCGCCATCCCGATTGTCGACTACGTATCGCCGACGGTTTGGGCGTGGCGACCGGGTCGGGCGCGGGCGATGCATGCTTATGTCGATCACGTCCTGGCCCTGCTCCCCTTCGAACCGGAGGAGTACCGTAAACTTCGTGGCCCTCCCTGCAGCTATGTCGGTCACCCCCTGACCGAGCAGATCGGCACGCTGCGGCCCGGTGTTGAGGAGCAGAAGCGCCGGGACGAAACGCCGCCGGTGCTTCTGGTGTTGCCTGGAAGCCGCCGCAGTGAGGTGCGGCACCATATGGCCGTGTTCGGCCAAACACTGGATCGGTTGCGAGACGAAGGCATGGCATTCGACTTGATCCTTCCCACCATGCCGCATCTGCAAGATGCGGTCGCGGAGGGCCTGAAGAGCTGGCCCGTACAGCCCCGGGTCGTGATGGGCGAGCAGGAAAAACGCGCCGCATTTCGGATTGCGCGCGCCGCACTCGCCAAATCAGGCACCGTGACGCTCGAGCTCGCATTTGCGGGCGTGCCGATGGTCACGGCTTATCGAACCGGCGCGGTTGAGGCGTGGATATTGCTACGCGTGATCGACGTCAAATCGGTTATTCTGGCGAACTTGGTGGTCGGCGAGAACGTCGTTCCGGAATTCCTGCAACGAGACTGCGCGCCGGAAAAGCTCGTGCCGGCGTTGCGCGAGATCCTTGCGGATACGCCGTTGCGGCGTCGGCAAACCGAAGCCTTTGCCCGCATCGACACGATCATGTCGACCGGCAATCAATCGCCCGGCGTGCGGGCAGCTGACATCGTGCTAACGACCCTGCGGAAATCGAGGGGTGCTCTTACTTGACCTGACCGGCGGAAGCGAAGCGTCGGCGATTAGCCGCGAGCACGAAATCATGCGTCACCGGTCAAAGTCCTCCGCCTTCAATTCGATCGGCGAACCGTGCGGCGTGCGGTCCGCGGCGCGGTCCCACGCATCGCGGTAGCGATAAAGCGTTTCGGAACTGGCGACGCCCTTCTCGGCAACAAGCCTTTCCAGTGTCGCCAGCCAATGCCGATAATAGGTCTCGCCGGTGTCGGCATCGCCGTTCGCTTGCGCGCGCTTGATTTCATCCGCAAGCGCCCGCGCCCATTCGCTCCAACTAAAGAGCCCACGCGCATGCAGCGCGACCGCCATGGCGAAGGCTTGGGCTTCCCAGGGTTCACGAAAGACCGGCCCGTCGGCGTCGCGCGGAAGGCTGGGAACGGCGCAAGTCACGTCGCTGGCGGTTTGGGCAGTCATCAGGCCCGCTCCAGATACGGCTCCCAGGCATCGATCGAGACCTTCAAGCTCGGCTCGGATGCTTGCCCCCACAACTCGCCGCCATCGAACGTCACCGTGTAGAGCCACTGCGGACTTTCGCCCGCCCCGGTGGCATTGCTGTCGGGAAAGACGTGAAAGCCGAGCACGCGCTCGACAGTGCCGAAATGCCCGCGCACATATTGGGGAAGGCGCGTATGCGTCGGCGGGTGGATCACCTTGGCGCGGACGCGATCGCCGGGCACATAGAGTGCCGGACTTGCGGCGTTGTCGCGCTCGGTCGGCCCGCCCCGATGCAGCA
>WNFQ01000137.1_pt1 | contig 58377 bp, 59 predicted proteins | sample 5400171 | NCBI WGS metagenome assembly WNFQ01 (sample SAMN13153356, study PRJNA577476) | soil metagenome | isolation source: 20 cm soil under Madrone tree | place: USA:California | collected 2016-06-14
AGAATGCAAGACACGAGAAATGTAACCGTGATTTGCCATCACAGGAACGCATAAGGAGATTCTTCTATGGCTAGCCTAAGCAAAATCATCGACGTCCACTCCCACGTCATTACAAATCTCGGATCGCAGGCTCCGATGGACAAGCTGCCACCTTGGTCAATCGAGCAGTCTTTGTCACTCATGGATGGGAATGGAATCTCTGCATCGGTCTTATCGCTGCCTGATTCGGCCAGTCACGCGAAGGGACCGGAGGCTTGCCAACTCGCGAGGCGAATCAATGAACAACTGGCCGACATCGTCTCAAAACATCCCACGCGGTTTGGGGCGATGGCGACGTTACCGGCGCTAGCGGCAACAGACGGTGTGCTAGAAGAGATGGCTTACGCACTCGATACGCTAAAGCTTGACGGCGTCGCGACCACGACAAGCACCGATGACATCTATCTTGGCGACAGCCGTTACGACCCATGGCTTAAGGAGATGAACCGCCGTGGCGTCACCTTGTTTGTCCACCCAGTCCCGGCCAAGGCATCTCGCTCCATAGATCTCGGCATCGACGTGTCGATTTTGGAGTTCATGTTCGACACCACCCGCATGCTAACCAACATGATCCTCAGTGGGGTCAAGAATCGCTTCTCGAAGATCAAAATCATTTCCACCCATGGCGGAGGAACGATTCCCTATTTGATGACGCGTATCGAAACTCTTGAAAAGGTCTTCGGTCCTGGAAAGGGCCGACCCCAGTTGAGTCCGTCGGATATCCGTGAGGGTCTGGCCTCTTTCTACTACGACCTTACTGCGGCGACATCTCCCGCGCAGCTCTTCGCTCTACAGCAGATGGTGCCGATCTCCCACCTGTTAATGGGCTTTGATAATCCATTCATGCCGGGATGGACGTTTCCACCTGCCATTCGGGATATGCAGAGCTGGAACGGCTTCAGTGACACAGACCTTAGTTCCATCGCTCATCGGAATGCGGAGTCGCTCTATCCCGCTCTCGTGGGCCGCATGCAGCAGTCTAGAGCCGCCTGAAAGGCCGAGCTCAGGGTTCAGGTGCGACTTTCCGTTTAAGTATGCGCTTGACTCAAGCAGTACGAAGGAGAACATCAACATGACCACACTCAGTTATAGCGTCACCGAGCCAGCTCTTCGGTCACCCGTCGAGGAGTGGCAACCTCATGGGAAACAGAGCGAGTCGACCACCGAGTGGTGGTACTTAACAGCGCTAGTGCATGATGTAGCCGGGAATCCCTACTTCCTCGTTTGGTGTCCCTTCCACTTCACAGGAGAGAAGGCCAGTCCGGCGTCCGTAGGCCTGCCGTCCGACGAGAGGGCGACCGCCGCGCTGGTCGGATTCACGGATTACCGCAACAACTTCCGTATCGGTCATTTCCCGGCAGCAGTGGCGAATGAGGCGGAGACTTGGAATCCCGAGACCAACGCGGTTCGCTTCGCCGCGGGCGACTACAGCTCCGAGTGGTCCTACAAAGCTACCGCCATGAACCTGACGGTCACATCCTCGCAACTGTCCTACGATCTGCGCCTCGCAGGCGTGGAACAGGTGATGTACGCCGAGGACAAGCTCCGCATCAAGGGATTCATTCAGGAGGGAGCGCAGGAGGACCGGAGCTATTACTATTCGCTCCCGCGTGTTGAGATCGTGGGCCGGATCAGTTACAGCGGAAAGGGCGGAATCCGACACGAGATCGATGTTACCGGGCAGGGGTGGGTCGACCGCCAATGGGGCGACTTCCTAACTAAGTCCTGGGAGTGGTCCTCGCTGCGCTTCTCCAACGGCGCTCGAGTCAATCTGTACAACTTCGCCAACGGCTACCAGGTCGCGACCTATCAGAAAGCCGACGGCTCCACGCAATGGCTGGACTCGTTTGTCGTCCGCCAGAACGGGTACCTCAGAACGCCTGAGCGAGGCGTGTGGCTGTCGTGGGGTTGGCGGTATGAGTTCCCCGTCGAGGTGGAAGGCAGTCGCCACTACACGCTTGAACCTTTTAGTAAGCTCGATGTCTTCGAGAACCCGAGCAATATCTTCTTCGAAGGTCCTTCGCGCCTCATCAATGACGATACCGGAGACACGGTCGGCGTAGCGGTTACTGAATCGATGGACGTTCGCATTATGCAGAACGGGCCTTATGCCGCCAACCAGCACTGACCCGTTCTCCCTGATGGTATCCGCTAATGGCTCCTCCTCCTCCGGGAACAAAAGAGAAGACCAAATAGTGAAAGGAACAACGATGGCTTCGGGAAATGTAGTTCTTTCGGCAAATCAAAGTGACGTCGAGGCTTGTCTCGCCGAGCGGGCAGCAAATGAGGCGGACATGCCTACGCGCGCGGCAGCCGAATCCACCTCTGCGGCGTTGTTCTCGAATGTCAGATGCAGAAGCCGTCAGGCGATCAAGACCGAAGGTGTGAACGATGGGTTCGAGTACATCGTCGGAGCAAGCAGTTCCCTCATAGAGGTATTGGACCTCGTTCGCACGGTCGCGCCCACTGATTCGACGGCTCTGATCGAAGGGGAAACCGGGACTGGGAAGGAACTCATCGCTCGCTCAATTCACGAGCATAGCAGGCGCCGAGATCACCGTTTCGTGAAACTGAATTGTGCGGCAATTCCTCTCGGATTACTGGAGAGCGAACTCTTCGGGCACGAGAGAGGAGCTTTCACGGGAGCGGTGACTCGCAAAGTGGGCCGTCTCGAAGTGGCTAATGAGGGCACCCTTTTTTTGGATGAAATCGGAGATATCCCGCTGGAACTGCAACCGAAGCTGCTGCGGATTTTGCAAGATGGAGAGTTCGAAAGACTGGGTAGCACGCAAACCCAACGGGCGAACGTTCGGCTGGTAGCCGCAACTAATAAAGACCTCTCGAAGTTAGTTGCCCAGAATCAATTCCGTCGCGATCTGTACTACCGGTTGAACGTTTTTCCTATACATCTTCCTCCGTTGCGCGATCGAAGCGGAGACATTCCGCTGCTCGTGATGCATTTTGTGAGGATTTACTCGGAGCGTATGCACAAGCAGATCGAATGGATACCGCGCGAAGTGATGGAGGCACTCGTAGACCTTTCCTGGCCGGGAAACATCCGGGAACTGCAGAATTTCATCGAGCGAAGTGTGATTCTGACCACCGGGAACACACTGCGCCCTCCAATCGGAGGATTACGACAGGCCACCGAAATCGACCCTCCAATAACACTGCAAGAGGTTGAGCGACATCACATTCGCAAGACTCTGGAGCAGGTGCACTGGGGCATTGGCGGTCCCAGTGGTGCGGCTCTTCGCTTGGGATTAAAGCGATCGACACTTTACGCGCGGATGCAAAGGCTGAGGATTTTCAGGGGAAATCAAATTGCCGAAAACTGCTCGTCCCGTGGAATGAATTCAACGAGCTTTAGCAGCACCCCTTCGTTTTCGCCTCGAACCCGAAGGCGGAGTTCTTAAGAAAAGAGGAAGGAGAAATAAGATGACAGAGATTCGCAAGGAAACCGACAGCCTAGGCGAGGTGAACGTTCCGGCCGACAAGCTCTGGGGAGCGCAGACTCAGCGCTCGCTCGAGCACTTCAGCATCGGTAAGGATTTGATTCCACGGGAAATGATCACCGCCTACGCCACCTTAAAGAAAGCCGCAGCTAATGCCAACAATGCCGGCAAGCGGCTGGACGATAAGCCCTACAAGTTGATCGTTCAGGTCTGCGATGAGATTCTCGCGGGTCAGCATCAGGACATGTTTCCGTTGCACGTGTGGATGACGGGCAGCGGCACGCAGTTCAACATGAACGTGAACGAGGTGATCTCCAACCGGTGTTGCCAACTCGCCGGTACGCCACTCGGGAGCAAGACGCCGGTTCACCCCAACGATCATGTCAACATGGCCCAGTCCTCTAACGACACTTTTCCCTCCGCAATGAACATCGCGGCAGCGGTCAATGTGAAGCAGCGGCTTATACCCGCGGTGAAGGCGCTCCACGATGCGATCGCAGCTAAGGTCGAGCAGTGGGACGACGTCATAAAAATTGGCCGTACGCACATGCAAGACGCCACGCCACTCACTCTTGGACAAGAGTGGTCGGGCTATGAAGGTATGCTTGCGGACGATCTCGATCGGCTCGAAGATGCGCTGAAGGGTGTCTACCGCCTCGCGCTCGGCGGCACGGCTGTGGGCACCGGTATCAATTCAGCGCCCGGCTTCAGTGAGGCGGCCGCGGCCAAGATCGCAAAGCTCACAGGTTTACCGTTCGTCAGCGCGCCGAACAAGTTCACCGTGCAGGGTGCTCACGACGCTCTGGTACAGCTCTCCGGCACACTGCGCACACTGGCCGTCTCACTTTACAAGATCGCCAACGACATCCGACTAATGTCCTGCGGGCCGCGGGCCGGCTTCGCCGAGCTCGTGATACCGGAGAACGAGCCGGGCTCGTCGATCATGCCGGGGAAAGTGAACCCGACCCAGGCCGAGGCCCTCACGATGATCGCTGTCCAAGTGATGGCGGACGATGTGGCCGTCGGCTTCGGTGGCGCCGGTGGTTACTTAGAAATGAATGTCTACAAGCCCTTGATCATCTTCAATGTCACTCACGCAATCACGATTATGACCGACGGGTGCACAAACTTCCGCAAATTCCTGGTTGAAGGGACGAAGCCGAACCTAAAGAAGATCAACGAATACGTTGAGCGTTCGCTGATGCTTGTGACGGCGCTCTCGCCGGTCATTGGCTACGACAAAGCTTCGAAGATTGCGCATTACGCAATGGACAACGATCTCACGCTGAAGCAAGCCGCGCTGACGCTCGGCTTCGTGACCGAGGCTGAATTCGATCGCGTTGTCGATCCGAGAAAAATGGTTAAACCCTACGTGGCAACCGCCGCCGCCTAGGCCATGGGCCCTGGATCAGATTGTGAGGTGCCCATATGACGTTGGAGGAGCGTTCCAATCTTGTTCTGGTCTTTGCCCGTGTCCTGTTTCTCAATGGCCAAGCCACGGACCAGACCTTGGACGCGGCCGAACGCCTCGGCGACACTCTGGAACTGCGCTCCAAGCTCATGCCGCGCTGGGGAGAGTTGCAACTTCAGACCGAGGACAGGGACGCCAAACTAATTTCTGCAGTGGAAGCCGATCCGGCTGGCGTGAACATGGATCGCGTGGCTTCCACTATGCGGGCAATAGAGGACCTCGACGCGGGTCGACTTGCGCCAGCCGCGGCAATCGAGGCGATCACCAAAATATCAAAGACGCCGCCGTCGCCGACGTGGTTGTTTACGCTCGCGGCGGCGGCGGGCGCCGTAGCGTTAGCGGTGATCTTCGGTGTCCAACATCTAGCCGCAGCAACGCTCATATTCGTGAGCGCGGGGGCCGGTGCCATTCTGCGCCGCAGCTTGGCCCGATACACCGCAAACCTGTTCCTGCAACCATTCTGCGCGTCGTTGCTCGCCGGCCTTATCGGAGCGCTGGCGGTTCGGTACCAGTTAAGCTCGTCACTGCGCCTTGTCGCGGTCTGCCCATGCATGATCCTGGTGCCAGGGCCGCATGTCCTCAATGGCGCGTTGGACCTCATCCGGGGCCGCATCCACCTCGGCGCCGCCCGCCTGATCTATGCGGGACTCGTGATTGTGGCGATCTCGATGGGACTATTGTTTGGACTGGCCCTTCTTGGCGTTTCCTTTCCGGTAGACCCGGCCGGTAGGGCCGTGCCCCTATGGGTCGACACGATCGCCGCCGGCGCCGCTGTTTTCGCCTACAGCGTCTTCTTCTCCACGCCGCTCCACATGCTGGCTTGGCCGGTGGCAGTCGGTATGCTGGCCCATGCTCTAAGGTGGGGCGCGCTTACCGTGTTTGGCGCCAACGCCGCGACCGGCGCCTTGGTCGCTTGTCTCATCGTCGGGCTGATCCTCACGCCGGTCTCGCGCCGGTGGCACATGCCGTTTGCGGCTATCGGATTCGCCTCGGTGGTGTCGCTGATTCCGGGCGTCTTCCTATTCAGGATGGCGAGCGGGCTTGTGCAACTTGCCCAGGGCTCGCATGCGACATTGGAGCTCATAAGCGCGACAACTGCCGATGGCATGATCGCCGTCACGATTATTTTAGCGATGAGCTTCGGTCTCATCGTTCCGAAGTTGGCCATCGATCACTTTAGCGAGAGAGCGACGCAAGCGAGGCCTTGACGGGCGAAGGAATATGCCGATGTCCACCACAGATTCCGGCACCACGCATCCTTGGCCCCACCCATCGGATGACGCCTCGGCGCTGTCGCAACGGGAGAAGTGGCTTCCGACCTTGCTCAGCGTCATCGCGGGCATGGTTGACCTGACGGGCTTTTTGACTCTCGGCAATATCTTCACCGCCCACATCACAGGCAACCTCGTTTTAGTTGCGGCTCTGGTGGTGCGCGGCGGGCGGATGAACCCGGCTCAGGTCCTGGCTATTCCCGTTTTCATCATCGGCGTTGCCGCCATGTGGCTGCTCGCCAGAGCCTCGGGCCGACGCGGTCCGGGCCTGGCCCGGTTGCTTCTACTGGTTCAGTTTCTGCTGCTCGTTGGCGTTTTGATTTTCAGTGTCATCACTAAACCTTCCGCCAATCCCCACGGCTTGATAGCCGTCATCACCGCTATGATCGCGGTCTCCGCCATGGCGTGTCAGTTTGCCCTCCTGCGCTTGGCCCTGCCGGTCGCGCCTTCAACGGCCGTCATGACCGGCAATTTGACCAATACTGTTCTGTCGCTGCTGGACAAGCAGTCGCGAACCCAGCCGTTGATGGCGGGAAACGCTGAGCGACTAACAGGCTCACTGCATCTCCTTGTCGGCTTTTTCGGAGGCTGCGTTGTGGCCGCCGCCGCGGTCACATATCTAGGAGATTGGGCCTGGTCATTTCCCGTGGTGCTGGCCGGCGTGGCGGTCGCGTTACGGTAGGGAGGAGTTTCAAGCATGATCACTGCAACCAATCACCCTATCAACCGGTTCTGCATGTACAGCCAACACATGTGGTTTCTATTTCTGTTGTGGTGGTTTCTTTGTGTATTTGCATTTCCGGCCAATTCCCAGATTCTGCAAGAGGAAACGCTCAGCGGTCCGGATAGCCACGAGACGGGTCAGGGCCCGCATGGGCATCTCTTCGGAAATTGGGGCGGCGCGCGGACGCGCCTGCTAGAGCGTGGCGTACGATTCGATTTTCAATACATCAGCGATTCCCTCTGGAACATCAAGAGCGACCAGAAAGAGCGATTTGCAAGTTGGAACAGGTTTCGGGGAACGGTAGACATCGATTTTGGTACGCTGACCGGTCTGCAGGGTTTGTATTTCCATGCGACAGCACTCTGGCAGGGCGGCGGTAATCTCGGAGCCTATCTCGGCCTGCTGACCAGTCCCAGTGGGATGTCCAGCGCTAACACATGTCGCCTCGATTCATGGTGGTTCGAAAAACGTTGGCTGAATGAGCGAATTGCCGCTCGCGTAGGTCAATTCGCAGGCCAAGATTTCTACGGAGCCCAGCACTACGCCGCGCCGTTCATCTTCGAGCCGATGGGCTATGCGCTGGGCAATTTAGCTACGACCTTAGAGTCCTTCGATCCTCCCTCGACGCCGGCGATGGAAATCCGCGTTGTGCCGCTCCACAAACTTTATGTGAAATCGATGGTGCTGGCTGCGGTCCGCTCGCCTTTTTCGCAAAACCCGACGGGCTTGGTTCCGCAGTTCAATGGAACCCCATTGAGCGTTTCGGAAATTGGGTTTACTCCGGGCAAGAAGGCGTCGTCGGTCCGGGCTTTTGATAACGTCGAGAGCCGAAAAGGATATTCGGGCCTGTATCAGTTCGGCGCCTCCTACAATCCCGGAAAGTTCACGTCACCGACGAGTGCGACACCGCGGTCGGGCAATTATCTGTTGTACTGGATGGCGAGCCAGGCCCTTTGGCGCGTGGATCCGAAAGGGGCAAAGGGCTTGGACGCAACGTTTGCATACGACTGGAGTCCGCCGAGCGTCAACCGCAATGACAGGGAACTCACTGCGGGGCTGCGTTTCAATGAGCCGCTGTCCCTGCACTTTCACAACACCATGTCGCTCGGTTACGTGCGAAACATGCTTAGCCCCCAGTTCTTCCCACCCGGCACGCCTGCGAAGACCGAGCAGGGCGTTGAGTTCAACACTCTGCTGGACGTTTTACCAATGCTCCTTCTACAGCCTGTAGTCCAGTATTACGCGAACGTGGGAGGTGGCAGGCAGCGCGCCGTCGTTTTCGGATTCAGAACGAAGGTGGAGTTTTAAGCGAATTGTTTTGTTTGGTGCAGCGGACGAGACCGAGCATGAGGGCCGCGTGATGTTGGTGAGGTGTGGAGAAGGAAGCCTTGCCATCGGGAAAGAATTGAACTGTCCGTTGATTACTCGGAAAGGGCGGCGTTATGGCTAAGAAGAAAGTGGCGGAATTGCTGGTGGATGTGCTGGCGGAAGCAGAGGTTCAGCGAATTTATGGCGTGTCGGGCGATTCGCTAAACGGCATTACAGACTCGATTCGCGGGAAGAAGCAACTTCAGTGGATTCACGTGAGACACGAGGAGACGGCAGCGTTTGCCGCTGGAGCGGAGGCGCATCTCACAGGGCGGTTGGCGGTTTGCGCGGGGAGCTGCGGTCCTGGAAATCTGCATTTGATCAATGGGCTATACGACTGCCACCGTAGCCGTGTTCCGGTGCTGGCCATCGCGGCGCAAATTCCTAGCAACGAAATCGGGAGCGGATATTTTCAGGAGACCAAACCAGAACATCTCTTCGCGCAGTGCAGCCACTATTGCGAATTGGTTTCGCAGCCGGAACAGATGCCGCGCGTGTTGGAGATTGCGATGCAGGCGGCACTGTCACGGCGCGGCGTTGCGGTAGTCGCCATCCCCGGAGACGTGGCCCTGCGCGATGCCGTTGAACAGGAACCGCGCTTGCGTTTTCTGCCACCAACGCCAACGGTGTGCCCTGCTGATGAAGAAATCGCGACGTTGGCGAAGCTACTCAATAAATCGAAGAAGATTACCATCATGGGCGGAGCTGGCTGCGCGGGAGCTCATGCCGAACTGATTGAACTGGCAGGTAAGCTGAACGCGCCGATCGTTCATGCGATGCGTGGAAAAGAGTTCATAGAGTATGACAATCCGTTTGACGTGGGCATGACGGGGCTACTTGGATTTTCTTCGGGCTATCACGCGATGATGAACTCCGACCTATTGCTCATGATCGGGACCGATTTTCCGTACCAGCCTTTTTTCCCGAAGGATGCCACGATCGTCCAGATCGATATCCGCGGAGAACAGTTGGGACGGCGCACTAAGGTTGACTACGGCCTTGTGGGAGATACCAGGACGACCCTGCGAGCTCTTCTGCCAAAACTGACCCAAAACGATTACAACAAACATTTGAAGGCTTCGCTAGAACACTATAAAAAGGCGCGTAAGGGCCTCGACGAACTCGCGACCGAGGGGTCCGGCAAGAAACCGATCCATCCTCAGTACGTTGTACGTGTACTCGACGAACTTGCTGACAAGGACGCAATTTTTTCTTGCGATGTCGGTACGCCAACCATCTGGGCAGCACGTTACCTAACCATGAACGGCAAACGGCGGATACTCGGGTCGTTCAACCACGGGTCAATGGCGAACGCGCTGCCACAGGCTATTGGGGCGCAGCTGAGTCATCCCGGACGTCAAGTGGTATCGCTATCCGGAGATGGAGGTCTGGCGATGCTCCTGGGCGATGTGCTCTCGCTTCGGCAATTGAGCACGCCGGTAAAGATCATCGTTTTCAAGAATGATTCGCTGGCTTTTGTGGAATTGGAAATGAAAGCAGCCGGAATTCTGGATTTCGGAACCGATCTGCAGAATCCGAACTTCGCAAAAATGGCGGAAGGCACCGGGCTGCTGGGACTGACGGCGGAAACACCCGCTCAGGTTCGACCGATGATTGCGCAAGCGTTGAAGCATGACGGCCCAGCCTTGGTTGAAGTTGTCGTCGACCGGCAGGAACTATCCATGCCACCTGCGATCACCGCAGAGCAGGTAAAGGGCTTCAGCCTATTCACGCTGAAGGCAGTTCTGAGCGGGCGGGGCGACGAAATCATCGATCTGGCGAGGACCAATCTCCTGCGGTAAGTCCCCCGCATCATGCCAAGCAAGCGACAAGGAAGGCACGAGGTACCTGAATTGGTCATCAATCCGAACATCGCTGATGGAGGCCCTCGTCGACCGACGGGACTCGAACCCGCGACCTCCTGCGTGACAGGCAGGAGCTCCTTTTCAAAGTGATTGAAGTGGGGTGAGGGAGCTGATTTTGAGGCTTAGCCGTGACAGTGTAGGATTCTAACCAACGACCGGGCAGCGTTCTAACCAACTGAACTACGTCCCCGCGGTGGGTAATACCATGAAGCGCACGGATGGTGGGCACTGTCCGATTTGAACGGACGACCTTTCGGGTGTAAACCGAACGCTCTAACCGCTGAGCTAAGCGCCCTATGGCCGAGTGGAAACGCAACACTTCCAGAGTTATGCGTGGATAGATTTGTGCTCTCGCGACGAGGGGTTTTTTTTCGCGATTTTGCGGGTTTCCTTGCACTTTATTAGCGCAGCCAGTAAACTCACTTTCTTGCATTTGTGTAAAGGAAACGCACTGAGATGCTTCTTCTTCGGGACTATATAGCCCACATGGCCAATGAGGTCGTGAAACGACTGGTCGAGGGCGGACACATTGAAACCAAAGCTGCCCCTGCCGTGGCGAACCGGGTACGCCTGAAAATGCTTGAAGAGCTGACCGTCGAGGACCGGCTCAACGAAGAAGTACGCCAGATCCTGATTGACCATCAAGACGAGATGCGAAGGACCAGCGTTTCTTACCAAGAGATGTACAAAAAGGTGAAGCAGCAACTGGCGCGGGACCGCAAGCTGATTCTGAGATAGAAATTGGAAAATCGAAATTGGAAAATGGCTGGGATGCGAGTTGCCGGGATTTGGGCTCGCAATGTTTAGACACGGAAAGGGAAGATGCGCCTTACTCGCGAAAAAGTTATACGGCTGTCGCACCAGATCACGGACGTGCTGGTGGAAAGTGAAGAAGTGGAATTTGTGGACGACCGCGACACCATTCGACAGCAAGTCGTGCAGATTCTGACGGCCACGCTGAAAGACGAAGAGAAGATCGAATTGGAAGTGCGCAAACGCATCACTTCGCAGAAGAAGGAAATCCTCGAAGGCAGCGAGGAGTGGGACGTCCTCCACAAAAAGTATTACCAGGATGAACTTCGGCGCATGGGCATCGCCGCCGCTCCTGACGACCGCCATCGGGCTTAGCCTGCCTGCGCCAGTCAACAGGAGAGGGAATTGGATGGTATAGGCCGGAATGTAGGGCCCCACCCCCTGTTTTTTGTAAGTGTTGCAGCTAAAGGGCTTATGGGGGCGAAGTGTTGGCGAGAAAGGAATGACTTGGGATGGAAAGATCTTGAAGGAGTTTAAGGGACTAACTGGCGGGCGAGGATGGGATGCGACTCTTTCAGACAGGGTCGGAATCTTCAATCGGAACTCAGAGCTCGTATACACGGGAGAGAATAGCACGCCTTATTGAAGTTGTTAAGTGTTTTACATCGTATGGTCGAAATTGAGGGTTGAACAGTAGCACGGCGGGTTGAACGGCGTCCGCATTGACAAGACGAAGAAGCAAAATCAAAGGCCCCACCCTCCAAAACCGAGGGCAGGGCACCCGATTCGTCTTAAGAATTATCGTCCGGGCCACCCGTCAGAGGCGTTTTGGCAGAGACGATTCTACGATTTCAATGTGTGGAGTGAGAAGAAGGTGAAAGAAAAGTTGGAGTACATGCACGCAAATCCAGTGAATCGAAAACTGGTGCCGCATCCAAAGGAGTGGCCGTGGAGCAGTTGGTCGTACTACATGAAGGGAGAGAAAGGGTTGATCCGAATTGACTCCCTAGAAGAGAGAGCAAGGAACGATAAAACAGGCGAGAAGAAAGCAAAGTCAACCCGCACCCTTAGAACGAAGCTGTGAAGAAACCCTCCGCATTTCAGGCTTGCAAAAAGAGTAGCGTGCCGTAAGCTCGCGGCATGAGCGAAGAAAATATCTCAAGCCAGCAGCCGTTGATCCGCTACGTGAACCGACGGCAAATGAGTTGGCGTGCCGTGGATGTGGAGCGACTGATCGGCGAAGACCATCCGGCGCGGGCGATCTGGGCGCTGGTCGGACGTTTGGACTTGCGTCGATTCTACGCAGGCATCGAGAGCAGCGAAACAGAAGGCGGGCGGCCAGCGTTCGATCCGCAACTGCTGATCAGTTTGTGGGTGTACGCCTACAGCCAAGGGATTGGCTCGGCGCGGGAAGTGGCGCGGCGCTGCGAGTACGATCCTGCATTCCAGTGGCTCACGGGACTGGACGAAGTGAACTACCACACGCTGGCGGATTTCCGCGTGGAGAGACAGAAAGAGCTGGACGAACTGTTTACGCAGGTATTGGCAGCCCTCAGCAAGGAAGGGCTGATCACGCTGGAACAGGTGATGCAGGACGGCACGAAGATCAAGGCACAGGCGAGCACCAGAAGCTTTCAGCGCGAAGGAACGATTCAGGGGCATCTGATGCGGGCACGGCAGCGCGTGGCGGAGATGGGCGATCCACGGAACGAAGAGACCAGCCCGAAAGCGAAGCAAGCCCAGGCCCGCGCGCGGCGCGAGCAACAAGAACGGCTGGAGAGTGCGCTGGAAGAGTTGCAGAAGTTGCAGGCACGCAAGTCCGGAGAAAAAGCCAAGAGTGAGACGCGGGTGAGCAGCAGCGATCCGCAAGCAAGGGTGATGAAGCAGTGTGATGGGGGATTAGCACTCAGCTACAACGCACAGATTTCCACCGATGCCGCGCATGGACTGATCGTGAGCGTGGCGGTGACGCAGGAGGCCAACGACAGCGCGCAGCTACTGCCGGCGGTGGATCGCGTGGAAGAGCGGCTGAAGAAAAAACCGCGACAGCTGGTGGCCGATGGCGGCTACACCACGCGAGACAATATCGAGAAGTTGGCTGGGCGAGAGATCGATTTTCTGGGAAGCATGAGATGGGAAAATGTGCCGAGCGGAGCCAGCTTGCCGGGCCGGCTGCCACCGAGCGCCTTCCTCTATCAGCCGGAAGAGAATCGCTATATTTGCCCGGAGGGCAAAGTGCTGCATCCACAGGGGCGCTGCAAGCCGGGGCCAGGATTGCTTTACTACCGTTACGAAGCCAATGCAGAAGATTGCCTGACTTGCCCTCGCAAGCCGGCGTGTTGTCCGGACAATAAGAAGCGCGGCCGTTCGGTGGCGCGCCCCGAAGAAAGCCCGGTGGTGATCGCGTTTCGCAGGAAAATGGCCAGCGAAGAAGCGCAAATGCAGTACCGCCGCCGTGGAAGAGTCGTGGAATTTTGCCATGCGTGGATTAAGAGCAAGCTGGGGCTGCGACAATTTCACGTGCGCGGCTTGCGAAAGGTGCAGATGGAAATGCTGTGGGCCTGTCTCACCTACAACCTGCAGCACTGGATCCGCTTGAAGAAGCTAGCCACCGCCGCCGCAAGCTAGGAAGGAAGAGGGAAGAAAATCCTGAGTGATCAGCCCGAACGGCCTACAAAAAAACTCACGCCCCGCCCCCCGAACGAAAACGCAATCGGTTTTTTCACAGCTTCAACCGAAGAGTGCGGCACCCCGATTCGTACCCAGCGGCTAAGGGTCAGGTCTGCCACCCGCCGCGTCGTCGGTGCTGGTCGGGTCGTGTGGGCATGGGGCACATCTGGAGACATCATTAGAACAACATGTCACAATATGCCAGACGCACTCAAATAGAGGAAACAAGAAGCATGCTTGCACGACTGATGGGCTTGAAGACAATCTCACCGGATGACCTGCATCGACTTGCGCAGAACCCCGGGCAGGTATCTGTCATCGATGTCAATTCTCGTCAGAGCTGGATGGAAGCTCGCGTTCCTGGGGCAAGGAATCTTGACCCGGTCGCCTACGCGGACAGTGACCTCCCACCAGACAAGAACGCCGCCTTGGTGTTCTATTGTTCCAATCCGTGGTGCAGGAAAGCTCCCAATGCGGCCCGTCGAGCAGAGAAGATGGGCTATAGCAATGTAAAGGTAATGTCAGCGGGCATCAGCGGCTGGCTTGCCACTCAGCTACCAACAGAGAGTGGAGAGTGAGCTTGCGCCAGACATCTTTCGAGGCTCACCGGTCACCGGTGTGATCGTGTGTGTGCGCCTCATTCGCGCTAAGGAGAGCTGTGGCCGGCGCAGTGCAAGACCCCAAGGTAGGCGCTCCACGGACCCACGGCCTCGCGGTATTGGTGGGCCATAACCCTGGAGATTTGGTGGAGATGAGTCAGGTCATGAGCTGCCCACGTCGCCAGCAGCTGTGACAGAGTAGCCACTCCGAGGGCAGGATGCCGCCCACGCCGCGCGAGGTCCTCTTGCCGCAGATTCAGTCCACGCAGTTCGCACAGGTTTTCTGACCGCAAACGAGCGAATTCGTCCAGCAACTGTTCTAGCGACTTGCCTTGAACCTCTCGTTCTTGTCCCCAGCGATCAAAAGGCTCAAACGCCTTCGTCTCGCCGAATTGCAGGATCATCCTCGCACGCGGCATCCAATCCGTGCGTTCACCGTGGATTAGATGGCCGACGATATCGAACACGCTCCAAGTGTTTTCACCTTCATTTCGGGAGGTCCACGTTTCCGGCAGATCGCGCAGAAAGGCGTTGAGAGCAGCGGGCGTGCGAGTTAGAAGCGATATTGTGTGGGGCAAGTTGTGGTCCATGATGTACCTTAACTCGTACGAAGCGTTCTTTTGAGAGGCTCTGATTGTATCTGTTCCACGTCGCATGGGTCAGCGGCCAAGTTGGCCTGCCGCATAGGAAGAGCTTCTGCTGGGGGGAGAAATTAGAAAGTTGAAAATGGAAAATGGGCAAGAGAAAATCGCCCCTCACGCCCCGTAGCATCATTCGGGACGCAAAAACCGCGCTGTGCATGAAGGGACCACGAATGAACATAGCTGAAACCTACGATTACGTCGTACGCGCTCGCCGGGATTTGTGGGCCGCGCTGCGGGGCGTGCCGGACGAGGTTTTATCCCGCCCGTTGCTGGACGGTGCGAAGTTCCACTGCATCAAGGACCTCGTGTTTCACGTAGCCGCCACGGAGGACTTCTGGATTCGCGAGGAAATCCTGCGCGAACAGCCGGCGCGGAAAACCATTCTCGCCTTGAAGGATACCCAGGGCGGCCCTGTTTTTGCGGGTTTCGCGCTCGAAACGCTGATGTACTACTGGCGGGTTGTGGAGCAGAGCACCCTTACGTACCTCCCGACGTTGACGGACGACGAGTTGAAACGGATTGTGACTGTGCACGACAGGCCAGGGAAGCGATACACCGTGGATGGCCTGCTGTGGAACGTTATGTTTCATGAGATGCGGCACACAGCACAGATTACAGTCCTCCTGCGCACCCAGGGCATCAAGCCGCCTGCTCTTGATCTGTATTATTACCTGCCAATTGCTTGACCGTGGCACGCTGCTTCAGCGTGACGCTCGTGCCGCTTCTACAAACACAGTTTCAAAAACGAATGGCTCACGTGAAACCGACGTACGGCGCGCCCGGCAATCTCGTTGGGGGCTGCTCTGGTCACAAATTTATTGCGCCAAGGATAGAAGGAGCATTAGGATGCGCGAGCTAGGAGTCCAAATCGGAAATCCCGGCAAATTGGCGGAACTTCCATGGCACTGCAATCCCACGCGGTGAGACTCCAATCCAACGCGGCGCTGGCCGAGATTCGCGACAGCCTGCTCGAAACCTACGCGAGCAACGACGCCATGAACCAGCTCATCCTCTCCCATCTGGACCCTCGTGCGTGGCGAGCTCAGCCGTCTGGTCAAAAAGGCAGTGGCCGGACGATCGCGGCCATCTTCGCGCATCTGCACAATGTCCGCTGCAAGTGGGTCAGGCTTACAGCGCCGCATCTGAAGTGTCCAGCACCGCTCGATCCCGACCGCTGCACCATGAAGCAGGCTGCTGCCGCGCACAGGAGAAGCGCCGCGCAGTGTCTGAGAATGTTGTCGGATGCTCTCTCGGCCGCTCCGAATCGCCGCGTTGCAAAGTTCTGTCGGGACAGTTGGATGCCAACGTGGCCCGCCGGAGGGACCATGTTCGCTTACATGTTCTCGCACGAGGCGCATCATCGCGGTCAGATTATGATGATGGCCCACCAGGTGGGCTACCGCGTCCTCGACAAAACTCCCGGCATCTGGCAATGGGAGAAGCTCTGGAAACAAGCCGGCCTTACCACGCGCCCGCGCTGAGTGGTAAGAAAAAAACAAAGTCAAAGACCGCAGCCTTTACAAGATCAACCTCAAAGAGTGCGCCACGCAATTCGAAAGCCTGGCCCACCCGCCGGCCACTGGGCAGGCCACCGGCCTCGAGGGTTCGCGAGCTGATTCAACGCTTCGGAGTTTCGGCCTGGTCCTGAGGAACTGCAAGCGAACTAATGACCTCCTGGTCGTAAATAATTTCGGAAGCCCCCCACCCGGCACCGGCAAGAGCAGCAAATAAAGCCACGACGAGCAGCGAGCGCTCCCTCTGGAACAGGCAAGTCTTAACTCCCCTAATGACCAGAAAGCCTCCGAAGATCATAACCGCACCCAGCAGGCCTTCCAGGACTGGAATGTCGAAAATATTTTTAGCTTTGAAATCCTGATAAGCATTACGCAAAACATATACAGCGAAAAACGCAGCCAGCAGGATCCCCCAGAGGGTCCGTTTCCAACGCCAGGATTGGCCATTTACGCGAGCCATGTAGGCAAAGAGGCAAATTAAAAAGAGGACGCATCCGCTGAAGACAGCACCGCGAAGCACAACGATGCGTCCGCGCAACTGTTTAAGGCGTTCGGTGTTTTCGGAAGTTTGGCTCAGTATCATTCTTTCTTGTTGGTCAAAGATCGTCAGAATCCTCTCCGTTTTGTATGCGTCAAGGCTTACTCCTTCCGAGTAGGCGGAGCATTTGCCCGGTTGCAAGTCTTGCAGCTTCAGATGAGTTGGCAATGCGGTATAGCCAATCCGCTCCAAGCTTTGTTGTTCTGCGATTAGAGCCTGGCAGCGAATCTTGTACTCGGGAAACGGCCAATGTTCATCATTCACGAGCTGGCTGGATATAGGCAGAATCGCGGCAGCACCTAACCAGAGAAAGGCCAGGAGGCCGACAATTGTTGTCTCGAATGCGAGTTTGAAGACGTCCATATTGGCGGCTCCACCTTTTCAGTCGTTGCGGACAGATTCAACAGACATTCCGGATGGCCGCCGCCTTCGTGCTTCGACAGCGGTTGGCGGAACTTTAGGGAACGGCTCAGTCAAATAGTGCGGCCCCATCCGATATCGTTTCATCCGCGGAGCGCCGGCACTAAGTCTACGGCGCCGGTGGCGCGGGAAAAGTCGGGCGAGAAGAAACGAGGGCCGGAGTAAACTCCATGCGAGCATATGTGCGCAGGCAGGTGAGGAGCAGCTGACCAAGGAAAGGATAGACGCACGATGAAACTGGTATCCGTGAACACCGGAATGCCGCGAGAAGTGAAGTGGCACGGGAGAATGGTGACGACGGGGATCTTCAAGGAGCCGGTCAAGGGACGGGTGGCGTTGCGCAAGCTGAATCTGGATGGAGACCGGCAGGCGGACTTGACCGTGCATGGGGGCGAGCACAAAGCGGTTTACTGCTACCCACTGGCGCACTACGACTACTGGAAGAAAGAGTTCATCGCGCAAAAAACGCGCGATGGGGCGGAGGTGCCGGGGCGGGAATTGCCGATGGGCATGTTCGGAGAGAACTTTACGGTTGATGACGGCTGGGCGGAACTACCGGAGGAGTCCGTTCATCTGGGCGACCGTTTTTCCGTTGGGACGGCGGAAGTGGCGGTGACGCAGCCGCGGCTGCCTTGCTACAAACTCGGCGTTAGATTCGGGTCCGACGACATGGTGAAGCGATTTCTGGCGAGCGGGAGGACGGGGTTCTATGTGGCGGTCATGCGGGAGGGAGAAGTGGGCGCGGGAGATGAGATGAAGATGATTGCGCGGGAGGGGAACGCCGTGCCGGTTTCGGAGATCACACGTCTCTATGTGGCGAAGAGGTTTGGAGAGGTGGAGATCGGCGCGGTGCGGCGGGCGTTACGAGTTGCGGAATTGCCGGAGAGTTGGAAGGAATATTTTAGGGAGCGGCTGCGGCAAGCGGGGGAAAGAAAGTAGAAAAGACAAATTAGAAACTAGAACGCAGAAACTAGAAAGCAGAAGGCGGAGAAGGAGAAAATCCCCACTCTTGCCCCGACCAGGTTGGGGTAAGCGCCGCCCGTCAAGGATGGGCACCCGCGGGGACGACGCAGATTCGAGCTTGAAGATTGTAGGGCTGCGAGGTATGCTTCGGCCGGTTCGTCTGGCCGAGTCCCGCGGTTCGGACGAACGCACGAAAGACCCAGATACATTTAGAGTTCGATAGCAAGTTCCCAAAGACATCCTTCCTGCTGGAGAAAAACTATGAAACATATGGAATACAAGCCGTTTGTTGCGGCCCTGCTGGCGCTGACAGTCGTTGGCATGGCGGCCAGCCTGGCGACGCTGAACGTGCGCGCCCAAAACAACGATGACGGCGTGCGCTTCTTTACGCGGTTGTCGACCTTCAACGAAGTGCCGCCCAAGGCCAACGGCGCCCACGGCACTTTTCGGGCAAAGCTGAGCGAAGACGGAACGACGCTGCATTGGACGTTTACGTGGGAGGGATTGACCGGCCCGCCCCTGTTCGCACACATTCACTTTGGTTTGAAAGGCGACAACTATCCCGTCATGACGTTTTTCTGTGGAGGCCCCAAGGGAAATCCCGCCATTCCGCAAAAAGACGATTGCCCACAAAGTACGTCCGGCATGATTACTGGAACGACGAACGCGGGCGACATTATTGCGCTGAACTCTGGCACCACGGACCAGGCGCTGGACTCCCATGACTTCGCCGGCTTCCTCCGCGCGCTCCGCGCCGGCTCCGGCTATGCAAACATGCACACCACGCGATTTCCCGGGGGCGAAATCCGGGGACAGATCGGTGTAAACCGCGGCGAACCTGACGACGAGAACTAGTTTTGCCCGATTGCGTATCCAGCATTGCGCCAGAAATGGCGGTTAAAACTATCCTTCTTAGCCGGGGAAGCTCCTAGGGTGACGATTCACGATCCTTGAACAGGTCCACCAGATGCTGGTAGACACGGGCGACGGCGCGGAAAAAATCTTGCATTCCCGTGGTCTCACTGGTCACTTCGTGGGCGGCCAAGTCCGCGGATATGGCATCGCTGAGCTGAGTGGCGCGGCGGATGCGTTCAGCGGTAATCAGCGGGAGCACGGTTGACGGATCGCGCCGCTGCAGTTGGCGCTCCTGCCATTCCTCGGCGGCCCAAGCCGTCTTGCGGACATAATCCACGGCGTCACGGAACTCCCTTAGTATGCGTGGGTCTATGTTGCCCGACTGCATAACGTGATTGAGCCGGACGAGCTCGGCGCTAGTCTTCTTCAGCCGGAAATTCACGCCCCAAAAAGTCTCACTCGGAACCAAAAGCTCGACCGCCACGCCGAGCACACGGTCTTCCGTGGAGCGGCGGGTGCCAACAACACGCGCCCGAAATGCTTCGCCCGAAAGGAGGTTCTTCAGGTCGAGGTGGCTGCCAACGCTAGGGAAAACCTTCATCTGTAGCAGGCCCCCTTGAGCGTTCACCTCGATGGCGTTAGCGGTTTCTTTTATGTTCTTGCCGCCAGCCTCTTGCCACTTGGCCTCTACGGGAACAACGACGGGAAAACGGGCGCCGCGTCGCTTTTCCTCTTTTATAGGCGGTCCGTTCGGAGTCATCTCGTCCATCTCGAAGGCCATTTACCGTCCAGAACGGGAAGCGTCCCACACCGCGCATGTCCCAGTCAAATGCACGGTTGAGCGTGAGAGGTTTGCGCCTGGGAAGCTCGAGTTGGAATGCATGACCAGGTTTGATGGCGTTATATGCGCACCGGATTGGGCGGTCTACCGGGTAAAAATGGGAATTGCGGGTAAACCGAAGTGCGGAGAACAAAGGGTGAAAACGAAACAGGACTTGGAGGAAATCGCGGGAAGTTAGTTGTGCTTGAGGAGGAAGCGCAGGTGCTTTAACGCGCGCTCGGTATCCTCGCGGAATTGAGAAACATCGCGGCGCAGAGACTGAGACCATCCATGCAACAGGCCATAAAAGGGATAAAACAAAATGCGGTGCCTGACAGACAAGACTTGAGCGGTTTCTGTGACCGTGGGCGCGAACCAAAGCACCAGCACGCGAAGAAGTGGCAAAGCGTGATGCCCCTGTTCGCTGATGCGCACGGCAAGGTAGGTCGTTCCCCTTGCGTACAGATGAAGCAGGCAGAAAACAACCGCGACCACCAGCAAGAGCAGCAAGTACGCGAGCGCGAAGAAAAGAAACGCGAAAAACAGTTCTTGAATATAGAAGACGCGAAAGGCGAGAACGGAGAGCAGGAGTCCGCACGCGCAAATCAGCGCGCGCCGATTAGTCATGGACCATTGTCCCTCCGAATCCCCCTGGTCATTGGATGCGGAAAGCGAGCAATCCGCAACACAGAGTAAGTTGGCCCGCGGGATTTGGAAATAGGGCGCTGTAGGCACAGGCACAGCCGAGGAGCTCGGCAACTCGGCTTAACCGAAAATGCTGCCTGGCCTAAGTAAGAAGAAAGAAAGGGTCTCCCGACAGGACGGGACAGGTGCCAACCCTCCGCTACGTTACGGCTGCGTGTCGGGGCGGCGCTTGAGCGTGGGGCGATCGTCGTCGCTGCTGTTGGGATCGTTGCCCGTGGGCTGCTTCTTGGATTGCTCTGTTTTGGTACGCAGGGTCGGCTTGCCGGGGGCATTGTCCGAGACCTTGCGCGTGAACATGATGTTGCGGAGACGGGACTTTACGGTATCGAATTCGGACGTGGTGACGATGTATTCCTGCCTCGCCGGGAGGATGCGGGCAATTTCCTTTTGCGTGTTTTCGATGCGCTCCGGCGTTGGCGGATGCGTTGAGAAGACCTTGGGGATGGTACCCGGGCGGCGCTTCTCGTCGGCCTGGATGCGCTCGAAGAAAGTGACATAGGAGTTCGGGTCGTAACCGGTCTTGTACATGTACTGGATGCCGAGGTAATCGGCTTCGCGTTCGGCGTCGCGGCTGAACTTGAGATAGGTGACGGGAATGGCGAGATTCACGCCCTGATAAATGCCGTAGCCGGCCCATCCGCCGGGGCCAAGAAGGATTAGAGGAATCGTGGCGAGCTGCATCAATTCGCCTTTAGTGGCGTTCTTCGTGCCGTGCCGCGCGCACACGTGGGAAATCTCATGGGCCATGACGCCGGCGAGCTCGGACTCTTCCTGGGCGCGGAGGATCAGGCCACTGTTCACATAGAAGAAGCCGCCGGGCAGGGCGAAGGCGTTGACCTCGTCGGAATCGATAACTTTGATGGTGAAGGGAACGCGCGCATCGGAATTGCGTACCAGGTTCTGGCCGACGCGATTGACGTATTCCGTAACGATGGGGTCATCGATGAGCTTGGAAGAGCGCTCAACTTCCTGAGCCAACTGCTTGCCAAGAGAGATTTCTCGTTCGAGCGAAAAAAGGTTGACGCCTTTGCCGACGTTGCGGTTGCCGATGGCTTCGACATCTTCCTTGGAATTCTTGGGAGTGACGGTGTCTTTCTGCGGGACCGGTTGTGAGCCGGTTTGCGGCTGCGTCTGCTGCTGTGCGGGCGGCGGCGTCTTTGAGGGATCCTGGCTCGGGGGATCCTGACTTTGAGGGGCCGCGAAGGCTGAACCCGCTACTAGGGCGCTTACGAGCGCCAGTTTCACGGTGTGCCGCAGAATCTCTTGCATGACGTGTGCCTCCGCCTACCCAGTATTATACACCTGCTGGTGCCGGGCAGGCCCTCACAACTGGTTCATGTGACTACTAGGATGTAAGACGGTCCGGGAAGGTTTCCTATTCCCGAGAAGCTCGGGCGGTTTTCGAGCGGAATGAGACAACTGGGTGTCGAGAAGGGATGGGCCGCAGGGTGGAGCGGAGAGACGCTCTCACTCCGGCGTACTGAGTGCGTACCTTATGCGGGGGAGGCAGTTGACACCCTATGCGGCTCACTCTACAGTCAAAGTCGGTCCTTATGGGCGTCACGAAAATCCAGATTGGCCAGCTTTGGAAGAAAGACGGCACTGGCGATATCTACCTGGTCACCCGGCTGTACTCCGAGGCATTGAACACCATGGTGATCCTGCGCAAGTCCGGCGCCGAGGACGAGGCGCAGATCCGTGTGCGGGTCGAGCGCGCCGCGGGGGGCCAGAAAATTCCCGGGTTTTCTCCTGCTCAGGAAGATGAGAGATTCTAAGCCTCAGATCGACCGAACTTCCATCTTTACAACATCTTCGACCTTCATCAGTTCCTTTTGCAGGAAGGGCTCGCCGTACTTTACGCCAATCAATTCGCCGTAGCGACGGGCAAGCTGGCTCATTTGATCCTCGAGCCGGTCGATGGCAAGGAAGACTTTCTGCTTCTTGTGGGCGGCGGCTGATTCGCCCTTTTCGGGCCGGAACTGAGAGGCAAACGCCAGAATTGCTTTGCGGCGTCGCTCGTATTGGGCGGTGATGTCGACGACAAAGGTTGGCCGCACGTCGGCGAAGGAGAGCGAATAAAGGATTTTAAATGGCCGGTAGGCCTCGCCTTCGATGGGGAGTTGCTTCAAGCCCGCCAGGAAACAGGCCTCATAGCCGAGAATCGAGGCATGGTAATGGTCGGGATGCCGGGCTTCCCAGTAAGGAATGATGACAGTTCTTGGGCGAAGTTCGCGAATGACCGCTGCGAGGCGGAGTTTGTGCTGCCGGGAGGGCTGGACATCCGAATCGGGTACGCCGAGAGTGCCACGCCATTTTACGGAGAGAAGCTTGGCGGCTTTTGCAGCCTCTTTGGCGCGAGTCTCAGGCGTGCCGCGGGTGCCCATTTCGCCTGCGGTTAGATCGAGAATCCCCGTTTTGTAGCCGCGCTGGGCCATTTTCAGCAGCGTGCCGCCGCAGGTGAGTTCGACGTCGTCGGGGTGAGCGGCGATGGCCAAGAGATCGAGATTCATCACGCCTCCAGTGGCCGTCGATTCTATCAGTTCAACGCGCGGCGATGCTGAGTAGGCGATTGCCGGCGAATCGGGGAGGAGCCTCAGAGGTTCTGTGGCCTATGGTATCGTTTCCGGTCATGACACCAGCAAACGTGCGAAACGGCGAGAAGTTGAAAGGCCAAGTTGCTCTTGTTACAGGGTCCGCCAAGCGCCTGGGGCGGGCAGTGGCGCTGCGTCTTGCGGAAGAGGGCGCGGACGTTGTCGTGCACTATCGTACGTCGTCGGCGGATGCACAAAGCGCCGTCGCTGAGATCGAAAAACTCGGGCGCCGAGGTTTTCCCATTGCCGCCGATATGGCGAACGTCGCAGGAATCAAGCGGCTGTTCGACGAAACTGCAACGCAGTTCGGCCACCTGGATATTCTAGTGAACAGCGCGGCAAATTTTCTTCCGTCGAGCATCATTTCCACCACAGAAGAGATTTGGGACGCTTCACTTGATACCAACCTGAAGGCGCCGTTTTTCTGCGCGCAAGCGGCGGCGCCGCTCCTTCGGCGAACAAAGGGTTCCATCATCAATTTTGCGGATACGGGCGGGCTGGTCGGCTGGCCGGGATACATTGCGCACTCCGTTTCGAAGGCTGGAGTGGTGATGTTGACGAAAGTGCTGGCGAAAGCGCTGGCGCCGGAAGTGCGAGTGAATGCCATTGCTCCCGGCACGATCACGATGCCCGGCGATCCACCGGAATTGGAAGCTGACTTTATCAAGCTCGCACCGCTGCGCCGCACGGGCGCTCCTTCAGACATTGCGGACGCCGTCGTCTTTCTGGCTAACTCAAAATTTATTACCGGGCAGGTGCTGGTGGTTGATGGCGGCCGCACTTTGTGAAAGCTCGGGAGCAAGAGGACCAGTGGTTTCGGCCCCGCGGCGCCTCAACATGAATCAAGAAATTTTCGGCCGGGCCGTGCAGAGAGTGTCGGCGCGGTGTATTCTATTCTCCTTATCGCGTGCATAAATCCGCAGGGCTTGCCTCCGGATAAACGGGAAACCGAAAGAAGAGGAACCAACCGAAGTTATGGACAATGAAATATCGACCCAGCCGCATGGCATGGAAGACGTAGAGATTCAGGAATGGCTTGAGTCGCTCGATTCCGTTCTGGAATCCAGCGGGCCGGAGGTTGCAGCAGAAATCCTTGAACGGCTCCGCGCCCACGCCACAGTCAACGGCATCGACTTGCCGTTCAGTGCCAATACTCCTTACGCGAATACCATTCCGGTGCGCTTGCAACCGCTCTTCCCGGGCGACCAGGAACTGGAGCGCCGCATCAAGAGCCTTATCCGCTGGAACGCGCTGGCCATGGTGGTGCGCGCGAATCGCGTCGAGCACAACATCGGCGGCCACATTTCCACGTATGCTTCGGCGGCAACGCTCTACGAAGTAGGTTTCAACCATTTCTTCCGAGCGCGCACCGACGAGTTCGAGGGCGACACGGTTTATTTTCAAGGCCACGCCTCGCCCGGAATTTATGCGCGCGCGTTCCTGGAAGGCCGCCTCAGCGCGCAGAAGCTGGAAAATTTCCGGCGCGAGCTGAAGCCCGGCGGCGGGCTCTCTTCCTATCCGCATCCGTGGCTGATGCCTGACTTCTGGGAATTTCCGACGGTTTCCATGGGCCTCAGCCCGCTGATGGCGATTTATCAGGCGCGCTTCAACCGCTACCTCGAAGACCGCGGCATGAAACCTGCCAGGGACGCCAAAGTGTGGGCGTTCCTCGGAGACGGCGAGACTGACGAACCGGAATCGCTCGGAGCGATCACGCTGGCCTCACGCGAGAAGCTCGACAATTTGATTTTTGTCATCAACTGCAACTTGCAGCGTCTCGACGGCCCCGTTCGCGGCAATGGGCAGATTATTCAGGAGCTGGAATCGGCGTTCCGCGGTGCTCGCTGGAACGTCATCAAGGTTTTGTGGGGGAGCGAGTGGGATCCCATATTCGAACGCGATACTGAGGGCCTGCTCGTCAAGCGCATGGGCGAATTGGTCGACGGCGAATACCAGAAGCTGGTCGTTTCTTCCGGCGCTTATGTGCGCGAGCATTTTTTCGGCAGTGATCCGCGTTTGCTTCAGCTTGTGGAACCCATGTCCGATGAGAGTTTGCGGCGGCTGCGCCTGGGCGGGCACGATCCGCGCAAGGTCTATGCCGCATATAAGGCAGCGGTAGAACACAAGGGATCTCCAACCGTGATTCTCGCGCGCACCATCAAAGGCTACGGCCTCGGCGAGGCGGGTGAAGGCAAAAACGTCACGCACCAGCAGAAGAAACTTAACGAAGACGAATTGCGGGAGTTTCGTTCGCGCTTTGGGATTCCTCTCAACGACGAGGATTGCATCGAAGTTCCGTTTTACCGGCCGGCCGAGGATAGCGTCGAGATTCAGTATCTTCGCTCGCGCCGTGAATCGCTTGGCGGGTACGTTCCGAAGCGCAGCATTCGCGCGAAGCCTTTGGTCGCGGATCACGATGAACTGTTTAAGGAATTCCTGGAAGGAAGCGAAGGCCGCGAAGTCTCCACGACCATGGCGTTCGTGGGCATGCTTCGAAAAATGCTAAAGGACCCGGAAATCGGCAAGCTGATCGTGCCCATCGTTCCGGACGAGGCCCGCACCTTTGGCATGGAGTCGCTTTTCCGCACCGCCGGCATTTATTCCAGCGTCGGGCAGAAGTACGAACCCGTCGATGTAAACACGCTGCTCTATTACAAGGAAGCGAAGGACGGGCAGATTCTCGAAGAGGGCATCACCGAAGCCGGCTCGATGGCTTCGTTTATTGCCGCTGGGACGGCCTACGCCACGCACGGCATCAACACGATTCCGTTCTTCATCTATTACTCGATGTTCGGGTTCCAGCGCATCGCTGATTTCATCTGGGCCGCCGCAGATATGCGCACGCGTGGGTTCATGCTCGGTGGGACCGCCGGCCGGACAACACTTTCCGGGGAAGGTTTGCAACACCAGGATGGCAATAGCCATGTCCTGGCGCTGCCAGTCCCGAATAACAAAGCGTACGACCCGGCGTTTGCCTACGAAATCGCCGTGATTATGCAGGACGGGATTCGCCGCATGTACAAAGAAGGCGAAAACATTTTTTACTACATTACGGTGATGAACGAGCCGTACGCCATGCCATCCATGCCGGGCAACGTTAAGGACGGCATCTTGCGAGGAATGTATCGCTTCCGGCCTGCAACGAACTCGAAGGCGAAGCTACGCGCACAATTGTTTGGAAGCGGCGCGATTCTCAACGAAACGCTGCGGGCGCAGGAAATTCTCGAGACGAAATATGGCGTAGCCGCCGATGTGTGGAGCGTGACCAGCTACAAGGAGCTTTATTTTGACGGAATCGAGACGGAGCGGTGGAACCGTCTGCATCCAGGCGAGAAAGCGCGCGTGCCCTATGTCACTCAGTGCCTCGCGGACGCTCCCGGCGTCCTGGTCGCGGCGTCCGACTATTTGAAAACGTTGCCCAATATGATCAGCAAATGGATGCCGCGGCGTTTGGCGTCCCTCGGCACCGATGGGTTTGGGCGCAGCGAAGGGCGCGCGGCGCTTCGCGACTTCTTCGAAGTGGACTCGCGCTTCATTACGCTAGCCACGCTGCATGAACTTTTCGTCGACGGGAAGATTGAACGCTGCGTCCTCGACAAGGCCATCAAGGACCTGGGGATCAATACTGAGAAGCCGAATCCAGTGATCTCCTGAAGCTGCTCCATTATTAGATATGGAGAAATCAGTCCGCGGCTGGCCCTCAGACCGCGCCGGCTTCTTGTGCGCGCTCCAGGATTTCTGCGGGCTTGATACGTCCGGTAGCCAGTTGCGCGATGAGTTCGCGGTTCGCGGCGAGAAAGTCATAGTTGCCGAGCTCTTTTGGGAGAACCCAGGCAATCTTCTCGAAAGCGCGCGGTGTCAAATCCGGTTCGGTGATTGCCGCGGCGAAAAAGCGTATTTCAAGTTCGTCGGACGTTTCCGCGTAACGATGACGCACGCGGCCGATCTCAATACTTCTCAGCAGCGTCACTCCGAGTTCCTCCTGTAATTCGCGCGCAAGTGCGGTTTCCGGCAATTCGCCTTCGCGGACTTTTCCGCCTGGAAATTCCCACTTCAGCGGGGAAGTATCGTTTTTCCGGCGCTGGCCGATCAACAATCGCCGGTCGCTGCGCTCCATCACCGCCGCAACGACAGTTGTCATGTTCGTTCTCGCAGTCTACCTTCGGGATGCAGAAGTTTGTAAAGTGTGCGTGCGCCGTCGATCAGTGGTGGCCCCGGCGTGTTCAGTAACTCATCGCTGATTACGTGGACGCGGCGGTTTCGAATTGCGGGCACATCTTTCCAATCCGTGACTTTATACGCCTGCTCAGGGTCGGCCTTCGCTCCTGTCGCCGCCCACGCAAGCACAATGACTTCAGGCCCGGCTGACGCCACCTGAGCTTCGGTAACGTTTTCTCCGCCGGGAACAATCATCTCGCCGCCGCAGAGCCTCGCCAATTCCGCCACCCAGGGCGGAGAGCTGATTCGCGGATTCGGCCACGCTTCGCAATAGACACGTACTCGCCACTTCCATCGCCGCGCCTTTCTCTCGATTTGCGAGAACGCATTGCACATCTCTTTCACAAGCTTCTCGGCAGCGGCGGCTCGATGCGTAATCCCTCCCAATAGGCGGATGTCCGCTTCGATATCAGCAAGCGTGCGCGGATTCATAGCTAAAAAATTCAGCCGCTGTTCGAGAAGTCTAGCGACCGTCTCCTGCTTGTACGGCACGGAACCAATCACAAGCGACGGCTTCAGCCGCAGAATTTCATCCACTGACTCCATGTGCCAGCAATCGCCCAGCTTCGGCAAGTTCCCAACTGCGGCAACATCGGCGCACCACTTGGTCACGCCGACGAGCAATCGCCTGGCCCCAATGGCGGACAGAATCGAGGTCGCGCTGGGCGCCAGAGAAACAATCCGCAAAGGAAGGCCTCGAGTCGTTTTCATGGCTGTTCGAAAAGGATAGCAGACAGCCAAGCGTCCGTTGACTTACACGAGCGCTTCACGCGTTAAGTCATCTTGCCGCATCGTCCGTTGCAGTTCTGCCGCTACGTTTGGGATACTCTCAGAAGTGTTCAGCGAAGCCGTTCTCGATCACTTCCGCAACCCACGCAACGCCGGGGAACTTCCTGGCGCCAGCGTCACCGTCGAGGTGAGCAATCCCGTCTGCGGGGACATCCTCAAACTATCGGCGCGCATAGTGGATGGGCGCATTGCGGAAACACGCTTCCTCTGCCGAGGCTGCACCACATCGATTGCTTCCGCTTCCGTCTTGACAGAAAAACTCCGCGGTTGCTCGCTTGCCGAAGCCCGTGCCATCACCGCGGAATCACTTTCCGATATGTTGGGTGGTCTCCCGCCTGCAACGTTCCACGGCGCGCAGCTCGCTGCTGATGCGGTCCGAGCGCTCCTCCAAAGTCTCGCTTCGACACGTGGTTAGTCCTTCTTCTCAATTGCTCTGTTTAAGGTCTCCGGGTCGTTCAGGTTCAGCACGCAGCCCTCTTCATTTGTCTGGAATTCCTCTACTTCGCCGGAGTGTGCCCAGACGACCGCCCGCGCGCCGGTTTCCAATGGAGCTCGAAACAGTTCGTCGTATACCGAAGCTGAAAAAATGACCGGGTGGCCACGGCGTCCCTCATAGACCGGCAGGACAATGGGTTTCGCGGTCTTATAAAACTGCTCTATCAAATCCTGAACCAACGCACTGCTAATCAACGGATGATCGATTAGGCAGAGCAGCATGCCGTCCGTCCCTGGCGGCAGGCTCCGCAGCGCCGCCTGGATCGAACTCAACTGTCCTTTTTCCCATTCGTGATTGATCACGATTTCATCGGCCTTGAGGTCCACAGCTTTTGCGATGGGTTCGGCATGCGCACCGAGCACCACTCTGCGGACGCCGATGTTTCGGTGAGAAGTTATTTCCAGGAGGTGTTCGAGGAAGGGCCGCCCCTGGTAGGGAAGGAGCGCTTTCGGCGAGCTCATTCGGCTCGAGGCCCCGCCGGAGAGAATGACGGCGGCCAGCATGTGCTCCCTTCAGCGCTCGCCCATGGAGTGAATCGGCGCCGGGCGCGATTCGTATTTCAGTTTCTTGTGCGTTCCAGACTCCGCGTTCCGCCGGACGGCGATAAGTTCGGCCACAATGCTGATGGCAATCTCTTCGGGCGAAAGCGCGCCGATTTCCAACCCCATCGGCGCGTAGACCCGTTCGAATTCTTCGGGCTTGTAGCCGTCGTTCTCCAGCGCCTTATACACCGACAAAACTTTGCGTTTGCTACCGATCATGCCAACGTACCGCGCTTCGGTACGCGCCGCCCACGCCAGCACCCGCATGTCTTCCTTGTGCCCGCGCGTAACAATCACCAGATAGGTCGACGCGCTGGGACAAATCTTTTCGAACGCATCCTCGTAACTTGTGTAAATCTCCTGCGCCATCGGGAACCGTTCTTTGTTGGCGAAAGCTTCGCGGTCATCCACCACGGCAATACCAAAGCCCGCGGCGCCGGCTGCCTTGGCGACCGCGGTAGAAACGTGCCCGCCGCCAAACAAGTACACGACCGGCTGCGGCAAAATCGGCTCGACAAACACTTCCAGCGTTCCCCCGCAGATCAGTCCGTTGTCGTAGCTCGCTTCATTGTTCAGGTTGAAGACCATTTTGCGCGGAGATTCCTTCTGCATCACTTCTTTTGCCGCGGCCCAAACTTCCGCCTCGACGCATCCGCCGCCAATCGTTCCTGCGATCGAGCCGTCCTCGCGCACTAGCATCCGCGAGCTCTCATAGCTCGGGATGGAGCCATTGGTGTGAACAATCGTAGCCAGCGCCGCGCGCCGCCCCGCTCGCCTCATCTTCACGATTTCTTCAAACAGGTCCATTTTTACTTTGTGGCACAGCCCCCTCTTCTCCATCTCGCGTTTCTTGCGAGATGAATCCTGGCTGTGCAGCCTTCGTCTGCCCAAGTCTCAGCCTACGGCGCAGTACCCTCACTGTCAATGCACGCTGCTTTCTGGACACTCTTCGGCCCGAATGCTACCTTTCGAAACCTGATTCCTAGGTCGGAGGATTCATGAAAGCGATTGTCTTCAGCGCGCACGGCGGGCCGGAAGTATTGAAATTTTCGGATGCCCCTGACCCAAGAGTCCGCGCGAACGAAGTCCTCGTCCGCGTCAGGGCTTGCGCTCTGAACCATCTCGATCTTTGGGTTCGCGCCGGCATCCCGGGCGTTCCCATTCCGCTTCCCCATATCCCAGGCAGCGACGTCTCCGGCGAAATTGCCCAAATCGGCGCGGACGTTACCACCGTGCGCGTTGTCCAGAAAGTTGTTCTCGCCCCCGGGGTGACCTGCGGCAAATGCCCCGCTTGCATCTCCGGTCAGGACAATCACTGCCGCCAATTTACGAACCTGGGCTACATGTTCGACGGCGGCTGCGCTGAATTCGTCCGCGTCCCCGAAGTGAATTGCCTGCCCTATCCTGAAAACCTCACCTTCGAAGAAGCCGCCTCGATCCCCCTGGTTTTTCAAACCGCATGGCACATGCTGATTTCCCGCGCCGTGCTGCAGCCAGGGGAAGATGTTCTTGTTCTCGGCGCAGGCAGCGGCGTCGGAAGCGCGGCCATTCAAATCGCGAAATTCTTCGGCGCTCGCGTGCTTGCTACTGCCAGCTCGGACGAAAAGTTGCAGAAAGCGAAGCAACTTGGCGCCGACCACCTCATCAACCACAAAACGAAAAAAATCCGTGACGAAGTCCGCCGCATCACCAACAAGCGCGGTGTCGACGTTGTCTTTGAGCACGTCGGCACGGCCACTTGGGACGATAGCCTCGCCAGTCTCGCCGCCGGAGGACGCCTGGTAACCTGTGGCGCCACGACCGGCTACGACGCCAAGGTCGATCTGAGATTCCTCTTCAGCCGCCAGCTTTCGCTTCTCGGCTCCTACATGGGCACAAAATCCGAACTGCACACCGTGATGAAGCTTGTCGCTGCCGGCCGATTGAAACCAGTCGTCGACCGCATTTTCCCTCTTGCCGAAGCCGCCGCTGCCCACGCTTATCTCGAATCCAGCTCGCAATTCGGCAAAGTGGTCCTTGCGGTCTGAGAAAGTTACCAAGATTACGTTAAGTACTATTGACAGTACTTCTCCGTTTTTATAATTTGCACGCCAACTCACTCCGGAAGTGACAGTCCCAACCCTGGTTCCTCCCGGTGCCCAGTAGCAGTCTCCAGTCGATTCTCGATTTGGAGGAATATGGGATGTGGTTCAAGAAATCGACGCTATACGTGTGTCTAATCACGGGTCTCGCGATGGCGCTTGCCTTGGTGGGCCAATCTTCAGGGCAGAATTCCAGCATTGCCACTGAAGCCCTTTCGGGCTATGACAATCAACCAAACGGTTTAACTGACCTGGCATCCTTCAACATGGATCGTGGTCAGTTCGAACAGACCGAGTTCATCGGTGATGGGCTCGGCCCAATCTTCAACGCCCAGTCCTGCCGGGAATGCCACCAAAATCCCGTAACTGGCTCAACGAGCCAGGTCAAGGAGCTTCGCGCAGGCCATCAGGATGCCTTCGGTAATTTTGTCGGAGCTACCGCCACGCTTGCCGACGGCACGGTGACCATTCCAAACCGCTCTCTCATCAACCAGCGCGCCATCTGTCCCGCTGTCGACACCATCACCCTCAACGGCCAGCCATATACGTTCAATTTCCCGCAGACTCAGGGACAGGAGCGTATCAGCACCGCGGAAACCATCCGCGCGTTCCGCATGTCGCTCAATACACTTGGCGACGGCTTTGTCGAATCCATCTCTGATCAGACACTCTTGAACTTGGCATCAAACCAATGCTCAAACACAGGTGGCCTCATTTGTGGGGAAACCGTGCGCGTTCCCGTTCTGGAAGCCAACGGCGCTCTTGCCATCGGCCGCTTTGGATGGAAGAACCAGCATGCCTCGCTTCTTTCGTTTTCCAGCGATGCCTATTTGAATGAGATGGGCGTTAGCAATCGTTTGCCTCCCAACAATGTGGACGTGACCAGGATTTGCGACGTGATTCCTGATCCCAACAATGCCACGACCGATTCCGAGGGCTTGCAGGACATCGACCGTTTCGCACGATTCATGCGGGCTACCAAAGTGCCGCCCCGCGACACGGCTCTTGCGAATTCCCCCGACGGTCTGGCCGGTGCCAGCCTGTTCCATAACGTCGGCTGTGATATCTGCCACGTTTCTTCCATTACCACGGCGCCACCAGGTACATCCGTGGATGCCGGAGCTTTTATCGTGCCGGATTCACTGGGCAATAAGATCATCCATCCCTATAGCGACTTCCTCCTCCATAACATCGGCACCGGTGACGGCATCGTGCAAAACGGTGGCCAGGAAACAGCCCAAAGAATGCGCACGCCTCCTCTCTGGGGAGTCCGCACCCGCACCGAACTGTTGCACGACGGCCGCTCCAACACCTTTTTTGACACCATTCAACGTCATCGCGGCGCAGCGCAACCCGTGACCAACAATTTCAATAGTCTGAGCACCACGCAGCAAAATCAGCTCATCACTTTCCTGCGTTCCCTCTAGGGCCGCAGCCAGGACCGGCGAAGCGACGCCATCGCTTCGCCGGCCTATTCAAACTTTCTCCATTGGTCCGCGCTTGTTTCCTTCTCACATCGGACCAAGAGGAGTGATATCCTCTCTCCATCTTGAGCGCGAAGTGTGGCGGTAGGGAATGAAGGTCAGCCTTCAAGCCCGGCTTTCGGTGTGGATCCTAAAATGGCGCGTTAAGCGCCGTTTGAAGGGTGTGCGCGATTATCGCGTCGCGCGGCGGATTCTTCGCCCCGACCCCTATAGAGTTCCGTCCGCCATAGAAGTTTCTCCCATACGTCTTGGCGGCATTTTCGGCGAACAAGTCAAAGGCACAATGCCCGGCGATGCGGTGCTCCTCTATCTTCACGGCGGCGGATACTTCGGTTGCTCGGCGGAATCGCATCGTCCGATCACCGCTTACTATGCGCTCCACGGGTTTCGCGTTTTCGCTCCGGACTATCGACTCGCGCCGGAAAATCCGTTTCCCGCTGCTGTTGATGACGCCGTGTCCTTTTACCGTGGGCTTCTTGGCGCGGGCTATCCGGCGAACCGCATGGTGGTCGCGGGTGAGTCCGCCGGCGGCGGGCTGACGCTCTCGCTCATGCTCGCCCTTCGCGCCGCGCGTGCCCCGCTCCCGGTGGCCGCGGCGCTCTTTTCGCCCTGGACTGATCTTGCCGCTACGGGCGACTCGATTCGAACGAACAGTAATCGGTGCGCCATGTTCATCGGCTCCGATGTCGCCGCCTCTGCGCGCTACTACCTCGGCAACACCGATCCGCGCAATCCTCTTGCGTCCCCCCTCTACGCCGATCTCGCGGGCCTTCCGCCGCTTTTGATTCACGTAGGCGCAGATGAAGTCCTCCGCGATGACTCGACGCGCCTCGCCGAACGCGCCCGCGCCGCGGGCGTTTCGGTCGAACTGAAGATCTGGCCGGTTGTTCCCCACGCCTGGCAGCTTGTCCCACACTTGATTCCCGAAGCGCGTCAATCGCTCCGGGAAAGCGCAGCGTTTCTCCGCGCCCACGTTTCGCCCGCGGAATCGAGCAAAGCAACGGCGGCCCGCGCATGACCGAATCCGCGGCTTCTTCTTCAAACTCTTCCGTCACCACTGTCGATGTTCTGATCGTCGGAGCCGGCTTCTCAGGCATTTGCATGGGCATCAAGCTTCTCGAAGCCGGCATGAAATCGTTTCTCATTATAGAAAAGAGCTGCGAGATTGGCGGCACCTGGTGGGACAATCGCTACCCCGGCTGCGCCTGCGATATCCCTTCCCACCTCTATTCGTTTTCGTTCGCGCCATCCACGGAATGGACCCGCATGTATCCGGGCCAGCAGGAAATCCACGACTACTTGAAGCGCTGCGTCGAACGCTACGGGCTTGCTCCGTATCTGCGCCTCAACACGCGTTTCCAAGAAGCCATTTGGGATGAATCCGAAGGCGCGTGGAAGGTAACAGCTGGCGATGGAATGCGGATTCGTGCCCGCGTACTCGTCTCCGGCATGGGCGCGCTGCACGTGCCGCACTATCCGGAGCTGCCTGGCCTGGAACGGTTTTCAGGTCCAGCGTTTCATTCCTCAGCGTGGGATTACAACGTGGATCTCGACGGCAAAAACGTCGCCGTCGTCGGCACGGGTGCCAGCGCCATCCAATTCGTCCCGCAAATTGCGCCCCGCGTCGGCCAGCTCCATCTTTTCCAGCGCACGCCGCCGTGGATCGTTCCGCGCCTCGATTTCGCTTTTAGTGAAAAATGGCGGCGCCGCTTCCGTAGCATCCCCATCACGCGCTGGGCCCTACGGCAATATATTTTCTGGCGCCAGGAAATTCGCGTCCTCGGCTTTCTCGGCAATGAGACCTTTCGCAAGAAGGTCGAGGCCATTGCACTCCGTCACATGGGTCGGAGGATTAAAGATCTCAAGCTCCGCACCGCGCTCACTCCCAATTATCAATTGGGGTGCAAACGCGTCCTCGTTTCCGACGACTACTATCCCACCCTCAATCGTTCGAACGTCGAGCTCGTCACCGAAGGGATCGCTGAAGTCTGCGAGCACAGCCTCGTCACGCGCGACGGCGTCGAGCGCCCCATCGACGTCCTGATCTACGGCACCGGCTTCCGTGCCACCGAGCCGCTCATTGGCTGCCGCATCGTGGGTAAGGGCGGCATGGAAATTCACGACGCCTGGGGCAAGCGCATGACCGCCTATCTCGGCGTCACCGTCAACGGATTTCCCAATCTCTTCATGCTTCTGGGACCCAACACTGGTTTAGGTCACAATTCCGTCGTCCTAATGATCGAAGCCCAGGTCCGCTACACCATGAACTGCCTCAAACTCATGCAGCGCAGGAAGCAGCGCGTCCTGGAAGTCCGTCCGGAAATTCAGCAGTCCTTCGTCCAAGAAATCTACCGCCGCATGGCCGGCACCGTCTGGCAATCCGGCGGCTGCCACAGCTGGTATCAAGACCAGAACACCGGTGAAATCACCACTCTCTGGCCAGGCTCCGTAATCTCGTATCTCCGTCGTATGCGCTCTATTTCCCCAGGTGATTACGAATTGAGCATGTCCGGCCCAACAACTTGACCCTCCCTGCCAGGGTTCTCTGGCTCTCCGCGTTCTCTGTGTCCTCTGTGCTAAATCTCTCCTCCATTCGCAATTTGTCTCCAACCGCTCCCTGTGCGAAAATAGGCGAGACGGTACACCATGAGCACATCACTCGGCAAGCATGCCACGCTGACCAAGCCCGACGACTTCGGCAAGCTTCTCGAAGACGAAGGCATCATTTTCACCTCGCTCGACAAAGCGGTGAACTGGGCTCGCAAGAGTTCCATTTGGCCGCTTAGCTTCGGCCTGGCCTGCTGCGCCATCGAGATGATGTCCATGTCTGCCGCGCGTTTTGATGTTGCGCGGTTCGGCTCGGAAGTTTTTCGTCCCTCTCCCCGCCAGGCCGATCTGATGATCGTCGCCGGCCGCCTTTCCCAAAAAATGGCTCCGGTGATCCGCCTGCTTTACGATCAAATGCCCGAGCCCAAGTGGGTCATCTCCATGGGCGCTTGCGCAACTTCCGGCGGCGTCTTCAACAACTACGCCGTCGTCCAGGGCTGCAATCAGGTGATCCCTATCGATGTCTACGTTCCCGGCTGCCCTCCGCGCCCCGAAGCCCTCCTCTTCGCCATTCTCCAGCTCCAGAAGAAAATCGACAGCGAAAAAGGCTCCTTCAAGCGCGCGCTGAATCTTTCCTGATCGCGGCGTCATTCCGCAAGTATCCATTCGAAGTGAATCTTCCCGCGGCCATGGCGTGGTTTCGCCGGAATAGAGTGCCGGTTAGTTTACGGTCAAAGGAATATCGACGTGGGTGTCGGCAGTGGCGTTGGTTCCGTCCATGGTGTTGCTTTCGGTGAAAGCGTAAACGGTTACCGTGTAGGAGCCCGGAGCTGTGCCGTTGTTGCCTGGGGGAGCCGTCGTTACGGAATTGCCCCCGCAGCCGGCAACAGTGGCACCCACTAGAATCAATCTGGCTGCACTGGCAAAGAGCTGGCGCCATTCGCGTCTTTGCGCGCGCAGGGCAAGCGCCAAAAACACCAGAACAAGAAACGCCACGCCCGCAATGAGCGGCCGGGAAGGCGGCCTGGGACCGAAAAAGAACCGAGGTGCCATGGAATTCGTGGTCGTTGCAACTGTCACTGTGGCGCTCGCAGTTGTGCCGGAAGTAAAGTCGATGACGTTTGAGTTGAGCGTATTGCCAGTTGCGATCGTGCAAGCTGCTTTCGGGGCGGTCGTGCTGCAAGACAAGTAGACGCGGCCGCTCCCCAAGCTGTCGCCGATCATAAGGGTGCTGCTATTCCCCGTTGTTGCACCAGCCTTCACGGTGATGGGTGGCGGATTCCCCAGAGTCGGTGCCTGCACAGCCGAACGCTGATAGTAGTGAATGTAATCCACGAGCATGGTGGCTGGACTGGGAGTTGTCGAATCAGGATTCCCCGGGAAATCGCCGCCGACGGCCAGGTTCGTGATGTTGATGAAGGAATGATTGAACACCCACTGGCCGGGGCCGCCCGGAACGTCGTTCGTGGTACGGATAAAGAAGACATTGCTGGGATTGTCCACGTAGAACTGGACCATGTTCGGGGACCAGATGGCCCCGTAAGTATGGAAGCCCGTCACATCACTGCCATTGGTGAAGGTGAAGTTCTGTCCCAATCCATTTCCACCTGAATAGCCTGGGCCATGAATCGTAGATCTTATTTTCGTGGGCCCGAGTCCACCTGGTGAAGCCGGAACGTTTTCCATGAAGTCCATCTCCCCGCAACCGGGCCATGGAACACCGGCGAAGATATTGCTTCCGAGCGCCCAGAAGGCTGGCCAGAGCCCTGCGCCTACGGGAAGGCTCATACTGGCCTCGAGCCGGCCATACTGGAAAGTCATCGTGCCATTCGTTTGCATCCGCCCTGAGGACCAGCTTCCATTCACAAGAGTGTCGCTGATTCTGAAGGCCTGGAAGGCCAGGTGCCCGCTGCCGTCGATGAAAACGTTTGGTTTGGCGGGATCGCAAGGAGCCGCGTTTTGCGGGTCTCCAACCGGCCCGCAGTACCATTCGAGTTCGTTGTTCACGTGGAGGTTTCCATAGTCGAAGCGCCACTTGGTTCTATCTATGGAGCTGTTCGCCGGACCGTTAAATTCGTCGCTCTTACTCGGTATGAGGTTCCAGGTTTGCGCGTTCGCGCGGCCCGTTCCTGCCAAAGACACGACAAGGATCGCCAGAAGGAAGCCGCCACGAAAAACGAAACCGGAATTGCTCCAACGAATCATCACCATTGTGCGCTCCTCAAGAAATGGGGACCACTTACCCCTCGCTCCAGCGTTTCAGTATTCCCTTTAGAATACCGATATTCTTTTATATCGCAAAGTTGTGCGCGGCGCTCCAGTCTTCTCCGGCGGCGGCGGTCGCGTCTACCCTAGGCAACCGGCGCTGAAAGCCGTGGCCGTTCTCTTTACTTCAAATCTTCGAATCGCTCTCAACTTTTTTTCTCTGCGCACTCTGTGTCTCTGCGTTTAAACTCTTCTGCAGTACTTTCTCCGAAGAAGGGAATTGCCTCATGACTTCAACATCCGATTCCGCGCGCCAATTTCTTCGCCACTCCGTTGCCACTGTGGCCTACCGCGGCGGCAAAGCACTGCGCGACGCTCCGAACCACTTCTCCAGCTTCCACATCGGAGACAAGACGCGCACGCCCGCGCAAATCCTCGCCCACATGGGCGACTTATTTGATTGGGCGCTCAGTATTGCGCAAGGTAAGCAGGCCTGGAGCGATTCCAAGCCCCTCCCTTGGAACGCAGAAATCGAGCGCTTTTTTGCCGCCATGAAAAAGTTTGATGACTATCTTGCTTCCGCCGAGCCACTTCACGGCTCAGCAGAAGGCCTCTTCCAGGGCCCCGTCGCCGACGCGCTCAATCACGTCGGCCAGATCGCCATGCTCCGTCGCCTAGCTGGGTCTCCCATCCTCGGCGAGAATTATTTCAGGGCGGACGTCGCCGCCGGGCGCGTCGGCCTAGAGCAGTCCGCCCCGCACCGCGAATTCGAGTGACTGTCGTCGTCTGTACAATACACAAATCCGCTTAACTACTGATAAATCATATGATATAAATAGAATGCTATGGTGATCTCTGACCGCTTACGCGCCATCCGCGAGCAGAAAGATCTCTCCCAAGGGGACATTGAGAAGCGCACTGGCTTGAAACGTTGCTACGTCTCCCGTGTGGAGAACGGACACACCGTTCCCAGCATCGAGACGCTTGAAAAACTGGCCCGTGCCCTCGAAGTTCCGATGTACCAACTGTTCTACGACGGCGAAGCGCCGCCCGAAATCCCGGCGCTCCCGGAGGCTGCCTCCCCCGAAAGTGATGAGTGGGGCAGTTCCGGCGAATCCGCGAAGTTCTTTCAGCGGCTGCGCCAGCTTCTCGGGCGCGTCTCCCACGCCGACCGGAAGTTAATTCTTCACATGACGTTCCAGTTGGTTCGCAGAAACCGCCCCTGATTCTTTTTTCTTCTTCACTGACCGACAGAAACTATCGGTAACTTATAAGACTTTAACCCTACCCCTAAATCCAAAATCCTTGGCCGCGCATCATACTGAAATGAACAGATAGGGAGGATTATGCTCAAATACAAGACTTGGATGGTCCGGTTAAGCCTAGGTCTTCTGGCTTCCGGCTTTCCAGCCGCAGCGAAGCCTCAGCAGGCGCAAGTCGTTCCGGGAGTAAAGAGTGGGCTGCTTGAAGCCCAGGGAACAGGAGCGTCCGCCGGCCAGCAGCTACCCGAACAGCGATTGTCCGGGAGCATCAGCGGGATCATTGTCGACCCAACCGGAGGCGCCGTCGTCGGCGCACGGGTGAGACTCTCGCGTGACGACCAATCTCCAGACCAAGAAGTGCTATCAGGCGACGACGGACAATTCTCCTTTGCCAACGTCGCTCCCGGGCCTTTCGGGATCACCATTACGTCGACGGGCTTCGCGACGCAAGCATCCGCCGGAATCCTGCGGCCGGGGGAGAACTACACTGTCCCGCAAATCGCTATGGCTCTTGCCACTGCTGTCACTGAGGTGCGCGTCATTGTTTCACGGGCCGAAATTGCGGAAGATCAGATCAAGGCGGAAGAGAAGCAGCGGGTTCTAGGCGTCGTTCCAAATTTCTATGTGAGCTACGACCACCATGCAGTGCCTCTAAACTCGAAGCAAAAGTTCGAGCTTGCCTGGAAGACCACCGTGGATCCTGTCTCTTTCGGAGTGACCGGGGCCATTGCGGGAATTCAGCAGGCTCAAAACGATTTCAGCGGATATGGACAAGGCGCACAAGGTTATGGAAAGCGCTTTGGCGCTTCCTACGCTAACTTTGTTGCAAGCACATACATCGGAGGCGCCATACTGCCATCCCTCCTGAAGCAGGATCCACGTTATTTCTACAAGGGAAGCGGCAGCAAGCGATCGCGGATGCTATATGCGATTGCGAACTCCGTGATTTGCAAAGGGGACAACGGACACTGGCAGGCAAATTATTCGAGTATCCTCGGAAGCTTGGCCGCAGGCGGTATCTCGAACCTCTACTATCCTGCCGAAAATCGCGACGGACTGCAGTTAACCTTCGAAAATGCACTAATCGGGATTGGCGAATCCGCCGCCATCAATGTACTTCAAGAATTTGTCCTACGCAAGCTGACACGGAACGTTCCTAACCAGGAACCGGCCAATCCCTAAAGTCCAGGCCAAACCAGTACCCGGGCACCGCGATCACGATACAAAAACTGGCTGAAAACCGTGGATGTACGGTACTCGCCCCAGTTCGTGGAGAGGATCTACGCCCTCCCCGACCTGGTCCCTACAGGAGTCCGGATCTGCAAATCAGGGTAACCGCCAAACCATGCTTGGGCATCCGAATTCGTGTTAACGTCTTGTTTTCGGGCCACCTGCCCCCGCTAACCCTGGCCGCTTGTGGGAATGTAAACAACTATCGGAGCAAGGCAGCAGTTTCAAAACAACGCCGAAGGAGGCGGAGCATGAGAGCGGTTCTAATCTCCGTAGCGATCCTGGTGATGTGCGGCCCGGTGCCGGCCCAACAGAGGAGACGGCCTACGATTGTGCAGAGGACGTTTGTTCCTAAAGAGCCTCTGCCGTGCATCGCATTTAACCAGATGGCCGGTCGATTGGATGCAGTTTATAGGATCGAAGAAATCAGCAAGACCGACTACGACCAAGGCATAAAAAAATACATGAATGGCGCACAGGAAGAGGGCGTGGATTACGTCACCGCCGAAAAGGACAAATACCAAAGGATTTCTCTACAGCGGGACAAGCTTGCTGAGTTCATTCGCTGGTACGTTGTGGAGGGCGGACGCGGGCAAATGGACGCGGCCAATACCCAGTGCACTACGGAACTAGGAGAGCGCGAGGAAAGATACGCAGGGATTTACAACCTCCGGCAGTTCCAAGACGCGATGACGGTTGCGCAAGCGGAGGGACTTTTGGCCGACGTGGCTTTGGAAGGCCAGGATGTGGTGATAAGAGCTCTCTTGGAAAGTGAAGCATCGCGCAGAAAAGACGTAGACCGCTACAACAAGCTGGTGGAAAGCGTCAACTCATACAATAAGGCTGTGAACGATCTCGTCGTTACCGTGAATACGGCGATGAATGAACCGATAGGCTCTAAGCTTGCGCCAGCGTTGAGCTTCAACTTTGTTCGACTGCCACCCATCACCTGCACGGGAAGCACATTCGCGTTTACCAATTCAACCGCTTACATGGCTAATGTGAGCGCCATGGCCAACGCGGCCCCAACTATGCGCTGCGAGTAAGCGCTGATGTAGCCGACCTCAGGTGCGTTGAGGACAAGCCCAAAACCTGATGCGCTCCAAAGGGCTCGCTATCCGCCTAGTTGGAGAACTCTGCGTCGTCGTGTGTCTTGCCGCCCCTCAGCACATCAGTGCCGCTCGCCGTCCAGCCTTCATTGGAAGAAATGGAAAAGGAAACGGCAGCGTCCTGGTCAGGGTGTAAGAGTGTACGGAATTGCGCGCCGTTGAACCTGGATTGCCCAGGGATGAAGTTGCTAATCAAATCGGTACCTTCGACGGAGACTTGAAAGCCGGCGATGAGCGCCGCGCCGCCAATGGGAACGCGCAAATCGTAGGTAGCCTTCACGCTGGCGTGATCTTTTTTAAATTTTATATGATAGGTAACCGCGGTATTGTTGTGCGCCATACTGGACCTCATTCCTTAGGCCATTATCGGCCGGTCTTAGGACATGACAAACTACAATTTGTCGATGCGGCACCCGGCAATACATGTGTTTGAGGGCGCCTAGCTAACGCGGTATCGGACAGCGTCCTCTACCTTCCGGTAAGGGGACTAAACAAGAGTTCGTCGCGAGGCCGGATAATGGTTCACCTCGCACTCGAAGGGTGGAAGTGGAGGGTGAAGGGAAATCCAGGTAGCGTCACACGCGCTTTGTAGTCCGCCGCAAGGAATATGATCTGCTTTGGGGGCGAGCCCGTGCGTTCGACTGTCACTTGCTCAGGTTCAAGCTGAATCTCATGTCTCTTGGCTGCGCGGATGATTGCGTTACGGAAATCCTCATCCGTATTGAAGGGATTCAGCCCGATATAGGCGCCGGTTTGTGCCGCAAGGTCATGGAGTTCCTCATGGAGCTCAAGGTTGGCCAGTTCGCACGAAGCAATCTGCCAGCCTCCGATGATGACCAATCCAAGAACGGCTAGCCCGAGGATGAGTCTCACTTTTCCCATGACGACACCAGGTAGTTCAACTCACCAACTCTCGAGTCTCTAGGCACTTTTCCAACTCAATTCATAATCGTCGCGGTTCCGCCAGCGCTCTGCAACAGTGTTCCCGGGGCATTGGCTTCTTTGCGGACGTAGGCCATGCCGAGGATCCGGGGCGGATCCGAATCCCAGACTCTCGCTGCTCGGGTGACGTAGCCGACTTCTTTGCCGTCCAGAGTAAGTGGCGTGTCCGCTTCAGGGACAACGTCGCCAGAAAAAACGAAGCGAACGCGCTGGCGGTTGACTTGCCCGCGGGAGCGGACGCGCTCGACGATTTCCTGGCCGGTGTAGCAGCCTTTGGTGTAGCTGATGTGGCTGTCCTGCAAACCGGCTTCGTGCGGGATCTGCTTTTCGCCGAAGTCGTAGCCGAACCAGGGCACGCCTTGGGAGAGGCGCAGGCCGCTCACAGTGGCATAGCCCATCGGTCCGCCACCGTGCTTTCGTGCGGCATCGGAAAGAAGCCGCCAAAGTTCCGACAGGTTTGAGGTTTCGGTGACGAATTCGGCGCCGGGAACTTCTCCCGGAGAACGCTTGATCAATCGACAGGGAACTGCGCCGACAGCGTCATCATGGCAGGAAAGTTCGTCACACTTTGTGATGTCGACTCCGGAGATTTCTTGGACTATGGTAGCGGCTTTCGGACCTTCCAGGGCCAGCGTGCCGTAGCGCGCAGTCTCATCCGTCAGCGTCACGTCATCCATGATGATGTACTTGTCGAGCCACTCGATCAGGCGTTCGCGAATCATAGCGTAGGACACGCAAAAGAGCCTGTCGGCGAACGCGTACGTCTCAATCTCCGCGAGAATGTGGCCCTGCGGATTGAGCAGTAGGGAAGCAACGCCATGACCTTCGCGCAAATCTTTGATGTTGTTCGTGAGTATCGCGTTCAGGTAGCGCACGCGGTCGGGCCCAGTGAAGGAAAGATACGCACGGTAGTTTTTGTCAATGAGGGCCACCGTGTCCCGCGCGTAGCGATACTCAGTGGCCGGGTCGCCAAAATCATTGGGCATAGCGCAGCCGAACCAAACGCCCATCTTTGCGCCTGCAGCAGCATGCATTGCTGAGAGCGGAGTGTTCAACGATCCAGTTGGCGAAGCCATTTCCACGCCTTCGCGTATCCTCCAGAAATTAGTTTAGCAAAGAGCGCCGCCCGCCACGCAGCGCCTTCCGCAAATCCGTTGTGCTCCGATGATATACTTGCCCGCATGAGCGATGGACGAACTGCTCTCAATGCCGCCACCGACGGCTTGATTCACATCACCATTCCCGTGGGAATGCTGCAGTGCAATTGCTCGATCATCGGCGACCCGGCCACGCGCGAAGCACTGGTGGTGGACCCAGGAGACGAAGTCACGCGCATCCTGGACCTGATTGGGCGCCACCGGCTGATCGTGAAAGCCATTGTTAGCACGCACGCGCACATCGATCACGTCGGCGGGTTGAGCAAACTTCATCAATACACGGGCGCTCCCGTGCTGATGCACCGCGACGACCTGCCGCTTTATCAAGCGATGGATATGCAAGCCTCGTTCCTTGGTGTCATGCCGCCCGAGCTTACGGACGTGGATCAATTGCTAAAAGAAGGCGACGTTCTGCGCTGGGGAGGGTTTGAGGCGATAGTCCTTCATACCCCGGGGCACACTCCGGGAAGCGTTTCGCTTTTTCTCCCGCATGACGCTGGAAGACTCACCGAAGCGCTCCATAAGGGAAGAAAGAACGCCCCTGTCGCTGGAGCCGCTGAGGAATCGGACGAAGGCGCTCCGGCGGAGGCGAGGAAGATCATACTTCCGGGACCGCAACTGTTTTCTGGAGACACACTTTTTGCGGGAAGCATCGGGCGCACCGACTTGTGGGGCGGCTCGATGGAACAGATTATGGACTCACTGCGGACAAAACTGATGATCCTGCCGGACGAAACAACCGTCCATCCGGGCCACGGACCCGTCACCACCATTGGCGACGAACGCCACTTGAATCCCTTCTTGCAGCCGGAATAAGATTCGGAGGGGAATCGAGAGAATCTCAAGAGCCCTCTGAATAATTGTGAATCAGAAAACGCACCGGTCAGCTCTGTGATTTTTGTTTCGCCAGGCGCATCTCTTCCATGACGGATTGCACCAATTCTTTCGCGTACACCAGCTCTTGATTGATGATGCGCAAATCCATCGCCGGTACGGCCGGATTGCGCTGGCTGGCGCAATACACGGCGTGCTGACCCACCAGCACCAATGCATTCGTCAAACGGTCGAGCGATACCGCCAGCCGCCCCCGTTCGCGGCCAAACATCTGCTCGAATTTTTCCAATTCTTCTTTGTGCTCTTCGAATGCCGACATGGTTTCTTGCCCTCATTGACCTTTTCGGAAGAACGTCGCGGCGCGCCGGACCGGAGTTGCACATCGGGCACACGCGGCTCGCTCCAAACTTTACCCCATCGCGCACGCGGAACATAATTCGCTAAGCCACAAGGAAGCGATTCCTGCACTTCGTGCGGCTTGTGATTTGAATGCGGTAGTAAGCGTTCGGTCCCTCAACGAGCTCGGGAAGGGATCGGGCTGGAGCCACCAAACAATGCGACGTTCCGACCTGGTTCAGCACAAGGAAAGAGAGAGAGGCGCCAATACGCGTACCACTCAGATTGTGTTTGGCGAGAGGCAGCACCTTCTTCGCGTACTTGATTCTCTCGAGGGCACGGATCTTCCGATCGCCCGGATGCAGCAGGAGCGGCGCATACTCGAGGAATTGATCCACGCGCGAACCCGCGATTTGAACCAGATCAACACGGCCTGGGACGAAAAAATCGGATTGGTCCTGAGCTCGGATGCCAAGCCGGAAATGCTGGAAAAACTTGCGAAGCAGGCCCCGGAAGAGGATTTCTATTTGCTGCGGCTGATTAGCGAACACCCGCGAGCTAACGCCAAGACGCTGAACAAGCTTGCGAAACATCCGTACGGGGCGATTCGCGAAAATGTTGCGCGGCATCCGAACGCGGACGCAAACACGCTGACGTGGCTGAGCAGGGACCGCAGCCAGCCGCTCTGGTATCTCGTGGCATTCAATCCCAACACGCCCACGCCGCTGCAGCGCCGCTTGCGCGATCGTCTGAAGCGCCTCGGCGAAAACCAAGCCTCCAAGTAACGTCCATCGTTGTTCCCGATTGCAGTCTTGTTGCATTCGCGGTTCGAATTCTCTTGGCGTGTTCGTCCGCGTGATCTTGCAGGATGTCCGTTTGTCACCAGCAGAAGATAGTAAAATGCCGCGCGGTGTGGCGTGCTGAGGGAAAGTCTGCGCGTGGCTGAAAATCTCTCCGAAGGCGAAGGCAAACTAGCTGTGGAATGGCGAATTTCCCGATGGCGGATTGTTGCCGTTATGGCAATTTCCGCGTTGATTCTCGTCCCATGCTGGTGGCACCGCCATATCGAAGCGGGGGACCTAGCCAGCCATGTGTACAACGCGTGGCTGGCGCAATTGATTGAAAAGGGGCAGGCGCCCGGGCTGTACGTCGCAGAGCAATGGAACAATATTTTGTTTGATGTGACGCTGCTGCGAGTGGCGAATCTTGTGGGACTTGGCGCGGCGCAGAAGATCGTCGTGTCGATTTGCGTGCTGGTTTTTTTCTGGGGAGTTGTCGCGTTTGTTGCGGTGATTGCTGAACGGCCGCCTTGGTTTCTCACGCCTTGCATCGCCATGCTGGCTTACGGCTACTCGTTCGGTATGGGATTCATGAATTATTATTTGTCGCTGGGGCTGGCTTGCTTTGGGTTGGCGATTCTGTGGCAAGGGAAGGGAATCGCCTGGACCGGTGGCGTGACACTTGCCGCGCTGACTTGGTTGGCGCATCCCATCGGCTTTTTGTGGTTGGTTAGCACGCTCGCTTACGTAAAGGCTCGAGAAAAACTGCCGGGATGGTCGAAATTGGCGCTTCCGCTCGTAGCGGCAGGCGGATTTGCGGCGATTTACTGGTATACGTCGCATCGGCCTTCGCTTTTGGCGGATTGGGATCGCGGACCATTTTATCTTTACAACGGCGCGGACCAGTTGGCGCTTTACGGGAAACGTTATTTCTTTCTCGCTGGAGGCGCGTTCCTCTTCGGCTTGATTTGTGTGGCGCTGAATTTCTATGCGCGACAGCGCGACAGTTCTTTCTGGAAAGCATTCGAACTACCGTTCGAACTGTACTTGGTGGCGTTTTGCGCTACTGCGCTGCTTCCGGAAAATCTGCGACCGTCTATTTATGGCGGCTGGATAGGCGAGCTCGGTTCAAGGCTTACGAGCATTTCTGCGATTCTCGGTCTTTGCTTTCTTGGGTGCCTGAAGCCGCGCAGATGGCATCTTGCGGGCTTTAGCGTTTGCGCCGTCGTTTTCTTTGCGTTTCTCTATCACGACACGACGTGGCTGAACCGGTTGGAAGCTAATGCAGAAAAGTTAGCAAGTGATTTGTCCACAGGGACGCGAGTGATCGTGACGGTGCGGGCTCCGGCCGACTCGCGGATTTCATTTATCGCCCATTCCGTCGAGCGCGCCTGCATCGGACATTGCTTCAGCTATGCGAATTATGAGCCGCCTTCGGGAGAATTCCGCGTGCGCGTTCGAAAGGGCAGCCCGCTCGTGACTTCCTCGACCGATGACGCCGAGGATATGGCGTCGGGAGAGTACGAGGTGGATGACACGGATCTTCCCCTGAAACAAATTTATCAGTGCGACGCAAGCGACCTAACGAAGCTGTGCATCCGCGACCTGGAGGCGGGCGAAACGAACGGACGCATGGGAGCCAAACCGGCCACTCGGTGAAACTGGTGGCGAGGGAAGGAACCAGGCTCAGTCTCCGCCAAATTTGTGATAACTTTCTTTCGACTGAGGCCCTCTGATTTCTTGCGCGAGCCGAGATGGAGGTTTACTTTGAGTAGAATCGGCGCGTTCCTTGCCATTACGGTATTCCTCGGAGTCGCTGTCGCCGCGAATGCGCTTCCGCAGAGCGGATGGGTTTCCCTTTTCAACGGAAAAGATTTGACCGGCTGGAAGAATAATGGGGCAGAGAAGTGGGTCGTGGAGCAGGGCACCATACTTTGCGAAAGCACCGCCAATAAATATGGCTATCTGACCACCGAGAAGAGTTATCGCGATTTCAACTTGCGCTTGAAATTCAAGGGCGAGGCGGCGGGCAACAGCGGCGTGTTTTTCCACTCGCGGATTACCGGAATCAACCCCGAACATGGGCCGGACATTGAAGGGATGCAGGTGGAAGTGGATCCCGGCGTGGGCAAGCATACCGGGGGACTCTATGAGAGTGGAGGACGCGGCTGGGTGAAGATGCCAACAGCGGAAGGCGAGCAGGCGCTAAAACCGAGCGAGTGGAATGAACTCGAAGTATCCGTGCAAGGTAATCACATTGTGACGCAGCTCAATGGCGTGAAGATCGTGGACTTCACCGATGAGGCGCCGAAATTCACCGATGGCGTGATTGGTTTGCAGATTCATACCGGTGGTGCCGTGAAGATGCGGTGGAAGAACATTTTTATTCAGGAGAAGTAGAGAACCTCGATTGCCTGGGCCAATCCCCAACTCGCGTTTTCGAGGCGCACGCATGAGCAAACAGAATCGTCGGAGCTTTCTTCAAACTTCCACTGGCGCCTTGGCCGCCGGGCTGAGTCCCATTGGCGCTGCACTGCGGGATGGTGTTGCTGCCGACGGTCTTATGTCGAATCTCAGCGCCACGCAGTCGGCTCCAACGATACCAGCCAACGAGGGGAAGAAACCGCTGCGACTCGGCCTGATTCTAGGCATTGGCAGGGACCCCAATGATGCGATTGCCAAGGTTCACGATCTTGGCCTGCCAACGTGCCAGGTATTCGTTGACGAAATCGATTCCGTGCTCGCGGGGCGCTTGCGTCAGGCGCTTGACAAATACCAGATTGAAGCGACTTCGCTCGTCGTTGGCGGACCGGGACGGGAAGTGTGGGACTTCTACGAAGGGCCGCTGACCATTGGTCTCGTTCCACGCGAGACGCGAACTGCGCGCATCGCGCACATCAAGAAAGCCTCGGACTTTGCCAAACAGTGCGGCATCGCTGCGGTTCAAACGCACTGTGGATTCATTCCCGAGAATCCGAATGACGCGGCGTATAAGGAAACGGTCACGGCAATGCGTGAAGTTGCGGCATATTGCAAACGTAACGGCCAGAATTTCCGGTACGAGACCGGGCAGGAGACACCTATCACGCTCGTCCGCGCCATTCAGGACGTTGGCCTCGACAACCAGGGCGTAAATTTCGATCTTGCCAACCTGATTCTGTACGGCAAGGCCAATCCAGTCGATGCCATCGAATTGCTCGGGCCTTACGTGCAGGGGATTCATGCCAAGGACGGGCTGTGGCCGACGAACCCAAGGAAGTTAGGTGAGGAAGTTCCCATTAGCAAAGGTAAAGTAGATTTTCCGCGGATCATCACGCGGCTGAAAGAGTTGAACTATCGCGGCGCCGTCACGATCGAGCGGGAAATTTCAGGGCCGCAGCAGGTGGAAGACGTGCGGGCAGCGAAAGCCTATCTTGAGAAATTGATCGGATAGTTGTCATATCGATGTGTATCCACGCGCCGCGAAGAGGAGGGAGCAGCGATGTCAGGAGAAACGAAGCAGGGAACGATTAGTTCTAACAGAGTGGACCGCCGGAAATTTCTCGGAGCTGCTGCCGCGACTGCGGGAATGCTGTTACTCAAGCCGGAACTGGTCCGAGGCACCGCCGCGAACTCCGCGGTTCGCGTCGGTTTGCTCGGCTGCGGAGGCCGCGGAACCGAAGATGCAAGCAATCTGATCGATACGGGCGGCGCGCGCGTGGTGGCGCTGGCCGATCTGTTTCAAGACCAGCTGGACAAGGCGCGCGATAACTTCAACAAAATCCAACAACCCAAGGGCTACTCCATGTTGGATGCCTCGCAACTTTTCGTGGGACCAAACGCCTTCCAGCAGATTGCCGCTTCGAAGGAAGTGGACGCCATCGTCATCGCCACGCCGCCGTACTATCACCCGCAGCATTTGGGCGCGGCCGTCGCCGCAGGCAAACACGTGTATCTCGAAAAGCCGGTGGCCGTGGATGTGCGCGGTGCAATGAAAGTGATGGAAATCGGGAAGCGCGCCGAAGGGAAGCTGAGCCTCGACGTAGGCTTCCAGATCCGCGACTGCCCCCCGTTCGTTGAATTGGTAAAGCGAATTCACTGCGGGGCACTGGGTAAAATCATTTGCGGCGAGTCGCACTATTTCGCAAGCTATCTCGACCGGCCCGCTTGGCCGGACGCCACTCCTGTTGAGCGTCGCTTGCGCAATTGGGTATATGACCGCGCTCTTTCCGGCGACATCATCGTCGAACAGAACATTCACGTCATCGACATTTGCAATTGGGTCTTGAAAGCGCATCCGCTGAAGGCTTCGGCTAGCGGCGGGCGCGCCGGGCGTCCCACTGACGGCGACGTCTACGGAAACTACAACGTGCTGTTCCATTATCCCGACAGCGTTGACGTTACGTTCAGCTCGACGCAGTTTGCCAAAGGCTGGTGGGAAGTGACCGAGCGATTCTTCGGTACGAAAGGGACTTCGCAGTCGCCGTACACTGGCCCTCTGGGAATTTGGGGCGACGAGCCGTGGCAGGCTGAGGGCACACCTGCGAAAGATCCTGGACAGACGACGTTTTCCGCAACAGGGAAGTTCACCTCGAATCTCGAGTTTGCCGACCGGGAGAAGAAGAAAGCGTTCATCGAAAGCATCACCAGCGGGAACTTCCACAATCAAGCCGACAAAGGCGCGGAATCCGCCCTTTCCTGCATGATGGCCCGCACTGCCGCGTATACAGGACGCGAAGTGTCATGGGAAGAGACGCTGAAGTCGCACGAGACATGGGACCCGAAGATTGACCTGAACAAATTGCGCTGAGGTTCCGCTTCTCCTTTCAACCGGTCCATGATTCAGTTTCGGAAGCGGCGCCCACAGGAAAGCATTCGCCGGGAACGCTCCGTTTCTAACGTCCTTCTGAGGTGTCTATGTACAATCCATCGCGACGTGAATTTCTGAAAACCTCCGTAACCACGGCTTGCTCGACAGGTCTCGGTGTGTGCGGCCTTGGTGAAGTTTTTGCCCCCGCGCCCGCATCGAGCGGCATCCTCGCGACCCCGCCGCCCGCACCCCTGCCCATCAAGAAAGGCGTTCTGCTCGATATGCTGCCCGCCAAGCTGAGCTACGCCGACCGCATGAAAATGGCGCACGATGTGGGGTTCGAGGTGATACAAGCGCCCACGACGCCGGACCAACACGAAGCAGAGGAAATCAAGAAAGCCGCGGATAGCGCGAACGTGCGCATCGACTCCGTAATGAACATGGACCACTGGAAATATCCGCTCTCGTCGAGCGATGCCACAGCGGTGGAAAAGAGTCTGGCGGGAATGCGCACGTCTCTGCACAACGCCAAGCTCTGGGGATCAGACGCCGTGCTGCTCGTACCTGCGGTCGTGAATCCGCAAACGTCGTACCGCGATGCGTGGAGCCGCTCCCAGGCGCATATTCGAAAGCTCCTCCCTCTCGCGGAGGAACTAAAAATTGTGATTGCCATTGAGGAAGTCTGGAACAAGTTTCTGCTGAGCCCCCTCGAGATGGCCACCTACGTCAGCGAGTTCAAGAGCCCGTGGATTCAGGCGTGGTTCGACGTTGGCAATGTGTTGCTTTACGGCTATCCGCAGGACTGGATTCGCACGCTGGGGAAGAGCATCGCCAAGGTCCACTTGAAAGACTTCAAGCGCAAAGAAAATAGCTACGAATGGGTGAACCTCGGCGACGGCGATGTGGACTGGCCTGCCGTACGCGAGGCCTTTCGCGAAATTGGCTACGCGGGCAGCGCTATCACCGAACTAAAGGCCGGCGACGAGGCCTACCTTCGCGACGTCAGCCGGCGCGTGGACCGCCTGGTGCTCGGTCGGGCATAACCGCCACGGGGAAGTGGGCGCTCGCATCGTCTACAACCCGCATTCAACGTAGAGGAGGTCCCATGGTGTTTGCAGGCAAAGACATCACGCGACGTGAGCTTCTGCGCGGAGCCGCGGCCGGCATGATCGGGTTAGCGACGCGTGCCGGTGGTGGAGGCGCGCGACCATCGGCAAGACCTCCTAACATCGTCTTCATTCTGGCAGACGATCTCGGCTATGCCGACGTGTCCTGCTACGGTCGTCCAGATTTCAGCACTCCGAATATCGATCACATCACCGCGCAAGGATTGCGTTTTCTGCAGGCTTACGCGAATTCCGCCGTGTGCACGGCCACGCGCACCGCGCTGATCACCGGACGCTACCAGTATCGACTGCGGCTCGGGCTGGAAGAGCCCTTGCGCGGAAACCTCGATGTCGGGCTTCCCCCGGAACACCCGACCCTGCCCTCGCTTTTGAAGAAAGCTGGCTACGGCACGACGTTGATTGGCAAGTGGCATCTGGGTTTTCTGCCGAAGTTTGGTCCTCTGAAGAGTGGCTACGATCATTTCTACGGGTTTCGCAGCGGGGCCCTGGACTATTTCTCGCACACTATAGGTGGCAAGGATGATCTTTGGGACGATGACGTTGCTATCCATCAAGTGGGCTACTTAACCGGTTTGCTTGGCAGTCGTGCCGTGGACGTGCTGAATGGATATGCGAAATCCGGCCAACCTTTCCTCCTAAGCCTTCATTTCAACGCGCCGCACTGGCCTTGGGAGGGACCGGGCGACGAGGCGGAGTCGGAGCGCTTGCGGCAACCGGGTAGCGGAGGCCTCCCTGATTTCGACGGCGGTTCGCAGAAGACCTACCAGCGAATGATTGAAGAAATGGACAAGCAGATTGGGCGGGTGTTGCAAGCATTGAATGCGAACGGGCTGACAGAGAACACCATCGTTATTTTCACCAGTGACAATGGCGGCGAGCGCTTCGCCGATACTTGGCCTTTCACGGGCAAGAAAACGGAATTGCTCGAAGGCGGCCTGCGCATTCCGGCAATTATCTCTTGGCCGGCCCGTATTCCGAGCGGCAAGACAACCGACCAGGTTTCCATCAGCATGGACTGGGTGCCGACGTTGCTCGCCGCCGCAGGCGCAGTGCCCGACCCGGCCTACCCTCTCGATGGCATGAATCTGCTGCCAATGCTCACCCAGAATGCCTCGCCGGTTTCGCGCAAGCTGTTTTGGCGTTACAAGGCAAACGCGCAACGGGCGGCGCGCGATGGCGATTACAAATTTCTCAAAATCCTGGACAACACGTTCTTGTTCAACGTGATCGAAGACCCATTGGAGCGTGCCAACCTAAAAGAACGCCAAAAAGACGTTTATCAGCGGCTCGCCAGGGAGTGGCACGAGTGGAATAGTTCGATGTTGCCGGAGATCAAGGAGAGCTTCACCGCCAGCTTCGATGGCCAGCAGCTTGCCGATCACTTCGGCGCGAAGAAATCGGATCAGATGCCGGACATCCCGGTCTCTCCAGATGACTAGCGTGGGAAGTGGCATTACCGAACTCAACGGCGGGGAAGAGGCCTAACTCAGCACCCTGAGCCGTCGCGTGGACCGCCTGGTGCTTGGCCTGGGTTAGAGGGCACGACGGAGTAAGGGGTGTTCGAGAGTCTTCCCATCAAGCAGACTTGCCAGCGCTATGATGGAATCTGACGAAGCCGTGATTCATTTTCTTTCGCGGAGGATGGCCGCGAGGACGCGTGGATTGCGGTGGCCGTGGAGTACAGCTATCACCAGAAGTGGTTTTTCATCTGGCGCGTAGACGATTAGAAAATCTCGCACGGGCTGAAAACGCAGTGCCCTGGAAGTGAGATCGGGGCGGCCATGGCCTAGATGAGGGAAGGGAACAAGGGCGCCAATAGCTTCGTAGATTTCCTCCAAAACACCGTCCGCAGCACTCAGATTGTCGGCAGCAATGAATTCCCAGATTTCGTCGAGGTCTGCGAAGGCATCTGGGTGAAGGACAAATCCGCTCATGAGCGGCGGCGGTCTTGACTCTTCCGGCGCAGGCGGTCAAAAGCCTCCTCGCCGTCGATAGGCTCAACACGCCCGCTCTTGATCTCGTCGTAGCGGCCATCCAGCATCTTGTGCACTTGGACCAGCTCCGCAAGGTATCCGGCCATCGCGTCCTCAACGAGGTCATCAGGCGCGCGGCCAGTCGTCGCGGCAAGCTCCTTAAGGCGAGATTCGGTTTCTGGCTTGAGGTGCACTACCATAGCGGTCAGTTTAGAGACGCTGAGCGGAACTGTCAAAACGTTTCCCAAGGTGGTGCGGTAAAGGGGCCCCGGACCCTGCAGACGCCACGCCGCTGAAGGGCACGTGGCATCGTCCTTGACCAAGACTGAAAGACAAATTGGCTCTTGCAACAGGCCAATATCTGGTAGAATTGGCTGAAGGTGAGAGACAATGCTTCCACTCCATCTCCAGCCACAGAGTCACGTTCCGCTGTACATCCAACTTCGCGACCAATTGCGCGCCCTTGTGCATGCGGGCGATTTGCGACAGGGCGACCGCATTCCCGCCAGCCGTGAACTCGCGACCATGCTCGGCGTTCACCGCACGACGGTGGCGAATGCTTACGCCGAATTGGAATCCGAAGGCTTGATTCAGGGCCACGTGGGACGCGGCACGTTCATCAAGGGAAATGGCAACGGACTGAAGATCACGCCGCCAGCGCCTCCGGTCCTGAATGGAAACGGCGGAATCCGCTGGGAACTGCTCTTCGCCGATGAACGCGGAGAAGAAATCCTTAGCCGCCTCACCGCCAATGTGCCGGAAAATGCTCTCTCGTTTGTGATGGCGCGCCCGGCAGAGGAGTTTTTCCCCATCGAGGAATTGCAGACGTGCGTGAACGCCGTGCTGCGGCGCGAAGGCGCGGAAGTATTGAACCTTGGGCCCTCGGATGGCTATCCGCCGTTAAAAGCGGCCCTGCTCGAGCTGCTGCATCACGACGGCATCGCCGCCAAGGATGAAAACCTGCTCATTACTGACGGTTGCCAGCAGTCGTTTGATTTGATCAGCAAGGCGTTTGTGCGTCCGGGCGATTCGGTGATTATGGAGAATCCGACGTATCCGGGAGCGGTCGCGATTTTCCACGGAGCGCGGGCGCGGTGCTTGAGCGTTCCGATGAACACTCACGCGGAGCCGGAGAAGCCGCAGCCGCTGGGGCTGGACCTGGAAGCACTGGAAGCGACACTGGCGGCAAATCGCGTAAAGCTTATCTTGCTTACTCCAGACTTCCACAATCCGACCGGAACGTCGATGCCGCTGGCATCGCGCCGCAAATTACTGGAATTGGCTGGGCGCCATCAGGTTCCTGTGGTCGAAGATCACATCTACGCGCGGCTGCACGCGCGAGAGGAGCGCATCCCCTCGCTGAAGCAGCTCGACCGTTCGAATCTGGTCATCCACATCGACAGCTTTGCGAAAGTGGCGTTTCCTGGCTTACGAGTTGGATGGATTGTGGCCCCGGCGGCGGCGATTGAACGATTGCGCGTGGTGAAACAGACAACTGATTTGCACACCGACCAACTTGCGCAAGCCACGCTCGCGGAGTTCCTGCGGCGCGGACTATTCACCAAGCACCTCGCCAAGATGCGCAAGGTCTACACCTCGCGCTTGGCGGCATTGGACGAAGCGTTGCGAAAGCATATGCCCGAAGGAACGCGCTGGACGCGGCCGGAAGGCGGAATGTGCTTGTGGCTGGAGCTCCCACCAGGATTCGATGCCAGCGAATTGTTGATCCACGTGAAGGAACGCGGCGTGCTGTTTGCGCCGGGGCGTTATTTCTATGTGCAGGCGCCGCTGCCGAACACGCTGCGGCTCGGGTTTGCGAGCCTGGATGAAAAGCAGATTGCGCGGGGCGTGGCCACGCTAGCGGAACTGCTGAAGATTGAAATGCGCAAGCGGCAACGCGGAGTGCGAAGGGCGGAGCGCAGCCGTGTAGCGTTAGTGTGAGAAATTGAAATAAGGAAGCAAGGAAAGGCGAGCGAGGGAACAATTTGACCGACATCGTCCGGCTGGAGCCCAATCCGAAGAACAAATGCTTTGGCTGCGGCGGAGACAATGCCGGCGGAATGAAGCTGACGTTCGAACAGGACAATGTGAATCGCCGGATTGTGGGGCGGTTTGTTCTGGGCGAGCGGTACCAGGGCGGCGCGGGATTTGGGCATGGCGGAATTATCGCGGTGCTGCTCGATGAGGCGATGGGGAAGGTCTGCCGATTCCGGGAAGTGCGAGCGGTGACGGCGGAACTGACGGTCGAGTACTTGAAGCCGGTGAACGTGCAGCAAGAAATTATTGTCGAAGGGCGCGAAACGGAGCAGAAGGGAAGGAACATTTTTATGCTGGGCGAGATTCGCGATGCGACGGGCGTAGTGCTGGCGAGAGGCAAGGCGCGGTTTGTGGTTATCGCGCCGAAGTGAAGAAGATTTGACGGAGAGGGACCGTCGAGAGACTTAGGGAGCGAGAGGAGAAGCGAGATGGACGCGAAAAAAGTGAATGGCAGCGGCAACGGAAGCAAGGGATCGAACGAGTGGCGCGTAAAAGTCGGCCTGGCAGAAATGCTCAAGGGTGGCGTGATCATGGACGTCACGAACGCGGAGCAGGCGAAGATCGCCGAAAATGCCGGCGCGTGCGCGGTGATGGCGCTGGAGCGCGTGCCTTCGGACATTCGCAAAGAGGGCGGCGTGGCGCGCATGGCTTCGATCAAAGTGATTCGCGAAATCATGGCAACGGTGACGATCCCGGTGATGGCCAAGGTGCGCATCGGACACTTCGCGGAAGCGGAAGTGCTGCAGGCGCTGGAAGTGGATTTCATTGACGAGAGCGAAGTGCTCACGCCCGCCGACGAAGAAAACCACATCTGGAAGCACGATTACCGCGTGCCGTTTGTTTGTGGCGCGCGCAATTTGGGGGAAGCGCTGCGTCGCATCGCGGAAGGCGCGGCGATGATTCGCACGAAGGGCGAAGCAGGCTCCGGAAACGTTGTCGAAGCAGTGCGGCACATGCGCGCGATCGTCAGCCAGATGAAGAAGCTGACCACCATGCGCGACGACGAGCTGATGCGCGAAGCAAAAGAACTGGGCGCGCCGTTCGAACTGGTTCGCCAAATTGCTAAGACCGGCAAACTGCCGGTGCCGAATTTTTCGGCGGGCGGGATTGCCACTCCGGCGGACGCAGCGCTGGTGCGGCGACTGGGCGCGGAAGCGGTGTTCGTCGGATCGGGCATCTTCAAGTCCAGCGATCCCGAAACGCGCGCGAAAGCGGTTGTGAAAGCGGCGACGCATTTCGAAGATCCGAAGGCTGTGCTCGAAGCTCACGAAGAGCTGGGTGAAGCCATGCGAGGGCTGGACGTGCGGCAGATGGAAGAGAAGGACATGCTTTCGACGCGGGGTTGGTAACAAGATTCGGAGCAGCGAAGTGAAGATTGGGATTCTGGCGGTTCAGGGAGACTTTGAGGCGCACGCCACGATGTTGGCGCGGCTGGGCGTGCAAACGGTTGAGGTGCGCACTCCCGCCGATCTCGAGGGCTGCGACGGCTTGATCCTTCCAGGTGGGGAGAGCACTACGCAGTTGCAGTTTCTGCGGGAGGAGGGCCTAGCGGACGCGATCGAGAAATTTGCGAAGCAGGGTGGAGCAATTTTCGGGACGTGCGCCGGAGCTATACTGCTCGCTACGGAAGTGGAGAATCCGAAGCAGGATTCCTTGAAACTTCTCGACATGACGGTGTTGCGAAACGCGTACGGGCGGCAGATTGCGAGCGATGTGGTCAGCGGCCCAACAAAATTGAAGAAAGAACCGCTGGAGATGGTTTTCATTCGCGGCCCGATCATTGAACGGGCCGGCCCGGGCCTGAAGGTTCTGGCGGAGTACGCCGGGAAGCCCGCGTTAGTGCAGCGTGACCACATTCTGGCGGCCACGTTCCATCCTGAATTGACAGACGACACCACCGTGCATGAACATTTCCTAGAGCTCGTTGCGGCGGGAACAAATCAAGCGGCGGGCAGCGCAAAGTCCTAAACGTGGAAAAAGAAAAGAAGGCAGATTCTGGTGCCCGGCATTCCAGCCGGACGAGAGTTCTATTTGTGTGCATTGGGAACGCCTGCCGTAGTCCGATGGCCGAAGCCATCGCCCGCTACGATGCGGCGGATGTGATCGAACCATCCAGCGCGGGTTTGAGCCCGTTGGGGGCGGTTGCCGAGCAAACCAAGCAAACGCTCCTACAGAATGGCTACTCCGCGAACGGGTTGACCTCCGATGTGCTCACGCGCGAAGGCGCTGATGCCGCGGACATCATCATCAATATGACCGGCGAGCTTGTGGACGAAGGTTTCTGGGACCAGGCGAAAGTCGAGGACTGGATGGTGCAAGATCCTTACGGGGCCGCGCCGGAAACGTATCAGCGCGTGTTCGAGGGCATCAAACGCCGCGTCGACCAACTGGCGCAGGGCCTGAGAGAGAAACGGCAGCACATAACACCTGCCGGATAGGGGTCGCGTTGCGGCGAGAAAAAACAAGCGTATCGCAGGAAGACTATCTGAAGGCCATCTGGGAAATGCTGCAAGAGGACCAGATGCCCATCAGCGCGCGGCTCGCCGAGGAATTGAATGTTACTCCTCCCGCGGTGACAGCCGCCCTTAAGCGCATGACGCGCGACGGCCATGTTCGCGTGGAGCGCAGCGGGCGAATCGACCTGACGAAAAAAGGCCGCAAGCGGGCGGAACATCTCGCGTTAAGGCATCAGCTCGCCGAAATGTTGTTGACGGAAGTGATCGGACTGTCCTGGGCGAAAGCGCACGACGAGGCGGAGCAACTGGAACACGCGATATCTCCCGAAGTGGAAGCGCTTCTGCTCAAACGATTTGGGGACAAGAAAAGTTGTCCACATGGCGTGCCGATGCGCGGGGGAATCGCGCAGCTTCGTAAACAGGGCGCGGTGCTGCTCGCCGATTTGCGGGCGAAGGAAGCGGGCGAGATCCTTTGCGTTTACGAGAAGGACGCGCAATTTTTGGAATTTCTCGAAGGGCTGCGCCTGCGGCCATCAACCACCGTCGAAGTGCTGAAGCGCGAGTACGACGAAACGATGACGCTGCGTTCCAACGGGAAGACCATGCACCTCGGCAAGCCTGCCACCAGCCGCATCTGGGTGCGGCGACTCAGTTCGTAGAAGAAGCTTGGCGGAACTCTTGCCCCCCACCCCCTGTTTTTCGTAAGTGTTGCATCTAAA